>OCVV012852552.1_pt1 | contig 10313 bp, 9 predicted proteins | sample 1539721 | NCBI WGS metagenome assembly OCVV01 (sample SAMN02144230, study PRJEB22623) | gut metagenome | biome: sheep rumen | host: Ovis aries | place: New Zealand
GGAGCCGCTGAAGCTGGTGCCTGGGAATGGGGTGTATGCGGTTGATGTTGAGATGCTTGGCTCTGTTTACAAGGGGATGTGCAACATCGGCACAAGGCCCACTGTTGGAGGGGCTTCAAGGACCATTGAGACGCATATACTTGACTTTGACCGGGATATCTACGGCCTGCCGATAACCATAAGGTTCAAGAAACGTATCCGTGACGAGCGCCGCTTTCCGTCGCTTGAGGCTCTGCGGCAGCAGCTTGTGCTGGACAGGGAAGGGTGTTCGGAACGTTAAATTTTGCTTTTAAGGAAATAATTCATATATTTGCCCATGACATAAGCGCGACGGCCGGTAAAATGGTCGTCGGCTCCTTTTTTTGACAAGAATAAAAAACAAATATGGCACAGATTGAAATGATGACCCAGGCGGGTCTTGACAAACTCAAGAAAGAACTCGCCGATGCACTGGCCCAGAGGCCGGTAATCTCTGCAGCTATTGCAGAGGCACGTGAGAAGGGAGACCTCTCCGAAAATGCAGAATATGACGCTGCCCGCGATGCACAGGGCCTTCTGGAAGTTAAAATAGCACGTCTCAAGGAGAAGGTTGCAAACGCCCGTGTCATCGACGAAAGCAAACTGTCGGCCGACACCGTCCAGCTCCTTTCGAAGGTGAAAATCCAGAACCTTGCGAACAAAATGGTCATGCAGTTCCAGATTGTTGCAGAGACCGAGGCCGATTTCTCCAAAGGCCTTCTGGCTGCTACAACCCCTATCGGCAAGGCTCTTATCGGCCATGCAAAGGATGACATCGTTGAGGCAAAGGTGCCCAGCGGCGTAATTAAGTTCAAGATTCTGGAGATTTCCCTCTAAGCCATGGCAACTATATTCACAAAAATCGCAGCGGGGGAGATCCCCTCATACAAGTGCGCAGAAAGCGAAGATTTCTACGCCTTCCTTGACATATCCCCGCTTGCAAAGGGACATACCCTCGTAATCCCCAAGAAGGTGGAGGACGACTATATCTTCAACCTGGATTCCAAGACCTACGAAGGCCTGTGGGCTTTTGCACGCAAAGTTGCAACGGCCCTCAAGGCTGCGGTTCCCTGCAAAAGGATAGGCGTTGCAGTCCTGGGCATGGAAGTTCCCCACACTCATATCCATCTTGTGCCCCTCAAGACAGAAGCCGACATGGACTTCCGCAAGGAGAAACTCTCCCTTGACCCCGCAGAAATGAAATCCATTGCCAGCTCCATCCTCGCCGAATATGAAAAGCTGTAAACTGTTCCTTCTGGCAGGGCTCGCTGCCCTTGCCTCATGTACCGGCAAGAACACCACTCTAAGTGGTGTAGTGGCAGATGCCCCTGAGGCCGATATCGTGGTCAAGTCCCTGGACGTGAACCGTTTCAAGGTCCTTGACACCGTCAAGACAAACGCTGCCGGAGAGTTCCGCTACGGCCTTGAACTCACCGAGCCGGAATTCGTATACCTCTTCTACAAGGACAGGCAGATTGCTTCTCTCGTCCTTCAGAAGGGAGACAAGGTTTCCGTGAAGACAGACACCCTTGGCGCCTACAGCACCGAAGGCTCGGAAGAGAGCCTGAAGCTTCAGAAGGTGGAGAACTCCTACAACGCCTTCATGCGTGACATGGCCCGTATCCTCAGGGAGGATCCCACTCCGGACAAAGCCCTTTCCCGCCGATATATAGAATACTACAGGGACAGGGTTGGTTACGTGCTTTCGAACTCCCGTTCCCTTACCACCGTTCCGGTGTTCTTCCAGCAGGTCAACGAGAATCTCCAGGTCTTTGACCAGCCCACAGACGGTATCCTGATGGCCTCCGTGGCCGATTCCCTTGCCCTCGCATATCCGGAATCCCGCTACGTGAATGTGCTTCGGAAGGAGGCAGACCGCCGCAAAAACATCATGGAACTGGCTGCCAAGATCCAGGATGCCGGTTCAATAGGCTATTTTGACATAGAACTGCCCGGCATGGACGGCAAGAAGGTCAAGCTGTCCGATGTTGAGACCAAGATGGTAATGCTTTATTTCTGGTCATCTACCGCAGAGCAGAAGATGTTCAACATATCGGCCCTGCTGCCTCTGTATGAGGAATTCCATCCCAAGGGCCTGGAAATCTATGCCGTTGCGCTGGACACGGACAAGACCGCCTGGGCGACTGCCGTAAGGAACCAGAAACTGCCCTGGGTTAACGTCTGCGACACCCGAGGCGCCGCTTCGCCCTACGTCCAGTCATACGGCGTCGCATCCCTCCCGATGCTCTGGATGATAAAGGACGGCACCATAGACCCCGTCACCGGTCTCGGCAACATAGACGCCCTCAAGGCATATCTGAAAAAGAACCTCCGTTAAAAGAGGTTCTTTTTTGATACCGTGGCGACGAAATCCTTGAGGTAGAAGGGCTCGAAGTAGGCTACGTCTTCGAAGCGGCGCTCGTTGAAGGCCTTGAAGGCGAGGGGCGCCATTGCCGATGCCAGCGCCGCGGCCTCCCGGAATTCGGCATTTGCCGATGTTATCACATCCTTGCACTTGAGGGCGCCGTCTCCGATGAACAGAACTTTCCCCTTGGCAAGATACTCATCGTAAGAACCGGCCTCCACGACCATTGCCTCGATGGGCGTAAGCCTTTCTCCTGCAGCGTTGTAGACTGCGGTGTAGACTTCCATGCGGCGGGCGTCGATCATGGGGACTATGAAGAGGGGGCTGTCATCTCGACCAAGCGAAGCGCGTGGAGAGATCTCCATGACAGAGGAGACGAGTATGTCCGGTGTGTCAATGGCGATAAGGGGAATGTCCGAGCCGAAGGCGATGCCCTTGGCGGTGGAAACGCCCACGCGGAGGCCCGTGTAGGAACCTGGGCCCTTGCTCACGCACACGGCGTCAAGGGCATCAAAGCCGATGCCGGCCTCGTCCATCACTTCCTTCACCAGCGGAGCGGTGAGGGAGGATTGCATACGTGGCTCCGTGCATACACGTTCCGCCACCACTTTTCCGTCTTCTGCAAGTGCCACGGAGAGCGTGGCTGCCGATGTTTCAAGAAGAAGTATCCTTGTCATATCTTTATATTGCTTATAGCCTCTGCGGCAGGCTCGAACAGTTCTTTGAGGTAGGGGAAAGCCACATTGGTGAAGTCCCTCAGGAGTGAATACATTACGGAATCGGCAATGAGTTTGCTGTCCTTCGCAATCTCAAATTTCTCGTTGAGGCTGTCGAAGACCGTGATGAGAAGTCCCAGTACCAGTGCAGTTACGAAAATGGACAGTATAAGGCCCAAAACCCTGTTGAGCCACCCCAGGGTGGCCATTTCTATAACCTTGGTGAGAAGCTTTGCAAGGAGAATCAGGATAACCAGCGCCACAATGAGCAGAAGCACGAATGAAACAATGGCGAGGGCCGTGTCTGTAATGCCCAGGACGGGGCCGATGAGCTCTCCTACTTTCCCGTAAAACTTATATGCCAGATACACGCTTATGAATATTCCTGCAAGGGATACGGCCTGCTCAAGGAAGCCTTTCGTGAGCCCCCTGATGATTCCCGGAATGAACAGAATCAGAAGGATAATGTCCAATGTATTCATTTTGTGATACCAGTTAAAATGATTATCTTTGTAGAATTATTAACGGATACAAAAATAGCCAAAAAAAATGACATTTAAAGAATATAATGGTTTGGACCTGACTGAGGCCGGGCGTGAAGTGCTGGAAAGGTGGAAAAAAGAGGACGCATTCGGAAAGTCCCTCAAGATTCGTGAGGGCGCTCCGGAGTTCGTTTTCTTCGAAGGACCGCCTTCCGCCAACGGTATGCCTGGAATCCACCATGTCATGGCCCGTTCCATCAAGGATGCCATTTGCCGCTATAAGACTCAGACGGGATACAAGGTGCGCCGCCGTGCAGGCTGGGACACCCACGGCCTTCCCGTGGAACTTGGCGTCGAGAAAAAGCTCGGAATCACCAAGGCCGATATCGGCACCAAGGTAAGCGTCGAGGAGTACAACAACACCTGCCGCAGCGAGGTTATGAAGTACACTGCAGAGTGGAAGAACCTCACGGAGCGCATCGGTTACTGGGTAGACCTCGAAGATCCCTATATCACATACGACAACCGTTACATTGAAACCCTCTGGTACCTTCTGAAGAAGATATACGAAAAGGGTCTCCTTTACAAGGGATACACCATCCAGCCCTACTCTCCTACAGACGGCACGGGCCTAAGCTCCCACGAGCTCAACCAGCCCGGCTGCTATCGCGACGTCACCGATACCACGGCAACCGTCCAGTTCGAGATAATCAAGGACGGCGCTTCCCAGATGCTATACGGCACGGAGCCCGTCCCGGCATATTTCCTCGCCTGGACCACTACGCCCTGGACCCTGCCTTCAAACACCGCCCTCTGCGTAGGCCCGGAGATCGAATATGTACGTGTTCTATCCACAAATCCTTATACCGGAGCGCCCGCAGTGTATGTGCTGGCAAAGGATCTGGTGGATGCATGGTTCGGCACAAAAATCCCTTACAAGGTGCTTGACGGCACTTTCAAGGGCAAGGACCTCGTAGGTATCCGTTACCATCAGCTCATTCCCTGGTTCCGTCCGGACGGCGAAGCCTTCCGCGTTATCCCCGGAGACTACGTCACCACCTCCGACGGTACCGGCATCGTCCATATCGCCCCCACCTTCGGCGCAGACGACAAGAAAGTCGCCGCCGCTGCAGGCATCGGCGCAATCATGCCCCTGGACAAGGACGGCAATCCCCAGGCACAGGTAGACCGCCAGGGCCGCTTCATGCGCCTGGAAGACATGGATCCCGCCTATGCCGCTACCGTAGACCCTTCATATAAGGAGTATTCGGGCCGATACGTCAAATCCGGCTACGTCCAGTACTTCGAACACCGTGAGGAAGAGACCTCGCTGGACATCGATCTCTGCGTCATGATGAAGGCGGACGGCCGTGCATTCAAGATTCAGAAACACGTCCACAGCTATCCCCACAGCTGGAGAACGGATATGCCCGTGCTTTACTATCCTCTGGATTCCTGGTTCATCAAGGCCAGCGCCGTGAAGGATGAAATGGTCGCCCTGAACAAGCAGATACTCTGGAAGCCCGCTTCCACCGGTACCGGCCGCTTTGGCGTCTGGCTGGAGAACATCCAGGACTGGAACCTCTCCCGCAGCCGCTACTGGGGCACCCCGCTCCCTATCTGGAGAACGGAAGACGGCAAGGAAGAAAAGTGCATCGGCAGCGTAAAGGAACTCTTCGATGAGATCGAAAAGGCCGTCGCCGCCGGTATCATGCCCTCCAACCCTCTCAAGGACAAGGGCTTCAACCCTGCCGACATGTCCCTCGACAACTACAATCTCATCGACCTTCACCGTCCGTGGGTAGACAATATCTTCCTGGTTTCCGATTCCGGAAAGAAGATGACAAGGGAGACGGACCTCATTGACGTATGGTTCGACTCCGGTGCCATGCCGTATGCCCAGGAAGGCCTCCGCGGCCTTGAGAGCGGCCGTTTCGGCGCCACTGCAGACTTCATTGCAGAAGGTGTGGACCAGACACGCGGCTGGTTCTATACCCTCCATGCCATACACACCATGATAAGCGGCACCCCCGCTTTCAAGCGCGTAATCTCCAACGGTCTTGTCCTGGACAAGAACGGCAACAAGATGTCAAAGCGCCTCGGAAACGCAGTAGACCCGTTCAAGGCACTGGACACTTACGGTCCTGACGCCCTCCGCTGGTACATGCTCACCAACGCCGAACCTTGGGACAACCTCAAGTTCGACGAGGGCGGCGTCTCCGACGTACGCCGCAAGTTCTTCGGCACCCTCTACAACACCTACGCCTTCTTCGCCCGTTACGCCAACATCGACGGCTGGAAACCCACCTCTGTCATTTCGAGCTCTTCTTCTGTCATTTCGAGCGAAGTCGAGAAATCTCTCACCGAAATGGACAAATGGATGCTCTCGCGTCTGAATACCGTCATCCGTGAGGTCCGCGAAGCATACGAAGACTACGACGTCAAGACCGCAGGCCGTATCATCGAGACCTTTGTCTGCGACGATGTCTCCAACTGGTATGTGCGCCTTTCCCGCCAGAGGTTCTGGGCCGGTGAAATGACCGGGGATAAGGCTGCCGCCTACAGTACTCTGTATCAGGTGCTTGTGGATGTCGCAATCCTTGCCGCCCCCATTGCCCCGTTCTTTATGGACCGCCTCTACCTGGACCTCGTTCCCGGTGCCGAGTCCGTTCACTTCGTCTCCATGCCCGCTGCCGATGAATCCCTCATCGACACGGAGGAGGAAGAGCGCATGGCCCTTGCCCAGCAGGCAACTTCGCTGGTCCTTGGAATCCGCAAGAAGGTGAACATCCCTGTGCGTCAGCCTCTTTCCAAATTGATGATCCCGGTCATTTCGGAGAAGGTGCGTCAGCAGCTGTCGGCAGTCGAGGGCATCATCCTTCCGGAAGTGAACGTGAAGGAGATGGAGTTCATCGAGGACACCACCGGCATCATGACCCTTAAGATAAAGCCCAATTTCAAGGTCCTCGGCAAGACATACGGCGCCCGCATGAAGGAGATCGCCGCCGGATTCGCCGGCCTTGACCAGGCTACTATATCGGCAATCCAGAAGGCTGAGGCCGCCGCAGAGGTGTTTACGCTGAACCTTCCCGGAGGCGAAGTGGTCCTGAATCCCGGAGACTATTCCATCTCTTCAGAGGACGTTGAAGGATGGCAGGTGGCTTCCGAAGGTTCGCTCACCGTGGCCCTCGACGTAGAGGTCACTCCCGAACTTCGCCTGGAAGGCCTTGCAAGGGAACTGGTGAACCGTATACAGAACCTCCGCAAGTCCAGCGGATTCGAGGTCACGGACCGTATTGACACAGTAGTATATGCCCCTCTCGAAGAGGTGCTTGACAAATATGGCGCCTATATCGGCGCGCAAACCCTTTCCCGTACCATCAACGTGCGTCCTGCTGCAGAGGCTCCCGCCGATGCCGCAGAGGTCGAATGGCTTGAAGGTACCATCAAATTGACAGTAACGAGGTAAATCTTTTTTGTTATGGAAGAGAACAACAGAACACGTTATTCAGATGAAGAGCTTGCGGAATTCCGCACCATCATTAACGAGATGCTTGAAAAAGCCCGTGCGGAGTACGCTACCCTGAGGGAAGTCGTAACACATGCAGGCGGAAATGACATTCTGGACACGGCCCCTACGTTCAAGACCGTAGAGGATGACGGAGCCTTCCAACTTTCCAAAGAGGAAGCCGGCGCACTTGCCCAGAGGCAGTACAAGTTCATCCAGAACCTCGAGGCCGCCCTTGTGCGCATTGAGAACAAGACCTACGGCATCTGCCGCGTCACAGGAAAGCTCATCCCCAAGGAGCGTCTTCGCCTTGTACCCCATGCAACCACCACGGTTGAAGGCAAGGCCATCCTGGAAAAGACCGGGAGGAAATAATGAAGTCCTCCTCGAAAGGCCGTAACCTCATAATCCTGGGGGTTATCCTCGTTGTCATTGACCAGGTCATAAAGGTCCTGGTCAAGACAAATATGCAGATAGGGGAGAGCATCCCCGTACTTGGAAACTGGTTCCAGCTGGTGTTCGTGGAGAACAAGGGCATGGCCTTCGGCATGTCATTCGGCGGAGTGGCCGGCAAGTACCTTCTCACCGCTTTCAGGATTATACTCTTCTGTGTACTGTGCTGGTGGATATCCAGGCTCGCAAAGCGCAAGAATGTGCCTGCAGGGGTCCTCGTTGGCCTTACTCTTATAACTGCAGGAGCATTCGGCAATATCGTCGACTGCCTTTTCTACGGGCTCGTCTTTACGGAATCGGCCCCCGGGGTGGTTGCGACGCTTGGTTCGTATGCCCCGTTCATGCAGGGCAGGGTGGTGGACATGTTCTACTTCCCGCTCTGGGTGTGGCCGGACTGGGTCCCGTGGCTTGGGGGGCATGTCTTCTTTGAGCCGGTATTCAATTTTGCCGACAGCTGTGTCACCGTCGGTGCCATTTATCTTATTCTTTTCCACTGGAAGTTTTTCTCCAAAGAATAGACTTATGAATACTTTTATGAAAGTTATCGCCTGTATGGGTGTAGCGGCAGGCTTAGCCTCTGCCTGCGATGCGCCCAAGAAGGAAGCGTCTGAAAACGCCTTCAAATATACTATCGATTCCTTCGCAGACCTCAAGGTCATGCGTTACCGAATTCCCGGCTGGGAGAACCTCTCTTTCCAGCAGAAGGAGTATGCATACCACCTTGCAGAAGCCGCCAAGTACGGCCGCGACATCCTCTGGGACCAGAACTGCAAGGAAAACCTTCGTCTGAGGCATGTCCTTGAGGCTATCCTCGAGAACGTGGATGCAGAGGAGGGGAATGCCGAATACGATGCCTTCCTCACCTATGCCAAGAGAGTCTTCTTCTCCAACGGCATGCACCATCATTATGCCGAGGACAAGATCCTTCCCGGCTGCTCAAGGGAGTATTTCGCATCCCTCATGGAGGCTGCCGGAGTGAACGATCCCGAACTCCTTGAAATCATCTACAATCCTTCCATATATCCTCAGCGCCGTTCTACGGAAACTTCCGGAGACATAGTGAAGCAGTCTGCCGTGAACTTCTATGAAGGTGTCACCCGTGAAGAGGTGGAGAAATACTATGCCTCCATCGCAGACCCCAAGGATCCCGAACCCATTTCTTACGGCCTCAACACAAAGGTTGTGAAGGATGCAAAGGGCAATGTGGTAGAACTTCCCTGGAAGATAGGCGGTATCTATTCTCCCGCACTGGAGAAGATATGTGAGGAGCTGTCCAAGGCGGCCGAAGTTGCAGAAAACGATATCCAGAAGCGTGCAATCGGCATCCTCATCGATTATTATAAGACCGGAGACCTGCGCCTTTGGGACAAGTTCAACATCGAATGGGTAAAGGATACCCTTGGAACGGTAGACTTCATCAACGGCTTCATCGAGGACTACAATGACCCTCTGGGCCGCAAGGCTTCATGGGAAGGCTATGTGAACATCAAGGACTTCGAGGCTTCCCGCCGCACTGAAATCCTTTCCGCCAATGCCCAGTGGTTCGAGGACAACTCCCCGGTAGACCCCCGTTTCCGCAAGGAAAAGGTCAAGGGCGTATCGGCAAAGGTCATCAATGCCGTCTGCCTTGCCGGCGACAGCTATCCTTCCACGCCCATCGGCATCAATCTGCCCAATGCAGACTGGATCCGCAAGGAGCACGGCTCCAAGAGCGTGACCATCGCCAACATCACCCACACCTACGACCTTGCAGCCCAGGAGCTTCCGTCAAGCACCCTGCAGGAATTCGCCTACAGCAAGAAGGAAATCGAGCTCGCAAAGAAGTGGGGCACGATTGCCGATGAAATCCACACCGACCTGCACGAATGCCTCGGCCATGCATCGGGCCAGCTCCTTCCCGGAGTGAGCACCACCGCCATGGGCGAGTACGCATCGGCCCTGGAAGAAGCGCGCGCAGACCTCTTCGGCCTCTACTACACTGCCGATCCCAAGATGGTCGAGCTTGGCATCATGCCCGATCCTGAGGCCTACAAGGCCGAATATGCAGGCTACATCCGCAACGGCCTCATGGTGCAGTTCACTCGCGTGGAGCTTGGCCGTCCCAACACGGAGGCCCACATGCAGAACCGCAAGCTCATCGCCGAATGGTGCTATGAGAAAGGTGCGAAGGACAAGGTTATCGTAAAGAAGGTGAAGGACGGAAAGACATACTTCGTAGTCAATGACTACGTGAAGCTCCGCGCCCTCTTCGCAGAACTCCTTGCCGAAATCCAGCGCATCAAGTCCGAAGGCGACTACGAGGCCGGAAAGGCTCTCATCGAGACCTACGCCGTGAACATCGACCCCGAACTCCACAAGGAGGTCAAGGCCCGTTATGAATCGCTGGGCCTCAAGCCCTATGGCGGCTTTGTCAATCCGGAAATCCGTCCGGTCCTCTCTGCCGAAGGTGCAGTCATCGACTACGAACCCGTCTACACCGACGACTACCTTGGCCAGATGCTCCTCTACGGCAAGAAATACGGTACGCTGTAGATTCAGCGCAGGCCGATACATTCAAACCACCGTTTTTGCTCACCAGAGGCCGAAAACGGTGGTTTGCCTATGTTTAAACAGCGCCAAACCACCAAAAACGCCCTCACAGAGCCCAAAGTGGTGGTTTGAATGTATCCGCTTATGGGTAAAGACGCCATCAGGCGTCCCGGCCGGCCCGGGTATTTGCCGCGCAGCGGGAAATACGGAAAGGGTTTAAGGCCGCAGGGGGTTCGGGGGAA
>OCVV011230551.1_pt1 | contig 10310 bp, 7 predicted proteins | sample 1539721 | NCBI WGS metagenome assembly OCVV01 (sample SAMN02144230, study PRJEB22623) | gut metagenome | biome: sheep rumen | host: Ovis aries | place: New Zealand
AATTTAGGTGACGAAAAGAAAGAAGAATTAAAGAATTATTTATCAGCACAAGAATTAATTGATTTGTATATGCATAAAAATGAAGGCGAAAAGCAAGAAGAACATTACAATAAATATGTAAGACTCTTTAGAAATTTGAAACTAAAAGGATTAGAAAGAGATGAAAAACTTTTAGTTGATGAGGAAATTATTGAAGCTCTAGGTGACTTGCTAGATGATGATATTCTAAAAGATTTATATAAATCGCATTTAATACAATTTAGAACACTTAAAGATTGGTCAGGAAATAATGTTATTTCACAAATGATGGAAAGAACTGAAATTAGACCAGAAGATGTTAAAGAGATGTGTGTGGACGGAGATTATGATGCATTAATAGAAGTTCTATCTAATCCTAATATTTCGAAGAGTAGAAAAATGGCTATATTTCGTACATCTTTTGCTAATATAGAATATGACGAGCTAGATGAAGATGCTAGAGCAGAATTATTGACTGCAAGAGAAATATGTTTAAAACTTATAAATCTTAAAGATGAAAAAGTCTCGAGACGTGGACCTGATACAGACTCTGGAACTAAAAGAACTGGTAAAGGTAAGAGATTTAATGAATATACTTCTGATCCACAGTTGCGTTGGGATTTAATAGACCTTATGGGTGAATATTCTTATGAAATGTTAGACCAAGGTATGGCAATATTTAAGTTCCCAGATTATAAAGGTGGTACAATAGTTTTAGAAAAGATGTATAGAAAAGACAAACCTGAATATGGTAGAGCAACAAAAATTATTAATATGTCAATTGAGGAATTTGAAAAAATTAAACCAAGTCTAATCGTAAATGATGATATTCCAGCATTCCAAGTTGATACTCATCCTGCATTAAAAGGAAAAGTTAGAAATATAAATCATACTACTGCTTGGGGAAAACAATTTGCTGATTATTTTGAATATGATGTTGGAGAAACAAGAACACAAGAAGAAATAGACAGAATTAATAGGAAAATACAAAGTATCTTAAATTCAAGAGAATTAAGATAGTCTGGGGGTTGCTTATGAAATTCATATTAGAAAAAGTTGATTATAATATTACAAATAACACTTTTCAAAAGATTATAGAAGAGTTTGAAAAAAAATTGCTTGATAACAAAAAGTCTTTTGAAGAACTTAAAAAGATGGATTTAGAATATAATAATAAAAATATTACACTTGAAGATTTAATAGAGGCAGTAGATTTATTTAAAACTACTAAAATAAGATCTAAGAACATGAACAATATTATTTTTTATTATGGTAATCCAGTAGTTACTGTACAAGTGTTATTTGAAAGTATCAGAAACGGTAATACTGCAAACCTTTGCATAGAGAATCAATGTCTTGCAATAAATAAGTATATTGTTGAATTGTTTGTTTCTATTTTAAAAGATCATAAAATTAAAGAATGTATTGCGTTCGGAACTTATAAATTAAAACAAGTTGAAGAAGATTTAGAACTATTTGATAATGCTATATTTGTAGGAAATAGAAATCTATACAATATGTTAAGAGATAAAACTACAAATGAAAAATATATACCTTTTGATTGTTTGGATATTTTAGTTTTTGGAACTAAATATGAAGACTTTGCAAGAGATGTTTTAAATGTTGCTATAGAAAGCGATATAGAAACAGAAATATATGAAGACATGAAAGAAGAAGTTGCAGTAGAATACTTAAATCAATATGGAAACAAATATATGATTTTATTATTAGGAACTAATAAAGAAAAATTAAAATCAGTAGCAGAAAAACTAAATTATAAATATGTATTAATAAATGAGAATCCATTTGATAAAAAAATTCCAAGTATAATAATGTAAAAATAAATAAAGAAGTCTAGCTAAAAGGCTAGACTTCTTTACTTTTGAGACCTTTTAAAAACTTGACAAAATAAGGCTTTGCGTATAAAATATTTGTGTGCATTTTAAAAATATAAAAATTATTTATATATTTTAAGAACATTGAAAATTTAATAAAGAAAAGAGGTTGATTAGAAAATGAGTAACGCAATTGTTGCAATTATTACTTTTTTAATCTCCGCAGCAATATCCATACCTATAGGAATGACAATAAGAAAAAAAGTTGCTGAATCTAAAATTCAAAGTGCTGAAAATGAAGCTAAACGTTTAATAGAAAACGGAAGAATAGAGGCCGAGAATACTAGAAAAGAAGAATTACTAAAAGCTAAAGAAGATGCTTTAAAAGTACGTAATGAATTAGACCAGGAGATTAAAGAGAGAAGAGCTGATGTACAGCAACAAGAAAGAAGATTGATCCAAAAAGAAGAAAATCTTGATAAAAGAGTTCAATCTTTAGAAGATAAAGAAAAGAACTTAGACAAAAAGCTTGCTGATGCTGATGCTATTAAACAAGAGTTAGAAGAGAAAAAAGCCAAGGAATTAGAAGAATTACAACGAATTTCTGGATTGACTATAGATGAAGCTAAACAACAACTTCTAAAATCATTAGAAGGAGAGATAGCTCCTGAAAAAGCAGCCTTAATTAGAGATTACGAAGCTAAATTAAAAGATGAACAAAACAAGATGGCTAAAGAAATTGTTAGTTACGCAATTCAAAAATGTGCTGCAGATCATACTTCAGAAACAACTGTATCAGTAGTTAACCTTCCAAATGATGAAATGAAAGGAAGGATTATTGGTAGAGAGGGTAGAAACATTAAAACTCTTGAAACTTTAACAGGTATCGATCTAATTATTGATGATACTCCAGAAGCTGTTATTATATCAGGTTTCGATCCATTAAGACGTGAAGTTGCTAGAATCGCTCTTGAAAACCTTTTAGAAGATGGTAGAATCCATCCTGCAAGAATAGAAGAAATGGTTGAAAAGGCTAAAGAAGAAGTCGAAGCAACCATTAAAGAAGAAGGTGAAAGAGCTGTTTTAGAGACAGGTGTTAATGGTTTACATCCAGAAGTTGTTAAACTTTTAGGAAAACTTAGATATAGAACAAGTTATGGACAAAATGTTTTAAATCACTCTATTGAAGTTTCAAATCTAGCAAGAATTATGGCTGATGAAATTGGTATTAATTCGAAATTAGCTAGACGTGCTGGACTACTTCATGATATAGGTAAAGCTTTAGATCATGATATGGAAGGAACACACGTACAAATAGGTGTTGATGTTTTAAAACGTTTTAAAGAAAATGATTTAGTAATCAACTGTGTTGAAGCTCATCATGGTGATGTTGAACCAAAATGCTTAGAAGCAGTTTTAGTTCAAGCAGCTGATGCTATATCAGCATCTAGACCTGGAGCTAGACGTGAAACTCTTGAAACATACATTAAGAGACTTACTCAACTAGAAGAAATTGCAGATTCTTTTGATGGAGTTGATAAATCTTATGCAATTCAAGCTGGTAGAGAAGTTAGACTTGTTGTAAAACCAGAAAAGATTTCTGATGATCAAATGGTAATTTTAGCACGTGATGTTGCTAAAAAGGTTGAACAAGAAATGGAATATCCTGGACAAATCAAGGTTAATGTTATTAGAGAGACAAGAGCAATTGATTATGCAAAATAATTAGTTTATATAAAAGAATAGTTTTTATAACTATTCTTTTTTTATTTTAAAAATCTTGTATTTATTATTATTTATAAATATAATACTTTATATACAAATGAAAATTGGAGGAAAAACAAATGAAAAAAGAAAATGGAAGTTCTAAAAGTGCTTTACTTTGGATTATATTTACTGTTTTGATATTAATAGTTATAATAGCAGCTGTTTTAGTATTTGTGTTTAAAGTAAAAATTGGTGACAGTAATACAAATACAAATACTACTCAACAAACAACAGAAACGCCTAGTCCAAGTACAGAACCAACTCATAAACCAAGTTCAGAAGATGTTTCTATTATTCCTACTATGGAAGATGAAATAGATGCTGATTCTGCATGGACACCAACATTTGAGTTAGTATGGAATGATTTAATGGATGAATTAGTTGGTGGAAAAGTTGAATTTAATGATGGTAAAGAACCAGATTATTTAGAAAATTTAAATAAACAATTATTTAAAGAAGCAGATATTTCAGAAGATTATATCTATAAAAAATTCGGAAAGACATCTAATAAATTAAAAGAAGAAATATTAGAGGGGATAAAAGATAAGTTTGATGAAGAATCAGACATTATAGATCCTGATGAAGATTGGGGAGATAAAGAATCAGATGGTTATACATTCTATACGATGCTATTTAGAGTGTTTAAATTTGAAAAGCCATTTGATATATACGAAGATGAAGAAGAAGGATACTTCGGAGAAAAAGATGAATATAGTAATGTTAAATATTTCGGATTAAATAAGGATAGTGATGAAGAACTATTTGAACAAGTTCATGTATTATTCTATGAAGATGATGATACATTTGCCTTTTCAGTAGATACTAAAGAAGGAGATCAATTAATCTTTAGTAGAGGTGTTGATGGAAAAACTTTTGCTGACATTTATTCAAATATAGAAGATAAAACTGAAAAATACGATAATGATAATGGTAGAACTGAGCTAATGGAAATAGATAAAGTAAAAATTCCATTTATAGAGATGAATTTATTTAGAGAATATAAGGAATTAGAGGAACATCCATTTAATACTAAAGAAGATGAAGAATCAGTTATTACTAGAGCTATTCAAACTATTAAATTAAGTTTAGATAATGAAGGTGGAAAAATTAAATCTGAAGCTTTAATTCAAACTAAGGAAATGGCTGCAGAAGAAGAAGATGAAGTACGACCATTTAATTTGACTTTAAATAAAGAATTTACAATGTTTGTTAAAGAAAAAGAAAAAGATTTACCTTATTTTGCATTAAATGTATCTGATATATCTAAATTCCAAAAAGATGTAGTTGAAGAATAATACTAATGATAAGGGAGAAAACAAATATGAGTAAAAAAGAAGTTACAGATAAAGGTGTTTTTACATGGGGTGCTTTTACTGCAATTATGATAATTGTTATTTGTGCAGCTGTATTAGTATTTATTTTCAAAGTTAAAGTTGGAGATGAAAAACAACAACCAACACTTCAAAAAAATGAAAATGTTATTACAATAAATGAAATAGATAGAGGTATTATCAAGACAGAAGATGGAAATGATATAGTAATTGATAATACAACAAATGAAGAATTACCTGTTGAAAAAATAGAAAATGATGATTCTGTGAGATAATAAAAAGTAAAAAGAGTTTATTAACAATAAACTCTTTTTTTATGTTTAAAAATATTGTGAAAAAGTATTTATTAGATATATAATATTATTACTTTTAAGAAAGGTAACAAAATAATTTATGTTCAAGCTTTTTTTAAACTTAAGAAAATCATGGTTTTCAGTACTAATTATCATATTACTTCTTGCTGTTCAAGCTATGGCAGAACTTGAACTTCCTGATTATACTTCTAGAATAGTTAATGTTGGTATTCAACAAGGAGGAATAGAAAACTGTATTCCTGAAGTTGTAAGAGAAAAAACTATGTCAGATATACTAATGGCAACAACAGATAAAGATTTGGTTCTAAGTCATTTTACTTTAATCACAAAAAATAGTAATGATTATGAAAAATATTTGGAAAAATATCCTGTTCTTGAAACAGAAAATGTTTATGTTTTTAATAATAAAATATCTGAAAAGGATAGAAAAGAATTAGTTTCTCAATTATCAAAACCTCTTATAATGTTATATTTTATAGAACATGCCCAACCAGAAACACAATATATGATGAAAGACTTTGTTTTATCGTGGTTTCCTGAAGAATCAAGAGATAAGTATAAAAATAAAGAACTAATTGAATTAGCACGTGTTATGCCAGAAGACCAAAAGAATCAATTACTTAGAATGTTTAATGAAGAAATAGAAAATCGTGTAGGCGAGATGGTCGAACAATCTGCAATTATGGCTGTGCAAACAGAGTATTGGGCTTGCGGTGTAGATATGAATAAAGTTCAAGAAAGATACTTGTGGAAGTCAGGATTTCAAATGTTAGGTGTAGCATTAATAATTATGCTATGTGGAATAGGAGTAATCTACTTATCTTCAGGATTATCTTGTAAGTTAGGTAAAATATTAAGAGAAAGAGTATTTAAGAAAGTATTAAGTTACTCTAATAAAGAATTTAATGAGTTTTCTACTGCTTCGCTGATTACAAGAAGCACAAATGATATCCAACAAATTCAAAATATGATGCAAATGTTATTTAGAATTGTAATTTTTGCTCCTATTTTAGGCTTTGGTGCACTATTTAGAGTAATGACTAAGAGTAATACATCTATGATGTGGATAATAGGTTTAGCAGTAGCTGTAGTACTAGTAGTTGTTATATTGCTATTTATTATTGCTTTACCTAAATTTATTAGATTACAAAAGTATATAGATAAGATGAATTTGGTTACTAGAGAAATATTAACAGGATTACCTGTTATAAGAGCATTTCATAAAGAAAAGACAGAGGAACATAGATTTGATTTAGCTAACTTAGATTTGTTGAAAGCAAATTTATTTATTAATAGAACTATGTCCTTTATGCTTCCATCATTGACATTTTGGATGAATATAATAACACTTCTTATTGCTTGGTTTGGAAGTAGTGGTATTAATGATGGAATAATGCAAGTTGGAGATATGATGGCCATAATGCAATATACAATGCAAATCATTATGAGCTTTATTATGATTTCACTTGTTTCTATTTTAATGCCAAGAGCTGCAATATCAGCAAGAAGAATTAATGAAATATTAGAGAAAGATTTAAGTATAAAAGATAAAAAACAAACTGAACTATTTGATGATCTTAATGGCTTAGTTGAGTTTAAAAATGTTTCTTTTAAATATCCTGATGGAGAATTAGAAGTATTAACAAATATTAATTTTACTGCTAGACCTGGAGAGACGACAGCTATAATTGGAGGCACTGGTAGCGGAAAATCAACAATAGTTAATTTGATTCCTAGATTTTTTGATGTTACTTCTGGTGAACTATGTGTAGATGGAGTAAATATAAAAGATGTTTCTCAAAAAGACTTAAGAGAGAGAATTGGATTAGTTCCACAGAAAGGTATGCTATTTTCAGGAACAATAGAATCTAATATCAAATATAGTAATCCAAATTTGAGTGATGAAAAAATGATAGAAGCTGCAAAGATTGCTCAAGCATCATCATTTATCGAGAATATGGAAGATGGATATAAAAGTTATGTAGCACAAGGTGGAAATAATTATTCTGGAGGACAAAAACAAAGATTAGCAATAGCTAGAGCTATAGCTTCTGATCCTGAAATATTCATTTTTGACGATAGTTTTTCAGCTCTAGATTATAATACTGATTGTAAATTAAGAGAAGAACTTAAAAAGATAACTAAAAATAAGACAGTAATAATTGTTGCACAAAGAATTAATACAATTCTAAATGCTGATCAAATTGTAGTTTTAGACGAGGGAAAAGTAGTTGGAATTGGAACCCATAAAGAATTATTGAATAACTGTGAAACATATAAACAAATTGCCTTATCACAACTTTCTGAAGAAGAACTTTTCGGCGGAAAGGAAGTGACTGATAATGGCTAATGAGAAAAGAACAATGCCTATGGGCAGAAGAAACTTCGAAAAACCGAAAGATGCTAAAGCGACTATTAAAAAATTATATAGTTTATATTTGAAAAAATATTGGTTTAGATTATTAATAGTTTTTATTTTTGCAGTTGCAAGTACTATATTTGCAATTGTCAGCCCTAAAATATTAGGTAAAACAACAACTGAAATATTCAATGGTATCATGAGAAAAATATTTGGTACCGGAGAAATGGATTTTGGAAGGATATGGGAGTTTATTGAACTTTTATTAGCTTTATATGTGGCTAGTATGCTATTTTCTTTGATACAAGGACTTATAATGACTCAAGTGGCTCAAAAAATCACTTACAAGATGAGAGATGATATGTCAAAGAAAATACATAGACTACCAATGAACTTTTTTGATAAAAAGAATAAAGGTGAAGTATTATCACTTTTAACAAATGATATTGATACCTTTGGACAATATTTTAATCAAAGTATAACTACTATAATTACTTCGGTATGTACAATAGTTGGTATACTAATTATGATGTTTTCTATTAATGTTACTATGACTTTTATATCATTATTAATTTTACCAATTTCTGTTTTCTTACTAGGAGGGATTGTAAAGAAGTCACAAAAGTACTTTAAGAATCAACAAGAGTATTTAGGACATGTAAATGGTCAAGTTGAAGAAATATATGGCGGACATAATATTGTTAAAGCTTTTAATAAAGAAGAAGACGTTACTAAAGAGTTTGATGAAATGAATGATGAGCTTTATAAAGTTGGATGGAAATCTCAGTTTATTGGTGGATTTACGCATCCTATTATGAGTTTCATTAGTAATATAGGATATGTTGCTTGTGCTATTATAGGCAGTTACTTTGCTATGCAAGGAAGAATAGAGATAGGAGATATTCAAAGCTTCATAACGTATAATAAACAATATACTCAACCTTTAGGCCAAATTGCTCAAATACTTGGTCAGCTACAAACAATGATTGCTGCTGCAGAAAGAGTATTAGGCTTTTTGGAAGAGGAAGAAGAAGAGGATAATGCAAATAATCCAGTACAAATTAAAGACTTACATGGAAATATAAAATTTGAACACGTTAAATTCGGTTATTATCCAGATAAAATTATTATTAAGGACTTTAATTGTGAGGTAAAAGAAGGACAAAAAATAGCTATTGTAGGGCCAACTGGAGCAGGAAAAACTACACTTGTTAAACTTCTTATGAGATTCTATGAACCAAACGAAGGAAAAATAACAATTGATGGTTATGATTTAAAAGACTTTAATAAAGGTGATATTAGAAATGAATTTGGTATGGTATTGCAAGATACTTGGCTATTTAGTGGTACTATAAGAGACAATATTAAATATGCTAATCCAAATGCAACAGAAAATGAAGTAATTGAAGCTGCTAAAGCAGCACACATAGATCACTTTATCAAAACACTTCCAAATGGTTATGATATGTTCTTAAATGAAGAAACAAGTAATATTTCTGCTGGTCAAAAACAATTATTAACAATAGCTAGAGTAATAATAGAAAATCCTAAAGTATTAATTCTAGATGAAGCTACAAGTTCAATTGATACTAGAACGGAATTACAGATACAATCAGCAATGGATAATTTAATGAAAGGAAGAACAAGTTTTATTATTGCTCATAGATTATCAACAATTAGAAATGCTGATAATATTTTAGTAGTTAATAATGGAGATATAGTAGAACAAGGAAATCACGAAGAATTACTTGCTAAAGGTGGGTTCTATGCTAACCTTTATAACTCACAATTTGACTTTGAAGACTAAAGAAAAATAATTGCAAAAATAATAATTTATCTATATAATTATTTAAGGTTTTTTATTAAGAAAAAGTCTTTTACTAAAGAGGAGGATAATATATGGGTATAGGTACTATAATAGTAATAATTCTATTAGGTATTTTAGTGGGATATATTATATTTATATTTAATAAAATAGTAAAAGCTAGTAATGCAAATTTTGAGAGTTTTAGTAATGTTGATGTAGCTTTGAAAAAAAGATTTGATTTGCTACCAAATTTAGAAAACATTGTTAAAGGATTTGCTAATCATGAATCAGTTACTCTAGAAAAAGTTACTGAAATGAGAGAAGCTTTAAGTCGAAAAATGACTGTTTCGGATAGACAAAAACAAGAAGATAAGTATTCTGCACTTATGAAGGATGTACTTGCTTGTGTTGAAAATTATCCTGAACTTAAAGCTGGTGAAAGCTTTATTAATTTACAAAATGTATTAGTTAAAATTGAAGATGATATAGAAAAAACGAGGAGAGATTATAATACTACAACCAGAGAGTTTAATAATTATATTCAAAAGTTTCCTAATAATATATTAGCTTCAATTTTAGGATATAAGAGAAGACCATTCTTTGAAGTTGATTTATTAACTAGAGAAGAAGTTAAAATCGATTTCCCTGATAGAAGAAGTCAGAATAGGTCGTAAATATTTAAAAATAGAGGCTATTAGTTGTCTCTATTTTTTGTGTTTTAAAGCAAAAAAAATAAAATTAGCACTCTCATATTGACACTGCTAATTTTTAGAATTATAATATTTTTGTAAATAGTAAAAATGAATGTAGCCAGACGCTCCGAAGAACGCCCGGCCACTGCTATCAACTGCATAGGATTGAATTAAATAACCTCTAGAT
>OCVV011140173.1_pt1 | contig 10306 bp, 10 predicted proteins | sample 1539721 | NCBI WGS metagenome assembly OCVV01 (sample SAMN02144230, study PRJEB22623) | gut metagenome | biome: sheep rumen | host: Ovis aries | place: New Zealand
CCGTTGATTCGGCTGATGATCTGAGCTGCGTCTTTTCCGAGACCGTTAAGGATAACGCGGAGCTTGTTCTTGCGAACTTTGTTAGCGTTAGCAGCGATTTTGATTGCACCCTCAGCGGCAGCGAATGACTCGTGACCAGCCAGGAATGCGAAGCACTGTGTCTCCTCAGAAAGAAGACGAGCGCCCAGGTTTCCGTGGCCCAAGCCCACTTTGCGGTCATCAGCTACAGAGCCTGGCAAGCAGAATGCCTGAAGGCCTTTGCCGATGTTAGCGGCAGCAGTTGAACCAGTTTTGTCACCAGTTTTCTCTGCTTCTTTGATAGCGATTGCTGAACCAAGAACATAAGCCCATTTAGCGTCCTCGAAACAAATCTGCTGTGTAGACTGACAAATCTCGTATGGATCGAAACCACGAGCCTTGCAGAGGTCACGGGCTTCGTTAAGACCAGCCTCGCCCTCTTTGAAACCATATTCTTTAAGAGCCTTATTCACCTGAGGAATGCGGCCTGCGAAATCTTCAAATAATGCCATTTTTTACTCCTTTCTCGGGTCAATAAACTTAACGACGCCCTGATCTTCTGTTACACGGCCGTAGTGTGTGCGTGCACCTTCGATAGCCTCATTAGCTGGTTTTCCGGCTTTGAGTGCGTCCATGAGCTTACCAAAGTTGATACATTTGTATCCGACAATCTGGTTGTCTTTGTCCAAAGCAATCTGCTCGACATAGCCTTCTGTCATTTCCAGGTAGCGTGGACCTGTTTTGCGGGTTGCGAACATAGTTCCAACCTGTGAACGCAAGTTTTTGCCCAGGTCTTCGAGAGAAGCGCCGACTTTGAGACCGTCTTTTGAGTAAGCTGACTGAGTGCGGCCATAAACAATCTGCATGAAAAGCTCGCGCATAGCAGTATTGATAGCATCGCAAACGAGGTCAGTGTTAAGAGCCTCAAGCAAAGTTTTTCCAATCAAGATTTCTGAAGCCATAGCAGCTGAGTGTGTCATGCCTGAGCAGCCGATTGTCTCAACCAAAGCCTCTTCAATGATGCCGTTCTTGACATTCAATGAAAGTTTACATGCACCCTGCTGAGGAGCACACCAACCGATACCGTGGGTAAAGCCCGATACATCTTCAATTTTTTTAACCTGAACCCACTCGCCCTCTTCAGGGATTGGTGCAGGACCATGATATGCGCCCTTAGCCAAAGGACACATGTGTTCCACTTCTGCTGTGTAAGTCATAGTGACTCCTTACAATAAAAAGATTATTTAAAAAGAATAGCACAATTTTGGTGGGAGGGCAATATTTATTTAGGCCTCAATCTTCCGCATAATCCAGACAAAACTTATCGTAAGAAAGATAAATGTGACAACCCAGCTGAGGGGGTAAGAGTAGAAAATACTCTGGAAAGTGTGAAAGCGTTCAATCCTGAAGAAAGTGAAGAGGTAAACCATACGAAGGCCACAGGCACCAACTAAAGTCACCAGCATGGGCATGAGAGAATGCCCCACCCCACGAATTGCGCTCGCCATGCAGTCCATCATGCCACAGGTAAAGTAAGTTGCGAGGATTACGGACAAACGAAGCATTCCCGCATCAATGACGGCCTCGTTTTCAGAATAGATTCCAAGAAGAGAACGGCCAAAGGCAAGGACAAAAAAGCCAAGCAGCAGCCCGACTACCGTAACGGAACTTTCGCTTATCAGGACAAGTTTTTTGATTCTGTCAAACTTGTGAGCACCCATATTCTGGCTTGCGAAAGTCAGAGTTCCCTGAGCAAAGCTGTTCATGGAAATATAGATAAAGCCCTCTATGCTCTGAGCCGCGCTGTTTCCAGCAACCATAACGGCACCGAAAGAATTGACCGCAGACTGAATGACCATATTGGAAAAGCTGAAAAGCATTCCCTGAAAGCCGGCGGGTAAGCCTATTTTGATTATTCGGGGAAGGATAGTCTTGTCAAGGCGAAGTTTTTTGAATTCCAGGCGGAATTCCTCTTCTTCATGGAGCAGAATCCACACTACGCAGACCGCAGCAAAAATCTGGCTCAGAACCGTAGCGAAGGCAACTCCGGCTACATCCATTTTGAGCGGAATGACGAAAATCAAATTGAGGATTACATTGATAAGGCCCGCAATGAGAAGGATATAAAGAGGCCGCTTAGTGTCACCCTTTGCCCTTAGTAGAGCCGCCCCGAAATTGTAAACCAGAGTGGCAGTAATTCCTCCGAAAAAGACCTTGAGATAAAGGGTTGAGAGAGGAAGGACATTCTCCGGCGAAGCCATAAGAATAAGAATCTGGCGTGAAAATGTAATTCCAAGCAAAGTGAGGAGCAGGCCTCCAATCAGACTCAGCACCATTGTGGTGTGAACGGTCTTGTTCAGTTCTTCTTTTTTACCCGCCCCAAGGAAATTAGCCGCAACGACATTGCAGCCGACACCAAGGCCGATAAAAAAATTGACCATCAGGTTGACCATAGAGCTCGTTGAGCCTACAGCCGCAAGAGAATTATCCCCCGCATAACGGCCGACAACCACGATATCAGCCGCATTGAAGAGAAGCTGGAGAATAGAGCTTAAAATCAGGGGAACGGCGAATTTCACCAGTTTTGGGAAAATCGCCCCTTCCGTCATATTGATTTGATTTTTTAGCATGTCTTACAGGAAGAGCACCCTTGGGAAAATAAAGTGAAGGACAGCCGCAATGATGCAGAAAATTCCAAGGTACTTGCGGCCACCGTCGTATACGGCTCTCAGGGCTTCGGGAAGGGGCAGTTCCACTTCACTTCGCTCCTGATACCAGTCCAAAAGCAGCACGGCTCCGGCGACAAGGCCTGCCAAAGAAGGAATCAGGTCGCCAACGACAGGAATATCGTACTGAATCGGGGAAAGAAGCTTCATAAGACCGGTAAGCAGGGAAAGGATTCCCACAACCAGCTGCAAGGTCTTATCCCCAAGGAAAGGCAGGGCCAGGCTTTTCAGGCCTGCAGAGGCAGACTCTTTTTTCTCTGCGGACTTTGAGTCCAAATTTATGTCAAGGTCGTCTTTCTCAGGATCGAAATCTGGAGAAGTAGAACTTGCTGCCGGAGATAAATCATCGGCAAGAGCGTCATCAGAATCAGAAAGGACAAGGCTTGTCTCTCCATCGCCCCGAACGACATAGATAAAGACAAGGCCAGCCACAAGGTTCAACAGAATTGACAGAAAATAAAACTGAAGCATAAAATCCTCTTTTTTTGCATCTAGCGCTTTTCTACAGGAGACTCAAGGCTTACAAGTCCCCCGTTCATCGAACAAACTGCCCCTACTTTTATTATATCATAATCAGAAAAAGTTGTCCGCAAGAATATTTCCTTTCCATCATATTTTCCGCTTACTTTTCTCTCGCCAATCACAAGATTCTCTTTGTCGTAGACAGAAAATGTTACTGTGACTGGAAAGCCAGACTTAAATTCTTCTTTTTTCTTTTTTGAAGCATCCTTGATTTTCAGGCTGGCATAAAGGGAATCCTCATAAGAAAAAGCGGAAAGACTGACATCCACGCCAGAAAGGCTTCCCGTGCTTTTCTGAGGGCCAAAATAATTCATAAAAAGAATGATTCCAAAAGCAAAAATAATAGTAACGAAAAGAAGGCGGTTGCTCTTAGTGTTGACAAGTGATTTTAAGAGTCCTCCCTTATAAGGCTTGAAGTCCCCGGAATAATAATCCTGCACGATTTTCGGAGCGCGCTTAAGTCGCTCGGAGCGACTGTAATGAAAAACCATCCGCTCCTCTTCGCTGGGATTGTCAGGTCTGGTCTCCTCAATCTTTGAAAAATCCATAAAAACCTTCCCAAGCTACTGATTAATGAAGGAGGCCAGCAGGGAGTCCGTCCTCCACCATAAGGCCTGGGCATTCTCGCTCTTTACGAACAGAGCCGAGATGATTCCGTTTCCGCTCAGAGACAAAGTATAATAGAGAATTTTCGAGTGATCGACTGAAAGGGAACGCTTTACGATTCTCTGTCCGTCAGGCTGCACCATCTGCACGATAAAACCGTCCTCATTTGGCACTATAAAGAAGAGCCAGCCGTTTTCAGTTACGCCAAGAAAATCATAGGGAAGGTTGTAAATCTCCTTGGTAAGATTTTCAGTCACCGAATACTCGTAGGACGGGATTTCAAGAGGCTCATCATACTTTCCGTTCTCAATGTTGAGTGGACACAAAAGCGTGGTGTAATAATCAATTCCAGACTGAACCTTAAGAGATGAATCCAGGGAAGCCATGTAATAATCAACCTTGACATAAAGCTTGTGCTCAGAGCAGTCAGGAATCATATTCTCGACGGAAACATAGGCCGGTGTCTCGGAAGAGTCCTCGACCTTGATTTTCGGAACTGTGGTCTGGGAAACAGGAACAGTGTACAAGAGAAAGCCGTTGGTATTGAACCAGTAGGCGATAAGGCCGTCATTTGTGGTGCAGACGACCACCAGCTCATTTTCCCTGGTGGTATAAATGTTCTTCACATAAGGAAAGGGAGTTCCGCCCGGTCCCTGCTGACCTAGATAGTCAATGAATTTTCCGTTTGAATCAAAGCGAAGGACAACGAAAGAAAGGAGCAGCCTGTTGGCCTTGTCCCTCTCCTGCCTTTCAAGCGGGAGCGTATCCACAGCATAGATATATTTTCTGGAATCCACAGCAAGTGGTCCCAAAGTATTGAAAGGATAAGCAATAGCTTTTTTCGTTGAATTCACGGAGTCTTTTCCGGCAAAGGCAACATCTTTTAAAATATCGTCGTTATAGTAGAGGCTGAGCAAATCCCCGTAAGAGTTAAGCTCAAGAAGCTTTTTGGACTCACCGTTTGCAATATAGAAAAAACCGTCCCTCATAGTCATGTAGGTGCGGATTCCGCCGGTTTTCGCAAGGTCAAACAGATTAAGCTCATCCTCAAAATTTCCGTAACCAAGAGTAAAGAGGGTGTTTTCGCTCACGGAATGGACTTGATTGGATTTTGAACAGGAAAGGAAATTAAAAAACGAAAAATGAAAAATGAAAAGTATTTTGACAATTTTAAATGCAGTACGAAGATTTTTTTTCATGGGGATATTATACAAAAAATCAAGGCAAAAAAAAAGCGAAAAACTGAAATTGACTTTCAATTTTCCGCTTCAAAATTTTACTTCATTTTACTCAGCCGTGAGAATTTTGTAAGCTTCCATTGGATCCTTGCATTCAAGAAGAGCATCCCTAACTTCTTTTCCCTTGAGTTTTGAGCTGAAGAAGCTGAGGGTCTGCAAGTAATATGAGTGCTGGTTATAGGCGGCCGCAATCATGATGAGGATTCGAACTGGATTGTCATCGATTGTCTGGAAGTCAAGAAGGTCATGCTTGCAGATACCGACGCTCATAACCAAATCGGTTACAGAGGAAAGGCGAACATGCGGAATGGCGATTCCACGGCCGATTGCAGTTGACATGAGCTCCTCCCTCTTGAGAATCTCGTCCACCAGCTCTTTTTCGTTCTTAATCTGAGGAGCCGTTGCGAGATTCTGGGCAAGCTCGATGATAGCGTCTCTTTTTGACGAATGTTCGATGAATACGATTCTATCCGGAGAAAGAATGTTTTTAGCTGAGACCACATGGCTTGGCTCGGCTGGCTTCTGAGATGATGAAAGCCTCTCATTCACCCATTTTTCGATTTCTGATTTCTTAAAGCGCCATACGGTGCCGATTTTTCCGGCGGGGATTTCACCCTTCTGCGCCCAGTCATAAACGGTGCGCTCTGATACTCTGAGATATTTTGCAACTTCTTCGATTGTAAGTATATCGTCTCCCACGATTAGCTCCTATTTACTTTTATAATTTCTTGAAAATGTATGACATATTTTGCAAACTTTACGGTATTTTGTCAAGTCATACTTTTTTTGAGAAAGAAACGGGAAAAGCAAGATTCTTTTTAACAATTCCGACTTTTTTTACTGAGCAAGTTCGTGCAAACTGTCAAAAGGATAAAGTTGGCCTAAAGTCGCCTTCTTAAGATTTTCGATTTTTGAGCCAAAGACCACGGGAACGTCATCATCACCGAATTCTGTCAGCACCTGACGGCAGGCACCGCAAGGCCCTACTGGATATTCAGCCTTCGGGGCGGCAATAGCCACGGCAGCTATTTTTCTGGCCCCCTCGGCGACTGCGGTAAAAATTGCTGTTCGCTCGGCACAGTTTGCCAGGCCGTAAGAGCGGTTCTCCACATTGCAGCCGGTAAAAATTCTACCGTCAGAAACCAAAATCGCAGCCCCCACAGGGAATTTTGAATAGGGACAGTAAGCCAGCTTTGAAGCCTGCATGGCAGCCTCAAAAAGCCCTTCGAGTTTTTCTTCCGTGACAAGAACATTTTCCATATTTGCCTCCTTTTTCAACTTTCAATTTTTCAATCTATTTACTATAATATCACACTATGAATAAAAAGGTAAAAATTATTGCGCCGATTTTCATTTTTTTGGCAATATTATACATAATTCTGGCCTCACGCCCCCTTGCCCCGGAAATTCAGTTTGTTCCAGTCTGGACAGTTGACCTGGAGGCTTACACGAAAAGCGAAAGCTACTCACCTTCCCCCGAAGACTACGGGAAGGCAGTTTCATTCAAAATGGGGCAAAATTTAGGCTACTTCACACCTGACGGAAAAATCCTCAGCTACATGACCTTTCCCTACAAGGCCACCATCTCAAATGAGGCATATTCATTCTACGGAACATCATCAGACGAGATTTCCATCAAAACCCCTTCAGGTACGGAGACAGGCAGCATAAAGGTCACGGGCTTCCCCTACTTCACCGACGGCCGGAAATTCATCTTCCTTCCAGGCGGCTCTTCCTTCTCAAAACTCAGCGACATAGGCGAAGTCGAATGGACTTACGAGGGCTTCACGCCAATCACGGCATTCTCATCATCATCAACGGGCATCGTCACGGGCTATTCTGACGGCTCCGTAATCGCTTTCGATATGGAAGGAAACATAATCCAGCAGTACAATCCGGGCGGAAGCAACCACGAAGTCATCCTTGGAGCGGCAATTTCAGAAAGCTCAAAATTCATAGCAACTCTTTCAGGCCAGGGAGGCCAGCGTTTCGTCATCTCAAAAAAAACTGAAGCAAACTACGGTTCCCACACCTCTATCGTCTTCTACAAATCAATGGAAAAAGAGCTTAACCGTCAGGTTCTCATAAAATTCAGCAAGGACGAAAAAAAGGTCTTCTACAACAATGCAAGCGGAATCGGAATCGTCAACTGCAAGAATTTCAAAAATACCGAAATTCCCCTCAAAGGGCGGATTCTTTCAATACTCGAATCCGACGATGAAAACGAAATTTTCATTCTCAGCAAGGAAGGCAAAACCTACACAGTCTCAGCCATCGAGTCTTTCGATGCCTTCTCAGGCTCCTTCTCCTTCGATGCGGACAGTGCCTGCATTGCCGTCAAAGACAACTCGCTTTTCATCGGTCGTGACGGAAAAATCTCACGAATCGACATAATTCACCGCTAAGGCAGGAAAAAATGAAAAAACTGATTTTTACAACCCTTGCAATCCTCACAACACTGGCAGGCTCCGCAATTTTCGCCTTCGACTGGCCCCAGAACGAAATCATGTCAGATTCCTTCTATTCTTATTTTGCCCAGCTCAGGGGCGGCACAATAGGCACCTCCCTGGTTTTCTCGGAAAGTCAGGAAGTAAAAGCCGCTGACGATGGAACAATTCTTGCAATAATATCAGAGCATGACGAGGACGAGTTGTTTGAAAGCACGCTGGGAAACGCCGTGATTCTCGCCCACAAAGATTCCCTCATCACGGTTTACGCAAACCTCAACGAAGAGAACATGGACTCTCTCTACGGACTGAGCGAAGTCAAGACAGGCACTTCTTTCGGTGAAACTGGCACTTCAGGCTGGCAGAAAGGCGAAGGCTGCCTTGAATTTCAGGTTCTAGACACGAAGAACAGGACTTATGTAAACCCAAGGATTCTCATGCCTCGCGTCGGAAAAGAGCTGCCACTTGCCATCAAGAATGTAGTCGCAGTAAGCAAAAAAGGCATAAGCTACGACCTGGGAACGGTAAAAATTCTGCCATCAGGAATCTATCAGTTCTACCGGGAAAAGCAGGATATAGCCATGCCCTACAAAACCACAATCTACATCAACGGAGCCATTGCCGACGACATCACCTACGACACGCTTTCCGAAAAAAACGGCCGGATCAGCGTGAGCGGCAAAAAAAACTACGATGTGAGCGTAATGTATCCCGATGACACAAGGGCTTTTTTAGGGGAAGTCACCCTGCCCAAAGGAAAGAATTCAATCAACATTGTCGCCGCAGACATTCTCGGAAAGGAAATTCAAGTCACCTACACGGTGGACGCCCGATAAAAAAGGAAAAGCTCAAGCATAAAAAGGTTTCTTTCCGGTTCGCCCCCAGCTCTCACCGAGACTCGCCTACAAACTCCTCTTACGAGTTTGTTCGCTGACGGCGACCGGCTCCCTGCCTTTCAATCCTTTTTATTCCAAGTCAAACTATGCTCTTCTGCCTGTCCATGCTGTCTTTTATGCATCGCAAAAAAAGCTCCATGCAGACCCTGGCATCATCCTCGGCCCTGTGGGCAGATTTCACTTCTATTTCAAGCTGCTTTGCCAGAAACTGCAGGGTCCAGTGCTCATTCTCAGGATAAGTCCACCTGGAAAAACGCAGGGTGTCTATGGCCTGGTTCGGCAAGATTTCGTGATTCATCCTCTCAAGCTCTGCGTTCACGAAGCGGAGGTCAAATTGGGCATTATGGGCAATAATAACCGAGTCTCCCAGAAAATCAAGAAAATCCCCCGCAATCTCCTTGAATTCCTTCTGTCCGAAAACCATCTTGTTAGTGATTCCAGTGAGCTGCTGGCAAAAAGGCGGAATAAGCACCCTGGGATTTACAAGGGTCGAAAAAGCTCCCAGGATGCCGGACTTGTCAAATTTGACCGCCCCTATCTCAATAATCCGCTCCTCGCTGGGTTTGAGGCCGGTAGTCTCTGTGTCAAGGGCACAAAATACCGCCCCGCTGTGGACGAGGCGGTTCATACGACGATAATCGTTCAGAAGATGCAGGTGTGATTTCATATTCGAATGGATTTTAGCAGGAAGAAATAAAAATATGCAAGAGCAATTCTGGCGAATATTCCGAAAAGTCCCTTCAAAAATCCTATTAAAAACAGATGTCCTCTTTGCGCCGTGCAAGGGAAATATCTCCGCATAAGGAGCAATATTTTTTATGGCAAAGCTGAGGCTCTGTTTGTTCACTTCTTTTGCCATGTCCAAAAGGTGGCCAAAATCCGTTTTCTTTTCTTTTTCGCCCCAAAACTGGATGCAGTAAGAGCAGCGGTAATTGCATCAGGTCGTCAGCCGCCACTTTATCGTCAGAAGTGAGTCGTTATTGTGAATTGCTATGATTTGTTTTTCCTGCATTATCAGTTTGTTCCCATAAAAAAATAATCCACAGATTTACACAGATTTACACAGATTATTTTTTTAATCCGTGAAAAACTGTGCTAAGGGATTACTGATTAATCGCTTCAAGTGTTAATCAGTAATCCCTAATCTGTGGTTAAAAATTATTTATGCTTTTGAGAGCATATCTTTGATGTCAGCCGTGATTGCGTCACAAACTTTTGCACTCTCAGCCTTTGCATTGTCGAGTCCTGCACTGGCATCAGTTCGTGCGTTGATGTAGAACTTGATTTTCGGCTCTGTTCCAGACGGTCGGGCTGAGACGATTGTTCCGCCCTCAAGGACGAACTGGAGAACGTTCGACTTAGGCAGCTTGATTTCGGTCTTTGCAGAAGGATTTGCAGGATCGTAAGCAACAGAATTTCCGATGTCCTTAATGCAGACAACTTTCTTTCCGCCGAGAGTCTTTAAGCCCTCTGTTCGGAGTTTTGTCATAATGCCTGCCATGACTTCTTTTCCGGCACTTCCTGGGAAGTTCTGAGAGATTGCCCTGTCCTCGAAGAAGCCGAACTCCTTGTACATGTCGTCCAGGTGCTCAAGGATTGATTTTCCTTTTGAAGCCCAGTAAAGGGTCATTTCGGCACACATAGCGGCGGCAGAAACACCGTCCTTGTCCATGACTTCTTTTTCGACCTTGTAGCCGTAGCTCTCCTCAAGACCGTAAACATAAGTCTCGCTTCCGTCTTTTTCGAACTCATCCTCAACAGCGGCAATCCACTTGAAGCCAGTGAGACATTCATGCATTTTTACGCCGTATTTTTTACAGATGTAGTCAGTGAAAGGAGATGTAACGATTGAG
>OCVV011291599.1_pt1 | contig 10306 bp, 10 predicted proteins | sample 1539721 | NCBI WGS metagenome assembly OCVV01 (sample SAMN02144230, study PRJEB22623) | gut metagenome | biome: sheep rumen | host: Ovis aries | place: New Zealand
CTTTAGAATTGCAGAAGAAATTGAACCTATAAATATCAGATACGTCACAGGGCAGCGAGTTAATAACATAATTGCAAAACTTACTCGCGAAATTCAGAAAGCTCTAATCTATATAAAAGACAGCTCTGAAAAATGCAAATCTGATACTGACAATATTGCACAATCACATTGCTTTAAATTAGCAGAAGACACAGCTTTTGCACTTATTGAAGAAATTCCAGAAATAAGAAGATTAATTCAACTTGATACAATCGCTACATTTAACGGAGACCCTGCAGCTAAAAGCAACGAAGAAGTCATTCTTTCTTACCCTGGCCTTGAAGCTATTCTTGTTTACAGAATTGCAAACTTTCTTTATAAGAATGGAGTGCCGATTATACCACGCATAATGAGCGAGCATGTTCACGGAAAAACCGGAATTGATATTCATCCGGGAGCGACAATCGGAGAATCCTTCTTTATAGACCACGGAACAGGCGTTGTAATTGGTGAAACCTGCATTATTGGCAACAACGTAAAAATATACCAGGGAGTCACTCTAGGAGCTTTAAGCGTAAAGAAAAACCTTCAAAATAAAAAACGCCATCCTACAATAGAAGATGACGTTACAATCTACGCAAACGCAACAATTCTTGGTGGCGACACAGTAATTGGAAAAGGCAGCATAATTGGAGGAAACACCTGGGTTACCGAATCAATTCCTGCAGGCACCGTATTTACAAGAGACTAATCTGCATCATTTGAAACATTTGATGTGTTCTGAGAAAATTCTTCTATACCGTGTGCAATTTGCTGAAGTGTAGAAAAAATCTGATCTCCAGATGCTGAAATTTGATCTACGCGGCCTTGAATTCCCTGAAAACTCTCTTCGTTAACCTTAGAGGTTGCCATAATACTTCCAAAGCCCCGTTCAAGAGACTTTGCATTTTCACAGCTTGCTTCAATCTGTTGAGAGCCCTTTTTACTATCCAAAATAAGACGGTCGGATGCTTTTTGAATCTCGCCAATTATAGTCTTAATTTCTTTAATACTGTCAATAACAGTATCAGACAAACGACGGATTTCTGTTGCAACTATATGGAAGTTCTTTCCGGCCTCTCCTGAGCTAGAAGCTTCAAGCTCTGCATTAAAGGCAATAATTTTAGTCTGGTCTGCAACATTATTAATAATACCAACAATATCCCAGATACCATTTATCTTTTTATTTAGATCCTTGATACCTTCTGTGGTAAGTGAATTCATATTTCGAATTTCTTGTAAATCACGAACATTACTGCTTAATGCTTCACTACCAGAACGAACAGCTTCTGTGATACTGTTAACTGCCTCGCGAATCTCCTTCTCGTGATCTTCGTTAGCAATAGCCTGAACATAGTGATGGCAATTTTCTCTGCGGTTAAGACCATTAAAAATTGCTATTGCCATCTGCTCGCAACCAGTATAACCACAGGCAGAACAATCATACATATCTGCCTTTGAATGCTTGTTCATACTGATATAAATCTGCTGTAATTCATCATTAGTTGGCATTCTAATAAATTTTCTAGTAGCAGCACTGCGGTCATTATAACTACGTTCATATATGCCGGGTTTCCAGTAAGCATTTACTGTTCTTTCCAGCTTTTTAAGACCAAATTTAAGCTTTCTTTTATTTTCAGTTTTCCACTGCTTTTGTCTTTCTGAAGCACGTCTTTCTACAAGCTCTTCCAGCTCATCCAGAGGCATATTATTGTTGATTGTACCACCACCCCGATTACAACCCTTTTCACAATTAAGACAGTCTACCAGCTGATAGTAAGGTTCATTACCAGACGAAATAAGATGGCTCAACCCTGAAAGATAATCAAAAACAGCAGGTTGACCTTCTATTTTACGGGTTTTAGAAGATATTCCCGGAACAAAACGTTCTGCAGTACGCATAAGTCCGCCAGGAGTAGAATAAAGTACAGCACGTTCTGCAGGAGGATTATCATAAGGAAGCTTTGGAAATGTAGACAAATCAATATTATTCTGCAGGAACCAGGCATTCAGGCTCTTCATTGTAACATTGTAGTCTCCTCTGTTATTTTCATCAAATTCACGACGTTTAGCAAAACAAGGAGATATAACGGCAATTTTACAATCTCTATAGGCAGGATAAAAATGACGAATGCATTCAACAGTATGCGCCATTGGACTATCAGCCTTTGCAAGATATGGAATGAGTTCTGGTTGATAAATTTCTATAAAGCTTACAAGAGCGGGACAAGGCTGAGACACCACAACAGAAGGCTTTTCTTTTTTTATCTGTTCAACATAACTCTTGGTTGTAAGCTCTGCTCCAAATGCAACGTCAAAAACAGCTTTAACACCAATAGATTTAAGCCAGCCATTAAGCTCTAAATCTTTTCCAGCAAAATTAACAGCTACAGCAGGTGCAACAATTGCAACCATTGGTATTCCTGACTGCAAATCTCTAAAGAAAGACTGTATATCATCTACACCAGTTCTTGCACCATGAACACAGGCCTCAATACAAGTACCACATCCAATACATAAGTCATGATTAACAGAAACATGATCTCCAGAACCGTTATTACACATCTTAACTGGACAAACACTAATACAACGGTGACAATTACAACATTTTTCTGGGTCTACATAAACCACAGGTCGGAGATGCTCTGCACTCGAATATTCGTTCATAAACTCCCCTATAAAAGAAAATGAAGTACACAAGATCAGAAGTACATTCGTTAATTATAACATGGAATTTCAGAAATGCAAAAAATAATTCAAGATATAAAAATGCGGGTTAAAAAAAACAGACTTCCCAACCAGTAACACTAAAAGGGAAGTCTGCCGTCCAGCGTTGCTGGACATCGGAGAGAGTTTATCAGCTTATTTACAAGCTGATTTGAATATACTACTAGAATAATATTCTGTCAATAGTTATTATAAAAATTAGTGATTTTTTTCACCAAAATTAAAAAAAACAACCGCATAAGGATATTATCATGGCAAAAAAAAGTGGGTCAATTATGTTTAAATGCTCAAACTGCGGATATTCGCAGCCACGATGGCTTGGGAGATGCCCTGAATGCGGAGAATGGAACACTCTGGAAGAAATCATAATAGATAAAAATGCAGTAAGCGCCACCGGGCGAGGCTCTGAACAGGTTGTAAAACAGAAGCCTGTTTCTTTAGGAAGCGTAACTTCTCAGAAAAACTCTCGGCTTTCTACAGGAATAGAAGAATTTGACCGCGTACTTGGTGGCGGGGCAACCTTACGTTCAGCAATTTTACTTGGCGGAGAACCGGGCATTGGAAAATCCACCCTGCTCCTACAAACTGCAGCTGCCATTTCTAAACAGAATAAAGTTTTGTATATAAGCGGGGAAGAATCGGCTGCACAAATAAAGGAAAGAGCCGAACGTCTGGAACTAAACTGCGCAAATATTCAGATTTTGTGTACATCGCGACTAGAAGATTCTCTGGATGCTCTGGATTCAATAAAGCCTGATTTTGTAATCATAGATTCTATTCAAACAATTTATTCTGCAGAAGCTGGTATTGTTCCGGGCACTGTTAATCAGCTTAAATATTGTGCCAACGAATTTATTTCCTGGGTAAAAGAAAGAGATTCTGTTTTGATTATGACTGCCCATGTTACAAAAGAAGGTACAATTGCAGGCCCAAAATCCATGGAACACATGGTAGACACTGTAATTTCTTTTGAACACAACAGTGATGACGTAAGATTTTTACATGCACAGAAAAACCGCTTTGGTTCGGTAGATGAAATTGGCATTTTTAGTATGACAGAAAAAGGACTGATTGCTGTGGGCGATCCTTCAAGCCTATTTTTGACAAAAAGAAAGGCTTCCCAGCCGGCGGGAGTTGCCTGCACCCCAGTTTTTGAAGGAAGTCGTGTATTCTTAGTGGAGATTCAGGCCCTTACAGTTCCGGCAAAGGCTAGTATTTCGCGAATTTACAGCGAAAAGATTGATTCGGGGCGCGTCGCCCGCGTGGCGGCTGTAATTGAAAAACGATGTGGGCTTTGTTTTTCGGATCAAGATATTTATGTGAACGTTGCGGGCGGAATCCGGCTGGCCGAAAGCTCGATTGACTCGGCTCTGGCGGCGGCACTTTATTCGGCAAGGACAGACTTGAGTGTGGGAGCGAACACTGCAATTTTCGGGGAGTTGAGCCTGGCCGGAGAAGTGCGCAGCGTAGGAAAGACACGGCAACGCATTAAAGCAGCAGAAAATCTTGGCTTTACCAACGTAATTACACCGGATGATGATGACGGAAAAGTAAAAGTTGGGGATATAAAGGCCCTTATAAAAGAAATTTTCAGAAAATAAGTAGCATTTGGAGTATTATTGGGTCAAAATTAACATTTTTAATGTATCTTTTTGACCCAGTCATAATTTACATTCCTTTTATATAGCAAATAAATATATCTGATTTTATTTAAAACAATGATTTTTTTATAAAAATTGAAAGTTGGCACAAAACTTGCTAAATGTATTATGTAAACAGTATTGTTTACATAAATTAAAACATTTCGAGGTAATACTATGAACGAACTTTCACTTTTTAATTCACTTTTTGACGATGTATTTGGATGTAATTCTACACCTTCCGTTCTTTACCGCACTGGTTTTTCAGCTCCAAAAGTTGATGTAATTGAAGAAGACAATGCTTATAAACTAGAAATGGAGCTTCCTGGAAGAAGTGAAAATGATATAAACATTGAACTTAATCATGACAATCTGACAATTGCTTCCAAAGAGGAAGAAAAAACAGAAAAGAAGGATAAGAAAACAAAGAAATATCTTTTGAATGAAAGACACTATTCTAGCTTTAGCAGATCTTTCACAATTCCTAATGATGTTGATTCTGATTCAATTGCAGCGTCGTTTAAGAACGGTGTGTTGACTGTTTCTATGCAAAAGAAGGCTTTTGCTGCACCTAAGCAGATTGAAGTTATAGCAGGCTAATTATAATTCGCAGAGCAAGCCTTTGGATTTTCCCCAGCCACAGGCTTGCCAGCGAATTTTAGTCTTTTTAATCTTTTAGTATTTTTCCAAAATGAATTAAATAATCGATAAATGAAGCGTAACTACAAATTACGCAGATGATGAATAATACTAGCGAAGCAATTTTTAATCCGCCAAAGAAATCTGGTGTATTTCCAGTTCTAACTAAGAGTTCAAGGAAAACTGCATAAAATTCTGCAACCACATACATTACAGTTTTGAACTTTCCACCCTTTCTTGCCGCAATTGCAACTCCTTTTTTAGCAGAAACCATGCGTAAAAAGTTCTGTGAAAATTCACGGATAAAAATCAACATTAAAACTGCAAGTGGCATATAAGATAATTCAGGATTAAAAGATTTTATAAAGCAGATAAAAGAAGTAAGGTGAAGTATAACATCAGCAAAGGGATCAAACATTTTACCAAAATCACTAACTTCATTATGTTTACGGGCATAGTGCCCATCAAGATAATCTGTAAATTCTGCAAAAGCAAGCAATGGTATAGCAATTATCAGCGAAAGTGCCGCAAATTTTCCTGTCCAGATTGGAATGAAATACAAAAGGAAAAAAATCGGAGCAAAAAGCACTCGGGTAAGAGTAAATTTATTAGAAAGTTTCATAGATATTTTTAGTATCTAAAATATAGATATAAAAGTCAAGGCTTGTACTCTTTTATAATCTGGCTAAAATCCTTTAAAATCGTGAACAATACTTACTGCAGATTTTACATCATACCCCTGCATTTCCTGCTTTATAATCTGAAGGGCCTGTTCAACAATTGCAGGTGAATCTGAAACTCCGTGAAGAATAACTGTGTTATCTTCAATACTTACATGCATAAATTCTATATTCAGGTGATAGTTAAAAATCAACTTGTTCAAAACCTTCTGAGCTTCGAGCAGTTGTTCAATCATCTTGTTGCCTTCTTCTTCCTGCTTTACTGTAACTTTTTGTTCAACAAGCTCTGCAATAAGATTTGCGGCAACATCAAGCTCCATACGGCCTGTATTTAGAACCGCGTGAAATAATGAAGGGTCACTTATATCAAGGTTATAAAAACTATTATGGAAGCCCGCACGGTTTGTGTCGCTTTCCTGTATACGCTGCAGAGCCTGTTTTTCGGTCCAGTTGAATTCTGCTCTAAGACGGCCAATTCGGGTACGTTCATCTGCAATAAGGCGGACAGAAATACAATTTGGCACATTTTGAAGAACTGCCCAGGCTCCACGGCCAATAATAATTACATTCTTTTGCTCTGCGGCTTCAAAAATGGCATACTGTGCATAATTCAGATATTCATCGCGGTCGCGGGCAAGTGATGCGAAAAAGCCAGGCTTTCTTTCATCATACTTGGCAAGCTTTTCTTTTGGAAAACCCAATTCTACAATTCGGGCTTCAATTTCTTTGCGGGTAACAAATTTATATCCAAGGCGTTTTGCAAGGATTTCTGCTACTTCATCACCATGAGCTGCGACCTGTCTTGAAATTGTAATTATTGCCATATCTAAACCTCTGAATTATAATAAAACGAGAATTTAAATCTGTCAAAATTTTAAGGCGGGAAGCATGAAAAACTATTTTACAAAGGATGATGAAAAGCTTAAGTGGACTGACGGCGGTGCAAAAACTTTGATGCACACGGTTGTCTGCGATATAACCTCGCACCACAACACTTCATCATCAGGAGTAAGCGGAGACTACATTATTATGGACGCTCCGGAATGGGTAGTTGTAATTCCCGAAAAAGAAAAAACTTTTCTGATGGTAAAACAGTGGCGGCACGGAATTAATGCGCTGAGCGTGGAGTTTCCTGGGGGCGTTGTAGACAGAGGTGAAAAGCCGGAAGTGGCCGCACTCAGGGAGCTTGAAGAAGAGACGGGTTGTAAGGCCGGAAAGCTAATAAAACTTGGGAAATTGAGTCCAAACCCGGCACTTTTTAACAACCACGTGCATATTTACCTGGCACAAGACTTACAGGCTACAGGAAGCCAGCATCTGGATGAAGACGAATTTATAAACTGTGTAGAATTAACAAAAGAAGAAGTCTTTAATGCAATTGGAACAGAACAGTTCCCGCACGCAATTATGGCTACAGCCATGATGTTTTACGTGCGGTACAGTCATTATAGTTTGCCCGGTCAAGCCGGGCAATGACAATTAATTGCCGTAAGGTTCGTATTCCTTTTTAGGGTCGTAAGTGCCCTTGCGGTATTCACCAGTAAGGCTTGGAATCTGCATTTTCATACCAGGATGAATCAGATTAGGATTTTCTGGTTTAGGCATTGCAGACTTATTAGCCTGGTACAAGTTTTCCCATAAGAGAGGGTTGTTGTAAACATAGTGACGACCAGAAATATTCCAGTAACAGTCTTTTGTTTCTGCCCAAGGTTTTACAATATAGAACTCAGGAAGTGGAGTAATCTCTCTTACACCTTCCAAAGAAGTAAGAACTGCTTTTGCATATTCACTAGCCTTTGGATAATCCTCTGACTCAAAAGAAGATTCTGCATTTGTAAGATTTTCTTTTGCGGCTGTATAAGCCATTGGGAATGTATGAGGAGCATCAATCTGCTCTGCCCAATCAAGTTTTGCCTTTGCAGCTTTTATATCCTCTTCTGCACCATTGCGTGCCATCATCATTTCGATATAAGCACGTGAAAGCTCTGCGTTTTCTTCAGCCTTTTTTGAATACTCAACGGCATCATCATACTGACCAGCATCAAGTGCAACTTCTGCCTTGCGGGTATATTCATCAGCAAGTTTCTGATAGGTGTTATTCTTATAACTTACTGCAAAAAGAGATGCAGAAATAAGAACGGCAGTAAAAAGGGCAACCAACTTTTTCATATTATTCCTCCTCAGACTCTACTGGAACTGTAACAGTTTCTGTAACTTCCTCATACTGATCTTCAATATCTTCGGAAATTTCAATTTCGGCTTCTTCTGGAGCTTCATAGTTATCTTCTTCAAGAAGAACTGCATCTTCTGCTTCAATTCCAGCTACATTTTCATCTGTAATTGGAGATTCTTCATCAGCCTGAACCGCAAAATTTTCACTTTCCTGAACACGCTTTTTTGCTTCATCAATAGCGGCCTGTGCGGCGGCACGTCTTTCAGAAACTTCTTTGTACAAAGCTGAAAATTCATTTTTTGCAGAAATATACTTTTCGCGGGCCTTCTTTGCAGCCTGCATTGCATACAAAGAATCGGCATTCTTAAAGTCTTCGGCAGCAGCCTGGTAACGTTCCTTCTGAGAAACACCAGCTTTTACGCTGTCGGCATCTTTTTTGGCAGCATAAGCAAGTTCGCGTTCATCTTTTGCAAGTTTTTTATAAGTGATGACTAAAACTGTATTGTAACCACTGTATGCTTTCTGAGCAGATTCAAAAACGGAATTATCAAGTTCGCCGTCTGCATCTAATGAAGCAAGTACACCTGCAAGTGCGGCTTCTGCGTCATCATAATCTTTCTGGTCATACTGGGCAAAATTATTTTCATCGATTTCTTTTTTTGCCTGCTGAGCTTTTACAAGATTAGAAAGAAGCTCATAGCGGGCAATAATATCTGCGGCATTTTCTTTAAGAGTGCCGTCTGCCTTGCATTTTTCCAGGTATTCATCAACTTTTTTGAGTAAATCTGGAGCTGCTTCCTGTGCGCCAGCTTCTATTGCGGCATTTCTTGCACTATCTATTTTTTCTAGAAGAGCAGCAAGTTCAGCTTCTTCATCAACAGCCTCTTGTTCTGGTTCCTCTGTTTCTTCAACGGGTGTTTCTTCTTCAACCTGTTCTACAACAGGAGCTTCCGGTTCAGCTTCTTCTGGGGCTGGTTTTGAACCACAAGAAATAAAGAAGAAAACTGCGGAAATTGAAAGGATTGATATAATTACTTTCTTCATAAAAACCTCACAATTTATGATGGAAATATTTTACTATAATTTTTGGGATGATACAACGATAATTATAGTAAGCATTCATTTAAATATCGGTAATTACAAACTGAAAATAAAGGAAAATGCTAAAGATAGAGGTAAATCTAAAAAAATGCTTTCGCATTTTTTTTTAACGATTTGCTATTAATCACCGGCCGCCTACCGGGCGGCCTTACTCAGGAGTTATAAAATGGCAGAAGATTTTTCTTTTTCAATTGAAAAGAACCTTGGCACTTTAGGTGAAGGTAAAGGCGGCTGGAATCTGGAATTGAATTTGGTTTCATGGGGTGGCCGACCTGCAAAATATGATTTGCGAAGCTGGTCTCCTGACCATCAGAAAATGGGAAAGGGTTCAACTTTTACAAAAGAAGAACTGCTTGCCCTTAAAAATCTTCTGAATAATCTGGAACTCTAGTCTGAATCTGGGCTCCCTTTTTTATAACAATCTCATAAAGCATTTTCTGCAGCAGAATATCTTCCAACTGAGTTCCGCCACTACGGATTTCCATATCAGTTGAAGCAAGAATAGCCAGTGCAGCTGTTGCCTGCCCTACTGTCCAGACCCGGGCAGCACTTCGATACTGCTTTTGCAGCATTGTACCATGAATTGCACTTTCACCCTCGTTATGCCAGCGCACTAGATTCCTAAAACAAGACGCAAGTCCTGCAATAATCATTACAGATGAATTATCTTTGGAAAGTCGGATTCTTTGCAAAATAGAAAGTCCTTTTTCAAAGCGAGTCTGAGCATTTTCTGAACTATCTGCAATCTGAGCAAAAAGAGAAAAGGCAGTTTCTTCACGATTATGAGTAAGAATAGATTCTACATCTGCTTCGGTAATTTCATGCTCTTTTGGGAAGCAGACAAAAAAACGTGAACATTCATCTTTGAGCGCCTGAGTATTGTTTTCTACCAGCTCAAGAATAAGTTCGCCTGCAGACTGCTGAATGCGATAGCCGTTTTTTCTGAAAAAATTCTGAAGCCATGGAAGCTTTTTATCTTCAAACATAGTCCAGAACTTTTTACGGTTGGCAGGAGGAATCAGTTTTTCAACTTTGGAATCTACCGAAACCTCGTCAGAAACTAAAATTAAAAGAGAAGATGGCTCTGCATTTTTGAGCCAGTCAGAGAGCATCTGAATATCATCTTTCTTTTTTAAAAGCTCGGCACTTTTGCAGACAACCAAAACTCCATCTGAAAAGAGAGTTCCACTCTGCAAAATTGTCATTACCTGATTAAAAGGTGTTTCTAAGAGATAAAAAACATGTTCATCCACTGTCCCATACTGCTTTTTAAAAGCGTTTTTTACGGCATCTACGGCGTCGTTACGCTCACCAAATTCAGGACCTGT
>OCVV011359288.1_pt1 | contig 10304 bp, 10 predicted proteins | sample 1539721 | NCBI WGS metagenome assembly OCVV01 (sample SAMN02144230, study PRJEB22623) | gut metagenome | biome: sheep rumen | host: Ovis aries | place: New Zealand
TTTTTGCGGTGCGGACGAGACTCGAACTCGCGACCTACGGCGTGACAGGCCGGTATTCTAACCAACTGAACTACCGCACCTTTCGCGCGAACTAAGGCTCAATACGATTCGTGACTGCGTCACTCATATGAATCTTCGCCTTGTTCTCGCTCTCCCCAAAAATTAAAATTTTCGGGGACCCCGGTTATGGGGATTGTGGTGTACAATCTGTAAAGATCGCTGCTCTGTTTTTCAAAAGCGGGTGCAAAGGTACTGCTTTTTTCTGAAATACGCAAATTTTTTAGCACTTTTTTTTCAAAAAAATGCATTTTCTGCCTTTTTGACCGCACGATGTGCCGATTTTTGGGTCAAACGGCGCTGATGGGGAGTCATTTTCGGATTCCGATAGCGATTTCGACGAACGTCTTTACCGGTAATAATCTCATACCATACACACGCCGCTGTATATCGTCCATATACATAGTTAAGATGATAACCGTCGCGGCAGAGAGTATCGCCGAGTTTGGTAGCTCGTGCGTTCTGGATAGCCAATCCGCATGGAACAATGACATATTTTCCTTTTGGGCATTTTCCGTTTAACATTTGATACACGTAGCGTGTGCAGGACTGAATACTATCCCACATTTCCTGCTGGTCATTATGATACCTCGGAAAAGCAGGATGGTTGGCGTCGGCGGCATACGCCCATGTCTGCATCCAGCATAGTTGCGCGGCAGGTTGGTAATGACGCACGGTATCAATTAACATGGAGAGCCAAGGCTCATAAGAACTCTTGATACCGGAGTCGTGGCTCGCTTGCTGAAGAGAAATATAGTCATATGTACCGTCCCTGAGTGCCTGACGGAGAGTAATGGTGTCCTTGACTATTCTGGGAACTGCGTTGGTGCAAACGCGGTGCGAATACACAGCAGTGTCGCGAAGCAGGAAATCCGCGTGTTGCGCCAGCGAACAGCCTCCGTAATAGAGGTTGTGGATCTCCACTTGCACCCCTTTCGCATCGCAGAGCGGCACTAACTCTTGCTCCACGGCATCCCAGGAAAATGAGTTGCCGATACACAAGATACGGATGACCAAAATTATTTGTAACAAATGACTCATAGTACTCTTTAATGCGCTTCGAGCCAATTATTCCCCACTCCGCATTCGGCAATCAAAGGTACGGACAGGTGTACGGCATTCTGCATCTCGGAGACAACTATCTCTCGCACGCGTTCCGTTTCCTCACGCGGCACGTTGAAATTCAATTCGTCGTGTACTTGCATAATCATCTGCGCACGGAGATTTTCCTCTTTGAAGCGGCGGTGAATGGAGACCATCGCCATCTTGATGATATCCGCTGCAGTCCCCTGGATAGGCGCATTGACCGCATTGCGCTCGGCGAACGAACGCACTGTCGCGTTATGGGAATGAATATCCGGCAAGTACCGTTTGCGGCCAAAGAGGGTCTCTGCATACCCGCGTTGCCGCGCCAGTTCTTTCTGGGACTCGATATACTCAATCACGCGCGGGAAAGCCGCAAAATAGTCGTCTATGAGTTGTTTTGCCTCCGATCGGGAACAATCAAGTTGCTGCGCCAGCCCGAAAGCCGAGATACCATAGATAATGCCGAAATTAGCCGTTTTCGCCTGGCGTCGCTGGTCTTTGGTCACTTGGTCTATCGGCAGACCGAAGATTTTCGCCGCCGTGGCTGCGTGGATATCTTGACCGTTACGGAAAGCTGCGAGGAGATGCTCGTCCTGGCTGAAATGCGCCATGAGACGCAGTTCAATCTGGCTGTAGTCAGCCGAGAGAAAGACGCAGCCCTCATCCGGGATGACCGCCTCGCGGATAAACCGCCCGCGCTCCGAACGGATAGGCAGGTTCTGGAGGTTCGGGTTAGAACTGCTTAACCGACCTGTAGCCGTGACTGTCTGGTTGTAGGTCGTATGGATTTTTCCATCCGCGGCGATATAGCCCGGCAGGGCGGAAATATAGGTGGTTATCAGCTTGCTGAGCGCTCTGAAATCCAGAATCAGACCGACTATCTCGTGACGGTCTTTCAGTGCCACCAGCACTTCCTCGGAAGTCGAATACTGTCCGTTGCGGGATTTCTTGGCTTTGGTATCCAGCCGGAGTTTGTCGAAGAGCAGTTCGCCGACTTGCTTGGGGCTGTTGATATTAAAAGTTTCTCCCGCGAGAGCGTATATACGGGACTCTATACCTTTCAGTTCCTCGCTCAGGGCGGTTTCCGCCTCTTTGAGTTTGGAGACATCGATTCGCACCCCGGCACTCTCCATTTCACGGAGAACAGGCACCAACGGCAACTCTACCTCGTTGTACAGATTCCATAGATCGGTATCCGCCTTGAGCGCATCCCAGTCCGGCTCTTTGTACGGATTGAACGCCACCTCGGGGTTCAGCAGGTACTGGCAGAGGCGGTTCTCGATGGTATCGAACGTATTTACCATTTGATCATTGGGTTCCTCCGTAGCGGCAAAGAGATCGAGTTGGTTAGGGTCTGCTGGTTTGGCAGGTTTTTGGGGAGATTTCTGAGAACTCTGAGCATTCGGAGTACTCTGAATCCCCGGAGTGGTAGGTGAGAGTCTGCGCAGGAGGGTGTTGAACTCCAGCTCGCGGTAGAGGGCAATCAGCGCCTCAAGGTTCGGTTCTTTCTTCGCAAGCAGCGCCTCATCGAGGGTGATTGGAACATCGGTACGGATAGTTGCGAGGAAACGGGAAAACTTGATCTCTTCCGTCTGGCTCTCCACCTTGGTTCGGAGTGCGCCTTTGATCTCATCCGTATGAGCGAGCATGTTGTCAATCGATCCGAACTGCTGCAGAAGCGATACGGCGGTCTTCTCCCCTACTCCTTTGCAGCCGGGGATATTATCGGATGCGTCGCCCATAAGCCCCAAGAGGTCTATTACTTGTTCCTGTGAAGAAAGACCATATTTGGCACAGACCTCCTGCGGTCCCATTAATTCGAAACCTCCGGTATGCCGCGGACGATACATGAAAATATGATTGGACACCAACTGACCGTAGTCCTTGTCGGGCGTAGCCATATAAACCTCGAAGCCGGTCTGCTCAGCCTGTTTGGAAAGCGTACCGATTACATCGTCCGCCTCAAAGCCGGGGATTTCCAGAATCGGGATATTCATCGCTCCGAGGAGCTGTTTGATTACGGGCACAGCCTTACGGATATCTTCCGGAGTCTCGGGGCGTTGTGCTTTGTATTGTTCGTACGCCTCATGGCGGAACGTACCGCCGGCGGGGTCAAACGCAACACCAATATGCGTGGGGTTGATTTTCTTAATCAGATCTTCAAGGGTAACGGCAAAGCCGAAGATGGCAGAGGTATTTTCCCCTTTGCTGTTCATACGCGGTGCTTTAATGAACGCATAATACGCCCTGAAAATCATCGCGTAGGCATCAATAAGAAGCAGTTTTTTCATGGTTTACCAGTTAATGGGCTGCAGCCCGTTCTTAATCAGATAGTTGTTTGCCGCGGAGAAATGTCCGCACCCCTCGAATCCGCGATAGACGGAAAGTGGCGAAGGGTGCGAGGTTTGGAGCACCAGATGTTTCTTGCGGTCGATGAACTGTCCTTTGCGCTGGGCGTACGATCCCCAGAGCATGAAGACCAGATGCTCGCGTTCTTTATTAAGCGCCGCGATAGCTGCATCGGTCAGTTCTTCCCACCCCTTGCCTTGATGGCTGCCGGCTTTATGCGCCTCTACCGTCAATGTAGCATTGAGCAGTAACACTCCCTGCTTCGCCCAACGGCGCAGGTCGCCGCTTTGAGGGATGGGAGTTCCCAGATCCCGGTGGATCTCCTTATAGATATTTACCAGTGACGGCGGTATTTGCACCCCGTCCGGCACCGAGAAAGAAAGCCCCATTGCCTGTCCCTCCTCATGATAGGGGTCCTGGCCTATTATCACCACTCTGACGGCATCAAACGGGCAGGAGTCAAAAGCATTAAAAATCAGACCTGCCGGAGGGAAACACCGACGGGTCTGGTATTGGGTACGGACATACGAAGCAAGGAGTTCGAAATAAGGCTTGTCAAACTCCGGTTGTAACACGCGTTGCCAAGATGGTTCTATCCGTACATTCATTAGTCAACTATGAGCATTGCATCGCCGTAATCGCCAAAACGGTAACCTTCTTTCACAGCCGTTTCGTACGCGTTCATAGTCTCTTCAAAGCCTGCAAAAGCAGCGACCATGAGCATCTGGCTCGATTGCGGCATATAGAGGTTTACGAAGAAGTTATTCGCTGCCGTAAAGGTGTAGGGCGGGAAGATGAACTTATTGGTCCATCCGTCATAAGGCTTGAGCATTCCGTTTGTACCGGCCACACTCTCCATGGCACGCATCACTTCGGTACCTACGGCGCATATGCGTTTGGCATTCATATGTGCTTTGTTCACCGCCTCTGTCATTGCCTGGGGGAGAATGATTTGCTCGGACTCCATTTTGTTCTTGGTCAGATCTTCCACATCAATCTCCTTGAAGATACCAAGGGAGACATGGCTGGTCATGAACGTGGATTCAATGCCGCGTATCTCCATGCGTTTGAGCAGCTGTTTGGAGAAATGCAGACCGGATGCCGGTGCGGCTACCGCTCCTATCTTGTCGGCAAAAACAGTCTGATAGCGCTCGGTATCCATATCCTTGACCGGCTGGTCACGGAAGAGCTCGGTGTATTTCTCAAAGGTCTCTGCATCCATCGGACGATGAATATATCTTGGAAGCGGTGCGCTACCGAGGGCGTAGAGACGGGGCACGAACTCCTCGTTGTCATAGTCCGTAAGGAAACGGAAAGTACGTCCGCGGCTGGTGGTATTGTCAATCACTTCCGCAACGATAGACGGATCTTCCTCAAAAGTTATCTTGTTTCCGATACGGATCTTACGCGCAGGCTCTACGAGCACATCCCAGTAACGGTTCCGGTGATTCAACTCACGCAGGAGGAACACCTCAATCAAAGCGTTTGTCTTTTCCTTATGTCCCCAGAGACGTGCGGGGAAAACTTTTGAGTCGTTGAAGACAAAGAGATCCCCTTCGTCAAAATAGTTTACCAATTCGGGTAAGGTCTTATGCTCTATGTCGCCCGTCTTCCGATGCAGTACCATCATACGGGCCTCATCGCGATATGAGGCCGGGAATTGGGCGATTTGTTCCTCCGGCAGTTTGAATTTAAACTGGCAAAGGCGTATATCATTGGATTTGTACATATTCGTATTCGTTCAGTTTTTCTAAAAAAGTTTCTATTGTATAACAGTTCTCTACGCGCGTATCGCCTACCCGGGTGCGCCGGAGAGCGATCAAATGTGCCCCGGAATTCAACCGCTCGCCTATATCTCGTGCCAGAGCCCTGATGTAAGTGCCTTTCGAGCATACTATGCGCAGGGTGAGTTGCTTCGTTTGCCCATCAAAAGCGAGCACCTCAATTTCATCTATCACCAAAAGTTTGGGCTTGAGTTCCACCGTTTCCCCTTTTCGTGCAAGCTGGTAGGCACGTTTGCCGTTGACCTGAACAGCGGAGAACATAGGCGGCACTTGCCACTGCTCGCCCAAAAAGAGCGGTATCGTCTCATCTATCAACTCGCGGGTGATGTGCTCCGTAGGGTAAGTAGCGTCTATCTCTTTCTCCAGGTCATAACTGGGCGTCGTTGCTCCCAACTGAAGGGTCGCCACATACTCCTTGACATCATACTGGAGTTGGTCTATCAGCTTGGTCTTCTTGCCCGTACAGATGATTACCACACCTGTTGCCAGAGGGTCGAGGGTACCGGTATGCCCCACCTTAAGTTTCTTCGTCCCTAACTTTCTGCAGAGGTTGTACCGCACTTTTGCTACCAGATCGAAGGAAGTCCAGTGCAGCGGTTTGTCAAAGGCCAGAATTTCCCCTTGTTCAAAATTCCACATCTCAACAAAGTGTTGTTATGATGGCTACCGAGCCGACAATGGCGCAATAAACAGCAAACCATGTCAGACGCTGGCGACGTACTATCTCGATCATGAACCGGCACGCAAAGCACCCCGTGACGAATGCAGCAACGAACCCTATTATCGCCGGCAGGAGTTCCAAACCGGTACTCGTCTCACCTTGGATAATATCCACAAGGTCCAGTAATGCCTCTCCTAAAATAGGGATCAGCACCATTAGAAAGGAGAACTGAGCCACCGACTCTTTTTTTACCCCGCAAAGGAGTCCCGTCGCGATGGTTGAACCGGAACGACTAAGTCCCGGGAGCACAGCACAAGCCTGAGCAATACCGATTATAATGGCATCTTTATATCCCACCTCATGACCGGTTCCTTGACGCTTTTTCTGGAGCCATTCGCTCAGCGCAAGCAGGACAGCCGTGATCAGCAGACAGATGCCTACCAACAACAAGCCGTTTCCGAAGAAAGCCTCCACCTCGTCCTTGAAGAACATCCCTATGATGAATACCGGGATCATCGACACCAGAATCTTCGCCACGTAGTCTTTTTCCGCATTCCACCGGAGAGTGGTGAAAGTACCCCTGAAGAGTTGCGCTACTTCGCGATAAAAGACCACAAGCGTAGAGAGCACCGTCGCCGTATGAACCAGAATGGCGAACGGCAAATTCTCCTCTCCGGAAGTACCCAACAACGCCTGACCTATCTCCAGATGACCCGACGAAGAAACAGGGAGGAACTCTGTCAGCCCCTGTATCACTCCTAATATCAGAGCCTCTAACCAATTCATTTCTTCTTAGCGCGGAATAAAATAGCAAAAAGCATGAATACAAACCCGAACAGGGAAACCATCGGGCCAACCGTAATACGACGGAAAGAGAAGATATCGGGGTTATAAACCTCTCCTGACGGTTCTCCCGCCATCAAGGCAAACCCCACTATGATAATTAGCACCGAGACCGCTATCAGGATCAGGTTGAGTGCAGGTAACGTATGTTTCATAACAAAAAAGCAAAATTAAATCTCGTACAATGAGTTATTATCCATGCGGATATATTTACCGGTAGCGATAAGGGACGCTATCAGAGTTATCAGGATTCCGGAACCGAGGACAACCAGCGATACAAAAGCCAGATTCTGCCATGTCAACGGGAAGAGCAGCAATCCTAACTTGTACTCCACGTAATAGACCACTCCGCTGAGTATCGCCAAGGCTACTATGCCCGAGATAAATCCCATCAGCATGTTCCTCAACACAAACGGCCGGCGTGTGACCCATGAGGTGGCGCCGACCAGGGTCATCGTGTTGATAAGAAAGCGCTTGGAATAGATCTGCAGGCGGATGGTATTGACAATCAGCACCAGCGACACCAGCAACAATGCAGCAGCAACAGCCAGTAGGATTAACGAGAACTCCTGCACGTTACTGCTCATCAAATCCGCCAGATCGCGCGGGTAGATTACTTCGGTGACATATGGCAGTGCCTCCAGTTGCGCTGCCAGTAAAGCAAGACTGTCCGGCGCACTGTAAGCGTCAGTGGGATGAATCTCGTAGCTGGCGCTGAGCGGGTTGTAGCCCAGGAAAGCAGACGGATCTTCACCCAAGGAACGGATATGTTCCTCCAGAGCCTGTTGCTCCGATACGTAAGTGTATCCGCTGCAATGACCGCCGGCATCAAGCATGGTCTCCAGGCGCGCACAATTAGTGCTGTCGGCATCATGCGACAGGACTGCTGTGAGGGTTATGTTCTCGCGCATACGTGTAATGAGCGCTCCTGCCGATAGCAGGAGCACACATTCCAACCCTATGAGACATAACACCAGCGAAACGCTGACGGCGGAAATAAAGTACGAATTACGAAATCTATGTCTCCGCATTAATATTCCCAGAGATCTTGCTCAAAATTCAACAACTCCGTAGCGATACGGGCTTGCTCTTTCTTCACCTCTTTCTCTTCCTTTGCATAATCCGGAATCCAGCGGTTGTACATATTACCCTCACCTACAATATAAGAAGTGAAGAGACGTTTCTGGAAGAACTCGTCAAAGGTAACACGTTTCACCTCGTTGCGGTTCGGGATAGCATACTGCATTGCCATGTAAGGACGCAGTTTGTCAAACGGAATCCAGAACATGATCGACTCACGCAGCGAACTCATTACGGCGGAACTGTCACGGGTGGTGATCAGGTCTGCCTGAAGCGGAGCGATTGCCATAATCTTCGTGTGCAGACGGGAGGTGTGTTTGTCGAAGAAGACAACCTCCTGAAGCAGGTACTTAAGCTGATTGCGCACGATAGGCTCAAAACGATAGAAATGACCGGACAATTCGTCTGTCACGCTATCATAGTGAATCAGCATGGCATCCGAAGCGGTGATATCATAGTGAGTCGGATCGTCCGAATAGTCAGCCGTAGGATCATCAGCCATGAACATCATCGGGATCATCTCCTTGGCGAGTGGCTCCTGCTTGAAATCCGGCTTGATGGTCTCCATGTTTTTCTCATAGATAGGCAGTCCGTCCACTACGGCATCCGCAATCACCTTGAAGAGATTACGATAATCCGCGTCATCCGATTTAGTCGGAAAATAGAGCTGATAATTCTGCTTGTACCGCATATCAATAACCCGATATACGTATCGAGCCCAAATCACATCATCGATGCGGTGATCAATCATCACAATCGTATCGTGGGCAGCGGAAAATTCCTCTGTCTGGATACGCGCACTACCCATCTCGTCAAAGAACGAGGTCACCTTATGCTGAGCCTGAGCCGAAACGACGCCCAGAAACAAGCATGCGATAATACTAATTTTCTTAATCATATTCTTAACTTATTAATTCAGCGTTAAAGGAATAGGAGACAGACGTATCTCCTTTCCGTCCGGACCTTTCGCACGGATATCCGTGATGATGACCGAGTTTCCGGGTTTGAGTTTGCCCAGACGATCCATCTGCTCGCGGGTAAACTTATTGCCTTTAGACTCCAGGTACACACCGTTGATATTGGCGCGGAAGCCGGCAATCTGGAACGGAAGGTCAAGCAGACCATCCGGGCCATAGGAAGCGATAACCGTTGCGCCGGCATTCAGGAGAGCGCTACGCGGAATAGCTTTCTCTCCGTTGTACTCGTTCTCGCCCGATTTGAAATAAGCTCCCGGGCGAGGCAGTGCCTTCACGCGGTATTCCTTGCTACCCATCGGCTGCATGCGGCCATCCAGTTCCGCCGATACAGAGATCGAAACGCTCTTGGCTGCGTCGCCGGGTTTGATAATCCAGATTCCGCCCTGCTGACGTACGGAAGCGCCGTTGACGGAGACTTTGACCTTGTCGTTAGCCACACCCGGTACGGAGATAGAGAACTTGTTCTCATATCCGCGGTACATGATATTGAGGTCGTTGTTCGAGATCGTCACTGCCGGCTCGCCTACGCTATACTCGCTTGTGAAAGGCAGGTTCTCCATCTCGCCCGTGGAAGGATTCTGATAAGCAATCCAACCGGAGTATTTCTTGAGGCCCACGCCGGAGGCTGCAACCTCATAAATACCTTGGTCGTTGATGCGCTGTCCCTCTACGTAGTACTCAGGACGCTGCGTTGAGTCCACTGCGGCGAGAATAATCTGGGCGGTATATTTACCGCCACGAATCACGTAGTTCGAGTTAGGAATCACGTACGCGTTCAGTTTATTCACGCGCAGGTCACCCGCGTCCGTGCGATCCATTAAGTATTGGATCAACTGGCTCTCGGTCGAACGAACATCATTCTGCATCTTGGTCAAGATGGTGATCGAGGCGCCTACCGGCATACCGTCGAATATCGCCACCTCCCAATCGCAGGAATCTTTCTCGTGCGCATTGTATCCTCGCTCGGTTGCCAAGTTCTGGAGGATTGAGTTGCGCAACTCGGCATCGCTCTCCACGAGGCCTGCTGCATAGTCGCGGTAGTAAGCTACTATTTCCTTGAGTATGGCACCGTTACCCTGCACAATCGCATATTGGCCGGTTACATCCAAGTTGGAGTTTCCCTCTATATGCATCGTCGGGTCAATACCTTGCGCTTTCCATGCATCGACCGTCTTTTGACCATCCGCCAGGATAGCAATGTGCTCCTTGAAATCCTGGATGTAGTTAAAGAGCGAATCTGCACGTTTCTGCACCTCTATTGCCTTATCATACCACTCTTGCGTTTTCTCGGGATTGTCTGCATTGGCAGCCTTGAAATCACGATAGAGTTTCGCGTTACGCGTGTCTGACGCAGCGATAGAGGAGTGCAAACTGTTATCCACCAATGTAAAACCATTGAGGATATCCGTACTTACGTTCAACGCCAACATGGCGGTGAGCACCAAGTACATCATACCAATCATCTTT
>OCVV012822252.1_pt1 | contig 10301 bp, 6 predicted proteins | sample 1539721 | NCBI WGS metagenome assembly OCVV01 (sample SAMN02144230, study PRJEB22623) | gut metagenome | biome: sheep rumen | host: Ovis aries | place: New Zealand
TGGTGGTTCTATTAACACCCAGTATGGAAACTTTGACCTGACCGATGAGACCGGTACCATCTATGTATATGGCACTGACAACATCTCTGAGTATGCATCCAAGCTGAAGGCCGGTGCCAGGGTGATGCTTGCTGCGAAGTACGATTATTACGAAAAGAACCAGAAGCATGAGGCTGTTCATGCCTACATTCTCTCAATCGAAGGCGGAAGTGACCAGCAGCCCGATCCTACAACAGGTGATGACAGTGCTTACGCCAGCAATGTAACGTGGACATTGGGTTCTAATGCATATGACAACGTTAGTTCAACAGTGAATGGGGTTACCGGTGTCAAGACTCTCAAACTTGGAACTAGCTCCAAGTTTGGTGATGCAACACTGAAGATTCCTGCTGGTGCAACCAAATTGACCTTCTACGCTATATCTTGGAACAATGCCGCTGTTGCGACACTTGTTTTCTCTGTTGATGGTGCTGAAATAGGAAAGGTTAATCCCGTTGCCAATTCCGGCCTCAAGGGAACTTCCACTTACGAGCTGACAGTTACCGATAGTGACAAGTTTGAGATTGCCGTAACCGGCGGCACTGATGTCAAGGTCGAAACAACCGGCGGTTACAGAGCTGCTCTTTTTGCAGTTCACGCCGAATAGTAGTTGTTTAAGTACCCCACAAAGGGCGTCCGGGAGAACCCGGACACCCTTTTGGGCTTAATCTGAGGCCCTATGAAAAGACTCGTTCTCCCCATCCTTTCATTGCTCGCAGCACTGGCATTCCAGTCCTGCGAGGGGTTGCTTTCTGACACAGGCGAAGAAGGGACCATTTCCGTGACACCCCGAACCTACAGCCTTTCCAGTGAGGCGGGTAAGATCTGGGTCGATGTCAAAGCCTCAGGAAAATGGACCCTGTCCATGGATTTCGGCACCGGTGCCGATGGCTGGGCTTCGCTCAGCGACGCCTCCGGCTCCGGCTCCAAGGGTGACGTGCGCCTCAGCTATGAGGCCAACGAAGGGGAATCCCGTTCCGTGAAACTGGTCCTTGTAAGCGGGTCCCAGACTGCTACTGCAACGGTAGAACAGGCAGGGGCATCCGGCAGTTCTTCAAGCGGCCAGTACGGCTACGACGTAGCCCCCGCCAATCTTGACTGGCTGGAGCTCCCGGCAATGGTTCAGGGCGACGGCCGTGAACTCCTGATTCACGACATGAGCGGCGGCAAATATAGATATAAGGCCGTCAGTGGAGAGCGTAATTGGACGTGTTATTGGGATTATGATAATCGCCTGTCTATTTGGGTTGCATATCCTTTGAACAGTGGCTTAATTGGTTCGTATGTGGAACGATCTGAGGCCTGGTCCTATGACCCTGTTTTTGGTGACAACTATAGTGTTCAGCAGAATGTGTCTGGTGGTTATCTTGATGGTAATAATGGGTGGTATTCGCGTGGGCACCAAATAGCATCCGCCGACAGACTTGGCTCTTTTTCCCGTAATGCTACAACGTATTATGGTACAAATATGACTCCACAGGATAATTCTTTTAACGGTGGTATCTGGGCGACATTAGAGGGAAAGGTTAGAGATTTATCGAAAAAGTGCGATACTCTTTACGTTGTTACAGGCTGTTTGGTTGATGGCGCCAAGTATTATGCCAAGGACCGCTCCGGAAACAAGATTACTGTCCCGACATATTACTATAAGGCACTTCTTGCCAGAGGAGCTTCTTCCATGTATGCTACTGACGGATATATGGCGGCGGGGTATATTCTGCCTCACGATTCCAGTATAGCCAAAGGCAAATATGCTGACTACGTGATGAGCATTGATGATTTGGAGCAAAAAACCGGGATAGACTTTTTCCCGAATCTGATAAAGCTTATTGGTCAGGAGAAAGCCAATAAAATAGAATCGGCGAAGCCCGCCTCATGGTGGCAATAAGCTTTCTTGTGGAAATAAAAAGAAACAATCACATAACAATGAAACGTAAAACTACACTTCTTGCAACCCTTCTGGCTATTCTGGTCGCCGTTCCCGCATTGGCCGGCCCCAAGAACCGCAGTCACGTGATAGGTTTCTACAATCTTGAGAACCTGTTCGACACCTATCATGACGAGGGCAAAAATGACTACGAGTATCTCCCGGACGGAGCAAACGAGTGGACGGAAGCCAAGTATCAGAAGAAGCTCCAGAACATGGCCCGTGTCATTGCCGAAATGAAAAAGGACAATGGCGTATGGCATACTGTCCTTGGCGTTTCCGAGATTGAGAACCGCCACGTCCTGGAAGACCTGGTAAACGAACCGGCAATTGCCGAGGCCAACTTCCAGATTGTCCACTACGACGGTCCTGACCGCCGTGGCGTAGACGTGGGCCTTCTCTATGATCCCAAGAAGATGACTCTGGTGGAAAGCGAATCCATCCCCTTCACCTTCGAGGGCTCCAGCATAAAGTTCGAAATGAACAAGGAGGAGCAGGCCAACTTCCGTACCCGTGACATCCTCATGGTGCACGGAATCATCGACGGGGAGCACTTCGCCTTCTACGTATGCCATCTGCCTTCCCGTCTTGGCGGCAAGGGTGTAGATACACGTGCACGTGGCGGTGAAATCGCTTACCAGCACTCCATGAAGATGATGAAGAAGTATCCCGGCATCAAGTGCGTCATCATGGGCGACATGAACGACAATCCCTTTGACGATTCCATGGCAAAATACATGCGCGGGCGCAAGAATATCAATGACGTTAAGGAGGCCGATTACTTTTCGCCTTTCTGGAGCATGCTGGATGCCGGTTTCAGCTCCCTGTATTACAGGGGAGAGGGCAACATCTATGACTGCATCCTCTGCAACTACAACCTGGCACACGCGCAGAAGGGAACCTTCCAGATCCAGCCCATCGTGAAGAAGAAATTCTACGGCAGGATATTCTCCAAGCCCTTCATGACCAACCAGAGCGGCCAGTACAAGGGCACACCGTTCCGCACCTTCTCCAACGGCGCTTTCGTGGGAGGCTATTCCGACCACTATCCCACATATATCATCATCAAGAAGAAATAACACACTATGGCAAAAAAACTCATACTTGCACTGGCGGCAATCCTCGCATCGGCAGTAGCGTTTGCCCAGACGGGCGGCGTGAAGGGTACGGTGATAGACCGTGATGGACGTCAGCCCGTGGAAGGTGCACGCCTGGTGCTTCTCCAGGGGGCCGAAAGGCTTGCCGAAGTTTCCACGGCCCAGGACGGTACGTTCATGATTCCCAACCTGAAGGACGGTATGTATGTCATCCTCATCCAGGCCCCGGACTATCTGGAGACCCAGGTTCAGGTTACCGTGAACGACGGCTACGTGAAGAACATGTTCAATCTCTCCATTTCCGGAATAAAGAAGGTGACGGAACTGGACGACGATTCATTCGCAGCCTTCGACATGGACGACAGCGGTTACAATGACAACCCTACCATCCTGTTCGGCTCCAATGACGTGTTCAACAACATAGCGGGCTATAACTTCTCTGCCGTGCGTTTCCGCGCCCGCGGTTACAGCTCCGAGAGCCAGGATGTCTATCTTGCCGGCGTAAAGCTCAATGACGCCATCACCGGTTACGGCCCCTTCTCCCTGTGGAGCGGACTTAACGAGGCCATGCGTACCAAAGAGACCGTAAACGGCTCCGAGGTGTCAGAATACGGCTTCGGCGGCTATAACGGAGTGACCAATATCTTCGGCAATGCACTTAACGTGCGCAAGGGCCTCCGCGGCAGCGTCCTCACCAACAGCACGCTGTACAGGCTCCGTCTCATGGCATCCTATGCCACCGGAATGATGGACAACGGCTGGGCCTTCGCTGCAAACGTAAGCGCCAGGCTGGGCGGCAACGACTGGATTGACGGTGTATACTATAAGTCTCTTGCCTATTATTTCGCAGCGGACAAGGCAATCAACGACGCCAACACGCTCAGTTTCGTCTTCTTCGCAACCCCGGGCGAGCGCGGTGCACAGAATGCATCCACCCAGGAGGTGTACGACCTCATGAAGGATAACATGTACAACTCCAACTGGGGCTACCAGAACGGAAAGGTGCGCAATTCACGTGTGCGCAAGACCAACGAGCCCATTGCCTTCGTGAAGTGGAATTACGCCCCTTCAGACAAGTTCGAGGCCAATGCCACGGTCCTGTACCGTTTCGGTACCAACGGCTATACCGCCCTGGATTGGTATGATGCCCAGGACCCCCGTCCCGACTATTACCGCAACCTCCCTTCCTATTTCATGGATTCCAATCCCGACTTGAACCGCTACAACCCCATGAAGTATGGCTGGGCGCAGGAAGTATGGACACATTCCAAACTTTATCCCGAACTCACACATGTGAACTGGGACCGTCTGTACAGAGTGAACGAGCTTCAGGGCGGCCGCTCCAAGTACATCCAGGAGCAGCGCCACGTAGACCAGCAGGACCTTAACTTCGCAGCTTCGTTCAAGTACCGCCCCTCCGACCATGACCTTGTAACCGGCGGCCTCAGCGCACGCATCAACCGCACGGAGTATTACAAGAAGGTTGCCGACCTTCTCGGCGGCGATTATTTCCTGGATATCGACAACTTTGCCGAAAGGGACTTCGCAGCAACTCCTTACAAGCTCCAGAACGACCTTGACTACTATATGGCCAATGGCGAGGCACGCACCCTTAAGGTGGGAGACAAGTATGGTTACGACTATCTTGCCCAGGTAAGGAACTACGAAGCCTGGATCAACGACCGTTATACCCTTGGAGACCTTGAACTGAACATCGGCGGACGCATAGGTTTCAACTCCTTCTGGAGGGAGGGCCTTCTGAGGAAGGGTCTCTTCCCCGGAGTCGACGAAAACGGCAACAAGCTCGTTGTGGACGGAGTCGCAATCGAGCCCACCTATGAATCCGACGGCGAAACCGTCACTACTTCCTATGGCAAATCCAAGGTGAGCAGCTTTCTCACCTATGCCGTGAAAGCCGGAGCCAACTACATTCTCAGCGGTAGTTCCAGGGTTTACGCCAATGTGGGTTATTTTGCCGATGCCCCCAAGTTCAACCAGGCCTTCCTGAGCCCCCGCACACGCAACTCTCTCATGGATGGTCTCACCACCGCAAAGACCTTCTCTTCCGATGTGAACTACCAGTACAGCGCAAACGGCATCAACTTCCGCGGTACACTGTACTATACCACCATCAAGGACCAGAGCAAGGTGATGAGCGCATTCGATGACCTCCAGAACGCTTTCTCCAACTTTGCCATCACCGGCATAAACCAGAGGAACATGGGTCTGGAACTGGGCTTCAAGATGCCTACATACATCATCCCCAACCTCTCTCTCCAGGGTGTCGTTGCACTGGGTGAATATGTATATACCTCCACTCCCAGGATGACTCAGACCGTGGATAACAGTTCCGAGATTGTAATGAACAATGTACCCGTAGCATACTGGAAGCAGACAGAGTATACCAATGCCGACGGCAAGCAGGTGAAGCAGAAGCACTACATTCCTTCCACTCCTCAGACAGCAGTGTCCCTTGGCCTTGCATACAACTACAACTACTGGTTCATTGACGGAGACGTCGAGTTCTTTGACAGGGCATACCTTGACATGAATCCTCTCTACCGTACAGACTATGCGGTTGCAGGTCTTGACAACACCATTACCGACACCGAAGTCCAGTACATGACCACCCAGGAGAAGTTTGCACCGGCCTTCCTGGTGAACGTCTCCATCGGCAAATCCTGGTACATCCAGCGCAAGTACCAGCTTGGTTTCTCCCTCAACGCCAAGAACCTTCTGAACAACAAAAAGGTAAAGACCGGCGGCTACGAACAGACCCGTATCGTAGACAACACCGTGAACGCAGAGCGCTTCTACCGCTTTGATTCCAAGTACTTCTATATGGCAGGTACCAACTATATGCTTAACATTTACTTCAGATTCTAAGAGCCATGAAAAAGACAGTTATCGCTATATTGGCGCTTGCAGCGCTTGTTTCCTGCCAGAGTCTGAAAGAAGAATGGCAGCCCGTCCTTTCTCCGGCGACAAAGCCCGACAGCTTTGTCCCTTACACCCCCGAGACCCTTCCTAATTTTCCGGGAGCTTTCACCTCCATCGAAAACCTCAAGGCCATGTACAAGAGCGGTCAGCCCAAGGAAGTGACCGGAAATACCTGGATCAAGGGACAGGTCACCACTACTGACAAAACCGGCAACATCTACAGGGAAATCTATATCCAGGACGAAACCGGCGGCATCGACCTCAAGCTTGGAAAGTCTTCGCTTTACAGCGAATACGCCCTTGGCCAGACCCTCTATGTGTACTGCGACGGTCTCACCCTGGGCGCATACAACGGCATGCCCCAGCTTGGCTGGGAGGCCGACCAGACCTCTACCAACGAGTACGAGACCTCGTACATTGACCTTCAGGCCATCATCGACCAGCATGTCTTCAAGGGTCCTTACGGAGATCCCGTGGAACCGGAACTCATTTCGGAAGCAGAGCTCAAGGCTTCCATTTCTGCAGGCTTTACAGGAGAGCTCTGGGGCAAGCTTGTCACCGTCAAGGGTGCCAAGTACGGCAACCAGATTTTCGCCCTCTTCTATCCCAACCCCAGCCTTCCCCACAAGAGCGGAAATCCCGAAAACCGTGTCTTCCTCTCCGACAACGGCACCTGGGGCGTGAACACATGGTCCTGCTCCAAGGCCGGATATATCTCATATCTGGAAAAAAGCGTATGGGACAGTGCCGAGGTGGGCAGCGGAGCCACCCGCTACGGCCGCATCGACACCGTCACTCCAACGAGTGCTGGCCTCACAGGAAAAACACTTGACAGTTTCCACCCCTATGAGGACGCAACCTACAAGGAAATCATGATTAAGAATGCCTCTGCAAACTATATTTCGCATTACTTCAAGTTCGGCTCAACCGACATCCAGGTGCGAACCAGCGGTTATGCAAAGTTTGCCGATGTAGAGCTTGACCCCCAGCTCATCAGCGGGGCCAAGACCGCAGACATCACGGGTATCCTTACTATCTACAGCGGCTCAGCCCAGTTCACCCTTGTGGATGAACCGTCGGTATCAGTGAAACTCAATTAATTATGAATAAAGCTTCATTAGTAGCCAGGCTTTCGGGCCTGGCTGTTGTTATCGCCATGACAGCAGCGTGTACAGACACCAATCCCTTCTTTGAGGACTGGAAAACCCCTTATGGAACAGCTCCTTTCTCAAAGATCAAGACAGAGCATTACCTTCCCGCATTCAAGGAGGGAATCAAACAGCAGAAGGCCGAAGTTGAAGCCATCGTCGCCTGCAAGGAAGCCCCCACCTTCGAGAACACGGTAGCGGCATTTGACCGTAGCGGGAAACTTCTCGCCAAGGTTTCCGGCGTCTTCTTCAATCTCTCCGAGAGCGACTCCACCCCCGAGATGCAGGCAATCGAAGAAGAAGTAACCCCCATGCTCACAGAGGCCGACAACGAAATCTTCATGAACGAAGACCTCTTCAAGCGCGTCAAGGCCGTTTATGACAACATGGAAGGCCTTACCCGCGAGCAGCAGATGGTTACCAAGAAACTCTACCAGAGCTTCGAACGCAACGGCGTCGGCCTTGACGAAGCCGGTAAAAAACGCTTTGCCGAGATTTCCACGCGCCTTTCCTCCCTCTCGCAGAAGTTCGGCCAGAACCTCCTTGCAGAGAACAACGCCTTCAAGGAAAAGACCGGCATCACCGTCAGCGAATACTACGACTTCATGGGCTCCTGCCCGGACCGCGATAAGCGCAAGGCCGTCTTCGAGGCATACTCAATGCGCGGCAACAATGCCGATGAACACGACAACAACGCCATCGTCCTTGAAATCCTGAAACTGCGTGCAGAGATGGCCGCCCTCCTTGGGTACCGCTCCTTTGCCGATTTCCAGCTTGCCGACAAGATGGCCGGAGACCCCGCCACTGTTGACAACTTCCTCCAGCCCATCATGGATGCTGCCATGAAAAAGGCCAAAGAGGAAATGAAAGACATGAAGGCCCTTGCCGGCCACGACATCGAGCCCTGGGACTATTCCTATTATGCCGAGAAAGTCCGCGCCCAGAAGTTCGCGCTTGACGAGTCCCTCACCAAGCCTTACTTCCAGGCCGACAGCGTCCTCAAAGGCGTTTTCACGGCCGCTGAGACAATCTACGGCATCAAGATAGAACCCGCTTCCGAGGTTGAGGTCTACAATCCGGTTGTGAGCGCATGGAAGCTCTCCGAGCCGGACGGCCGCCTCATCGGCATATTCTACCGTGACTACTATGTCCGTCCCACCAAGCGCGGCGGCGCCTGGATGAACAACTTCCGTGACCAGGAAAACGACGTCCGTCCCATCATCGTGAACGTCTGCAACTTCCCTGCACAGTCGGAAGAGCAGCCTTCACTGCTTACCATCGACAATGTCCAGACCGCTTTCCACGAGTTCGGCCACGCCCTTCACGGTTTCCTTACCCAGTGCCACTATACCAGCGTATCGGGCACCTCGGTGGCCCGCGACTTCGTAGAGATGTTCTCCCAGTTCAACGAGAACTTCGCCTTCGTACCCGAGATCCTGGCACAATATGCGAACGACTTCCGTACGGGAGAGCCCATCCCTGCAGAACTCGTGGAGAAGATCCAGAAGTCCCTCAAGTTCAACCAGGGCTTTACCACCGGCGAACTGTGCGCAGCCTCCATCCTGGACATGAAGTGGCATGAGATGAGTGTCGATGAACTCCAGGCCTTCAAGACCCCTCAGGACATCCGCGACTTCGAAGCGAAGGTCTGCAAGGAAATGGGCCTGGTGGAGGAAATCATCCCCCGCTACCGCACCACCTACTTCAACCATATCTTCAACAGCGGCTACAGCGCAGGCTATTACGGCTACCTCTGGAGCGAAGTCCTTGCTGCCGATGCCTGGCAGAAATTCGTCGCTGACGGTATCTTCAACAAGGCTACGGCCGATTCATTCCGCAAGACCTTCCTCGAAAAGGGCGGCAGCGAAGAGCCTATGACCCTTTACAAGGCCTTCCGCGGTGCGGCTCCCGATCCTTCGGCAATCATGAAATCACGCGGCCTTCAGTAGAATATGGAGATATTGAAACTGAAACCATTCCACAGGCCGATGGTCTGGGGATGGGAAAGCTGGGAAGTATCCACTTACCCCAATATGGAGTCCGAAATCGCCGATGGTCCCATGAAGGGCCGTCCGCTTTCGGAGGTCATCGGCGGTGAGTTCCCGCTTCTTGTCAAGTATATCAACGCCAGGGAGGACCTTTCAATCCAGGTCCACCCTGACGATGCCATGGCAAAGGCCAAGCACGGCCCCGGATTCCGCGGCAAGACCGAAATGTGGTATGTCGTAGACGCTGCCCCGGGAGCGTCGCTCTACTGCGGCCTCAAGGAGAAAATCGGCATGGAAGAATATGAAAGGCGCGTGAAAGACGGTACGATTACCGATGTTCTCGACCGCTATGAAGTGTCCCCCGGCGATGTCTTCTTCCTCCCGGCAGGACGCATCCATGCAATTTGCTCAGGATGCTTCCTGGCAGAGATCCAGCAGACATCAGACCTTACTTACCGCATTTGGGACTATAACCGTCCCGGCCTTGACGGCAAGCCCCGCCAGCTCCATACGGAGCTCGCCAAGGAAGCCATCGACTACACTGTCCTTCCTGATTATCAGACAAGATATACCCCCGCAAAGGACCAGGAAGTGGTTATTGTAAGCTGCAAGTACTTTACTACCAGCATCTTCGATCTTACAAAACCTGTAGAGAAGGTCCTTCCCGACTCCTATCTTGTTGTCATGTGCCTCGACGGCGCCGGTGACGTAGGAGGCGTTCCCGTAAAGAAAGGCGAGACGCTCCTTGTCCCCGCTTCTCTGGGCAAGGTTACCTTCACCCCGCACGGCTCCATGAAACTCCTCACCAGCCACGCTTGATCCTCCGCCGAACAAAACTGCCGAGTGTCATCGTCTGGTGGTTGCCTAGTCCTGCCCCCGAATGATGGTAGTGCTGTCGAAAAGGTTGTGAAAAAGTTGATTTGTTTTAGGATAATCGAGAGAGAAGTTGTAAATTTGCAAGACATGGTGGTTTCAATGGTTATGGTGTACTCAATATTTGCTTGGTCCCGTTCCCTTTGCTATGCGCAGAGGACCCATTCTGCCGCTTTTTTTGCACGTAATCAAATCATTAAATCCTATATTTTATGACAAAACTTAAACAAACTTATCTGTCTCCCGAGACAGACCTCCTCGTGGTACGATTCGAGGAAAACATTATGAG
>OCVV010000475.1_pt1 | contig 10298 bp, 7 predicted proteins | sample 1539721 | NCBI WGS metagenome assembly OCVV01 (sample SAMN02144230, study PRJEB22623) | gut metagenome | biome: sheep rumen | host: Ovis aries | place: New Zealand
ATCTGCGGCTGGGCGGTGGAGAAGATGTCGAAGTCGATGTTCAACGTGGTCAACCCCGACGACGTGATTGCCAACTACGGCGCGGACACCCTGCGTCTGTACGAGATGTTCCTCGGTCCGCTGGAGATGTCCAAGCCTTGGGACACCAACGGCATCGATGGCGTTCACCGTTTCCTGAAGAAGGCGTGGAATATGTACGAGACCGTTACTGACGAGCAGCCGACGAAAGAGGAGCTCAAGAGCCTGCATAAGCTCATCAAGAAGATCACGTGGGATATCGAGAACTTCTCGTTCAACACCTCTATCCCGGCGTTCATGATTGCCCAGAGCGAACTGGCAGCACTCAAGTGCAACAAACGTGCCATCCTTGAGCCGTTTGCCATTCTGCTTGCGCCATACGCTCCGCATATCGCCGAAGAGATGTACCATCGCTGCCACTCCCTTCCCTTTAGGGAGGGGGCGGGGGTAGGCTTCTCATTCGTCATCGACGCCCAATGGCCCGAGTTGAACGAAGCCTATCTGGTTGAGGATACGCAGAAGTACCCCGTGCAGTTCAACGGCAAGGTACGTTTCACCTTGGAGTGCCCGAAAGACACGCCGAAGGACGAAGTGGAGAAGCTCGTTCTTGCTCACGAAGACACCGCCCGTTACCTCGCCGGCAACGCNTCCGAAGAAGGTGATTGTCGTCCCCGGCCGAATCGTGAACATCGTGATGTAAAGAAACAACGAACAGAAATATGTATATAAAAAAGCAACCGTCTGCCACTTCTGACAGACGGTTGTTGATTTCAATTTGAGTTATATTCCCAACATAATTTCAGGTTCTATATGGCTATGGCACGGTGGATTTAGCATTCGAAATATCTGTGGAATTACATATTTATTCTCCCACTGTCTCCTTCTCCTTCTTCTCCTCTTTTCCTCCTTTCTTTTCTTTCTTCTTCCTCCATTGCGCCTAAATCGGATTCTGGTATCTGCTCCTTTATTGCGCTTTCCGTTAAATTTCGTACATTCTCGTATATCTTTCGTACATTTTTGCATTTTTATTTGCATAATTCAAAATATTTTCGTATCTTTGCACTCGTATTCAGCCCACGCCTATGGGGACCCCGACGTAAACAATTATTTGTTTGCGGTGGGGAGAGCGAAGGCACGCGTCGCTTTTATGCCGTTCAATGGCATCTGTTGCGACCGCGTTGCGGGTGGGGTACGGACATAAAAGGCGTCTTTTTGCGCTTTGTTTTGGCATTTCGGAATCTAGCAAATTCAAACTAACAACCAAAACAATGCGACACAAGATGCCCATTGGTATGTAAATAATGTACGCGCATATTGCGCGCATTTATGCATACGGCGTGGGCTACGGTGTTGTTTGTTCGGATGTTAAGGCAATGCTAGAGCCTCGAAATGCGGAACAGCAATAGTGCAGTCCCGCTTTTTGTTATGCGTTTTCAATACTAACAAGCAAACAAGTTAACCTGATAGACGATTACAAACACGAACCAATATGAAGACAAAACTATTAATCTTATCTATTGTACTGACCACGTGTTTCACAACATTGTTCGCGCAAGATTGTGAACGCGAGTGGGATTATGAGCAAGTCCAAATCGGTGAGTTATCTTATAATCTTGATGTCGCAACTCTGACAGCGGAAGTAGCACTTCAAAAACAAGCAGGCTTAACAATTGTTAAAATCCCGGCATCGGTCACATATAATGGCAGGGCATACCGTGTTATAGGCATCGGATGTAGCGCCTTCGATGATTGTGAACGGCTGACTTCCGTGACTATCCCAAACAGCGTCACATATATTAGCAATTTCGCTTTTAAGAATGATACGAATTTAACCTACATCAATATTCCAGATGGTGTCATTAGTATTGGCACATGGGCATTTTTGAATTGCAGCAAGTTACAGTACTTATCTATTCCCAATAGCGTTGATACCATAGGGGTCGAAACATTCTTAGGTTGTGATCGCATTGCATTTCCGATTTATAATGCCAAGATATTTGCTTACTTACCTCCTTCATATTCAGGAGGGTACATTGTTCCGGATGGAATCTCTAAGATCAACGCTTCTGCTTTTAAGTATTGCGAAAATCTGACAAAAGTTGTGATTCCTGCAAGTGTGACAAGTATTGGAGAAGGAGCCTTTTCTGGATGCAGTAAGTTGTTTGCTGTACAATTGTCCATTGGACTCAAGAGCATCGGTGATGTGGCTTTCTCCACTTGTGAAAGTTTGAAGTCTTTGGATATTCCTAGCGGTGTAACAGACATTGGAGAAGGTGCATTTGGCGGATGTAACAAATTGGAGTATGTATCAATGCCTAATAGTGTTACTAGAATTGGCGAAAGAGCATTCTGGTTTTGTGATAAATTGACTTCGGTTAAGATTCCATACGGAGTTAAAGAAATTGCAGAGGAAACTTTTTCTAATTGTTCTAGTCTAACCTCTGTGACAATTCCTCATAGCGTGACAAGTATCGGAAGCGATGCTTTCGCCTACTGCAGCAGTTTGAATTATTTGCAGATCCCCAATAGCGTTACTACCATCTATAAAGACATTTATGGCAATGGCCCATTCGATGGTTGCCCTGCATTGACACTCCAATTACCCGAAAGGTTTAAAGGTGAGATAAATGTAAAAGATTGTTATAGTGTCGTATATTACTAACTAAATTACTGGATTTCCTGAAGAGAATGCTGAATATTTCCTACAAATAATCAATATGTTGCATGCCGAAGGATTGTGCAAAAGCGAGTGTAAGTCTTGCTTACACAACTCGCCGAAGCCAATGCTGACGACATTCGGAACAAAGTGGAGGATGCCGAAAATCCAATCAAAGAGTAGGCTTATTAACACCTTAAATCATGGAAACAATTAAGTCTGAACTGGAACAGTTTAAAAATGAATGGTCAAAACTTTCGCGGAAACATGTGCATTTATTGAATAATGACGAACATTTTCATGCAACATTTCATGCGGTAAGCAAGGAACCAGTATTAAAAGTGCTCAAAAACGTCCAGCGCAAAAGCACGGATGATTTCAGAGTCATTTTTGAGGATGGAAGAGTCATTCCGGCTGATGGTGATAAAATGGCCGCCAATAAAATATTAGCTGCATTCGTTAAACGGGTAGGAGCAAAACTGGTGTACGATTTAAATATTAAGGCAACAGGAAATCGCAACTTGGTATCAAAAGATGTAGATTCGATAAGCCAATTAGCACCACTAACTGTAGGAGAAGGGTATTATATTATTACAAAGACGCCTAATTCGGAGAAAATAAAACAGATTACTGAAATAATTAATTCTTTAAATCTCAAGGCAGAGATAGAGATTATAACTAAGTAAAATTATGAAATCCTATTTTTTCTCTTTCTTGTTTGCCATTGTGGCAAGCGTAGGAACGATGTTCGCTGATGGAACAAAGATTGGCGATTTGTATTACAACCTCAAAGAGGATAAAACCGCTGAGGTGACGTATATGTTGAAATGGGATGTGAACAACTACAAGGGTCTCACCACCGCCAATATCCCTGCATCTGTAACCTATAGTGGTATCACCTATAGCGTCACAAGCATTGGAGGTGGGGCTTTCTCTCATTGCAGCAGTTTGACCTCTGTGACGATTCCCAATAGCGTCACAAGCATTGGGAATAATGCTTTCTATGGTTGCGGTTTGGCAACGCCTATTTATAATGCACATGTGTTTGCATATGCGCCCAAATCCATTTCTGGCTCTTATGCAATTCCTAAAGGAATTAAGTCTATAGCGGGAGGTGCGTTTAGAGATTGTGAAACTCTAATATCTGTGACTATTCCCAATAGTGTCACTAGCATTGGAGACTGTGCTTTTTGTGCTTGCGGCTGGTTAACATCTGTGACTATCCCCAATAGCGTCACTAGCATTGGAGATTACGCATTCACAGGTTGCGGTAGCTTGACCTCTGTGACTTTCGGCAATAGCGTCACCAGTATTGGAAAAAGGGTCTTCGACGGTTGCAGCAGTTTGACCTCTATAGTTTGGAATGCGACAAATTATCCTGACTCTTCTGATGACGCTGCTCCGTTCTATGAATACTACGCTCAGGATAAAGATTTTCGTCCACAAATCACATCATTTAGATTTGGAAAAGAAGTAAAACATATTCCTGCTAATCTTTGCTGCGGTATGACTAATTTGAAATCACTTACCATTCCAAATAGTGTTACAAGCATTGGAACAGGTGCTTTCTATGGTTGCGGTATGGCTACGCCTATTTATAATGCGCATGTGTTTGCGTATGCGCCAAAATCCATTTCGGGCTCTTATGCAATTCCTAGTGGAATAAAGACCATAGCTGGAGGAGCGTTTGCACATTGTGAAAATCTAAAATCTGTCACTATCCCCAATAGCGTTACCAGCATTGGAGATTATGCCTTCGAGGGTTGCAGTAGTTTAAAATCTATTACTATCCCCAATAGCGTCACTAGCATTGGAGAGAGTGCTTTCGAAGAATGCAGCAGTTTGACCTCTGTGACTATCCCCAATAGCGTCACAAGCATTGGAGATTGGGCTTTCCATTATCATTGCAGCAGCTTGCCTGTAATAGATAACATCCGTTATGCGGATAGCTATTTGGTTGAAGCTGTTGATAAAACACTTTCCGCACACACCATTAGAAATGGGACAAAATGGATTGGCGCGCTGGCCTTCTCTTCATGCTATAATTTAACCTCTATTGATATTCCAAACAGCGTCACAAGCATTGGAGAACGTGCTTTCCGCGATTGCAGTGGTCTGACTTCCGTGACTATCCCCAATAGTGTCACAAAAATTGGAGAAAACGCATTCCCACAGGGAACCAAACTTATATTTGAGTTGAAATACAGAGCGAATCTAATGAGCAATAACAAAACTCATGGTGCGGTGGATATACAACATAAGAGTGCTATTAACATTATCGCGACGGCACAACCCAAGTATGGTTACTCGTTCGTCAAATGGTCAGACGGAAACGAAGAAAATCCTCGTCGAATCATCCTGACACAGGATACAACTATTTATGCTGAGTTTGGAATCAGCCGTTTCGGAAGTTGTGGTGAAGGAGAAAAGCTAAACTGGAAATATGATAAGGATACCAGAACGTTGTCAATTTCCGGAAATGGACAACTGACCGAGAACATCCATTTTGGCCTAGAGGCCATGAAAGAAATGGAAACGCTGGTCATACAAGACGGGATAATGTCCATAGGGGATAACGCGTTCTATGAAGCAGGAATGCTGCGCACCGTTTATGTGCCGAAAGAGGCTCCTCATTTAGGGCAAAACGTTTTCCCGAAATCCGCGTCCATCTATATGCCTTGCGATGCAAAAACTCGTGGATACCAGAATCCCCGTCATGGTTGGAGCTCATACGATGTCCGCTATGAACCGTTAACATATAAAGTAATAGGAAAATCTAGCGATACGAATGCAGGTTATGTTAAAACGCCGGAGCATATATGTGACCCATTGCAAGTGACTGCCAAATCCTATGAAGGTTATCATTTTGTCAAATGGTCAGATGGAGAAACAAGGAATCCTCGGCAAATGACCTCTTTAAAATGCGATACAACTTTCATGGCAGAATTTGAGATTAGCCGATCAGGCGAGTGCGGCTATAGAAATCAGTTGCATTGGGAGTATGACAAGGGAACCAAGACATTAACGATCTCAGGACAGGGGGCACTGACAGAGAATATGTTCTTTGGGTTAGAGGCGTTACAAGAAATGGAGCAACTGATTATAGGCGATGGCGTGTGTGTAATAGGTTTGGCATTTAGAGGTTGCTCAACGCTGAAATCAATTACCAATCACTCCCTCGTTCCACAGCAAATGTTGGATGGTGCATTTGATAGTTCCGTATATTCTTCCGCAATTCTGTATCTTCCTAAGAAAGCCAAGGGAGATTACAAAAAAACGGACGGATGGAAGAACTTTAAAAAAGTTAAAACTATAAAGGAATAAAGTTTAAATAAATCAGGGTATGAAAACAAAATGGTACTTGTTTCTGGCATGGGCTGGATTAGTCGGTTCTCTTGGCATACTAAGCAGTTGCGACAATGCGACAAAAGAGTTGCAATACATCTACGTGGGCAATACTGCGTATGTTTGCGGTCTGGAAGAAGGAGCAGAAGGTGTAACCGAGATTGTCATTCCACCGTATATTAAAGCAAATGGTAATAACTTTAAATATAAAGTAGAAAGAGTATTAAATGAGGCATTTAAGGGGAATGATGAGATCAGAAAAGTTTCTATTCCTATTACTGTTACTCGCATCGGTACGCGTGCCTTCTATGGATGCCCCAATCTTCGCCACGTTACGATAGAGAATCCTGACGCAGAAATCGGGCTTGGGGCGTTCGCGAATTGCGATAATTTGAACGCCATCAATAATATTTCCAATAATTCTCCGGCATTTATGTCAATCGAAGATTGGATTTATTCCAAACATCATGATTATGCAATATTTGAAACTAATCAGCAATGGGGAAGTGTCTGGAGCACACCGAATCAAAGAAAAGATTTGTATATCATTTTTTTACGAAATAATCATACCGCAGTATTTGTAAACACTTATAACCTTCAAGAAGAAATCGGGTGGGATGCTACGTATGATTATGAAATCCGAGACAATAAAATCCGTTTCTTCAACGGATATTGGCGTTATCCTACTGGTAAGCGTATATCATATTTTGAAATGAATGCAGAACTGGAAAACGACGGGAACCGCCTAGGCTTTACTGTAACAAAATATTTAAACCGGTTTAAAGTCAAGGCATGGCTCAATCATGATATTTCCATACCGGAAGAATTTGTATCTTATGCAAAGGAGCATTCAAATTATTAACTCCGATTATGTCTTGAATGGTATGAAAGAGAGAGATCTTTAAAATTATTTTGATTAATGAAAATTTGCATATAGCATAGAAAAACATTAATTTTGCGCCAAAACATGAAATGCCTATGAAAAAATAACCAACTATTAAAAAGACACTAACATCAAGCGTCCGCTTATTAGGGATAAACTAAAAACTTCGACAATTTTTGTGACTTATCTGTCTGTAATGTAATAACGCACACGTTTAGGCGTGGGCAATGCTATGTTATTTGTGGATAAGTGAGAGTTGAAGCCTTTGAATTATCGGATAGAGCATCGGCCCGCGCTTTTTGTTGTTTATGTTCTGTTGGGCTCTATATAATTATTAACCCTTAATTTTTAAAATTATGGCACTTATTACATGTCCAGAATGCGGAAAAGAAATCAGTTCTTCTGTTTCAAAATGTCCACATTGTGGATTTGAGATTCAAGGAAAGAAAGTAACTATTTTAGGTTACACAGAAAGTTTCGCAACATCTCCGTCTGTAACTATTCTGAAGAATGGTGTTAAGATAGGGACTGTGGAGCAAAATGGTAAGTTGGAAATTGAAATTGATCAGGCATGCACTCTTCAATTCAAATGCAATATGCGTTCTACCGAATGCAATGTGAAACCTGAAGATTGGGTTTTGCTTTCATTTAATAGGACAACTGGTCGTATGACAACAATCCTAACCGATAAAAATAATTATCAGTTCGCTATCAACCAAGCAAAGGGGAAAGATAGTAAACGATGGTTATGGACCATAATAATTGCAGCAATATTATTTGTCATCGGATACATGCTATCCACTTGCACAATTTCTACAAATAGTAGTAGCGTTGATTCGGAGGAAACGTATTATGAAACTCCGAAAACAATTGAAGACTATGATGACATTTTAAAACAAATAGAAAGATGTGAAAATGCCAAACAAAACTTCTTATATGAAGTAGATAATGTGTTTGTGAAAGCTAACTCTCCTGAATATCAAGGCATAATGGCACAAAAGATATTTTGGGATGCGAACAAGGCATTAGATAAATTTAATGATGAAGGAGAAAAACTAGAACGCTTATTGCGCAAACATGGCTTTTCAAAGGAAGCATCCAAACATAAAGAAGATAGAGAGTATTTGAATCGTGTCTACCGCGAAGAAAAAAGGAAAGCGCAAGGTTACAGATAAACCATTAGCATGGAGATTTTGTGCGCTTCACCTTTTTGTATAGTAAACTTCACAATAGTACAATTCACCAATAAAATGAATAACATTATGAAAAATCAAATTTTTTTTTACGCTCTATGCGTATGTGTAGTATCGAGTATCGCGCTGTCTTCATGTAAGCAAGAGGCACTTCTGGAAAATGGTCATGAGTATGTGGACTTAGGACTATCTGTCAATTGGGCAACATGCAATGTCGGAGCAGATGCACCACAAGATTTTGGATCATATTATGCATGGGGCGAAACAATGCCCAAAAATAAATATCTAAATAGTAATTATAAACACTTTTCGGTATACATAGATAGAGATAATTTAAGAATTCTAAAGTATTGCGACGATTATCGTTTTAAGAAAGTTGACCATAAGATTCATTTAGAAAGAGAAGATGATGCGGCACATATGAATTGGGGAGGGAAATGGCGTACGCCAACTCCTTCTGAAATAAACGAACTAATAGAAAAATGCGAATGGAAGTGGACTACAATGAAAGGCGTGAAAGGCTATAAAGTAATAGGTCCTAACGGACATCACATTTTCTTGCCTGCCAATGGACATCGTTATGACGAGGAAACAAACGATGCGCAATATGCAACAGGAGAATATTGGTCAAATACTATGACATCAGGGGACGACTTTGAATGGCCGGATGAGGCTATTAATTTAATATTCTCCCAACAAGAGGGAGCCTATTGTGGTGCCTGTGGAAGAGTAACTGGATTAGCTGTTCGTCCTGTATGGGGGACGTTTACCTCTCCAGATCTCAAATGGGCAGGGCTACATGATAAAGTAGAGAGCGTCAAAGAAATAAAAGTTGAAGATGACAAACGATCCGTTAAATTGTTAGAATTCGATGAGAATGGAGTATTAGTGTCTGCATCTCTTGATGGGAAACGATATAAAATCAAACGAGATGATTCCGGCAGGATAAGCACAATCGGTAATAGCACATATCTATATAATGATAAGGATTTGGTTTCAGAAAAATATGAAGACGGGTTTGAGTGGAGTGATCATTATCAGTGCATCACCAATGATAATGGTTGGTGTGTATATGCAGACGTTCAATGTTTAGGGGATTGCAGTAGCACCCCGAGAGGGTACACATATTCATACTCCAAAATTGATGATAGAGGTAATTGGCTCATTCAGAATATAGAAGTTGTTTGGAAAGGCGTAGATTGCCCCCCGGAGCAGATAGTTACAAAAAGAGTTATAGAATATTGGAATTAGTCAAGATCATATACATAATAACTTAAATGTAGTATCAACAGAAAATGCGTTGAGTGCAAATGGAAACTACATATATGGCCCAAAGTGTTGGTCTTAATGTGATGTAACATAAGGAGAAACTCAAAAAGCTTCAAAGTAAGAAAAGAAGAAAGACGGGATGAATGTTAAAACGACAGTGGCTTTCGTAGCATTGATTGTTGTCGTAAGTTTAGGTGGCTGCTCATTTAAATGCCATACGCATGCCGACGAAATCAATCGGTGTCTTGATGGGCGCACATGCCTGCGCATGTCTTGTATTACCGAGTGGAATAGTTGCCATGCGTATAGCATTGATGCATACACTAAGACTTGGTGGGGTAAAAAAGATGAAGCCTATATCTTTGAATATGTTCCGGAAATGGCAATCTTCCCCAACAAAGAAGCGCGAGACGGGAAGCTATCAAGCGTTGGCGTAGAGATTTATGGCATAACCCCGGAAATCCTATTTGACGAATGGGCAGATAGTTTCTTCTTTGACCGCACAAAGGAAGATGTGTACCTGCCGGTATTTCCTGTGCCAAATGATATAAGAGACATCCATCTAATTGACAATAGCACATGGGAACCTACGTTCTATCATTATCATTGGAATGGAACATACTTTGAATACAAAGGTGTTGTTGAAATACCATTACATAGCAAGTAACTGACTAAATCAAAAGGTTGTGACTCTTCATTCTCCGTGGCGACAAGACCAATACTGTGCAAGGCAAGAGATAAGAGATATCGCACCTGCACATTTGCAGGAAGAGCATTATTATATGGACGAGCAGACACTCAACTGTTCCCCGAACTTTGCCCCTCTGCACAATCAGTTGCAACGGTTATATTCCATCATTATGAACTATAATAGTGCACCTGCCTGCGGATAGTACATTTTCAAATTCGATACTTTTAACTTTTAACCTTTTTC
>OCVV011265689.1_pt1 | contig 10298 bp, 7 predicted proteins | sample 1539721 | NCBI WGS metagenome assembly OCVV01 (sample SAMN02144230, study PRJEB22623) | gut metagenome | biome: sheep rumen | host: Ovis aries | place: New Zealand
TGTCGGCCTTCGGCCTCCGATAAGCCGGCTGCCAACGGCTGCTTTTTTGTGGGAATTGACCTTATCCCCCTGCGCCTACCTCTTTATTTTACCTGAATGTAGGCCAGAATGATATCGGCGGCCTGCTCCTCCGTGAGGCCGTCCATATTAATGCAGAGGTTGTAGTTGCGGGCGTCGTTGCGGCTCACGCCGGCATAGCGCTTGACATAGTTCTCGCGCATCTTGTCAACTTCGTCCACGATGATTTCGGCGGTTTCGAAATTCATATTCTGCTTTCGCATAATCCTCTCGATACGCTTCTGCCGAGGGGCCGTGATGAACACATCAAGCTTGTTGGGGTGGTCCTTCAACACGAAGAAGCCGGAGCGGCCCGCAATCACGCAGGAAGACTCTGCGGCAAGCTCCTTAAGTATCTCTGATTCTGCATTATAAACATCATCCGTCGTAACATCCGGCTTGAACTCCCTTATATAGCCGCTTGCAGGGTCATTCAGCAGCACTGCCTTGGGCGCGGGGGTCACCATCTGGAGGAAATCCGACAGCCAGCTTTTCTTCGCCCCTTTCAACTTCTCTATCTCATAAGCGCTGAGGCCGAATTTATCCCTGAGGGCCTTGATAAGGTCTTTGTCGCAGTAACGGACGCCAAGCCTCTCGGCAAGGATTTTACCTACAGTACGGCCGCCGGAACCGAGCTCACGGCTGATGGTTATGACAAAACTCTCTTTAGTGTTCATAAGCATACAAGTTAATATGCGAATATAGAGATTTTTCAATTATAAAACAAAAACGCCCCCCAGCGGATGGGAGGCGTAAGATTCAAGGTCCTTTCTAGAACCTGTCTTCGGAAGAAACAGTAAGTTTCTTACGGCCGTGACGGCGGCGGGCCGCAAGGACGCGACGTCCGTTGGGCGTACTCATACGCTCGCGGAATCCGTGCTTGTTGACTCTCTTGCGGTTGGAGGGTTGGTATGTACGTTTCATATCTAATTTTTTATTTTAATTTTCAGATTTGGGAGGGCAAAGGTAATCTTTTCCAACCTCAATTACAAATTTTTCTTTAAAATAATCATCATTAAGCCATTCTTCTATGCTCCAGACGCGCACACGGCCCGGCGGCACGCCGCATCTGCGGCCTAGTTCGGAGATTTCCGACAGCACGTCTCCCCCTTTCAGGCAGAGGATGCTCCTGCGGAAGCGGCCTTTCACCCAGGGATACAACTTGTCGAGCGAAGCCACGGCCCGCGTGACCACCCAGTCGAAAGTCCCCCCCAGTTCTTCGGCCCTGGCCTGCACACAGCGCACATTTCCGAGGCCGAGACCATCGGACACAGCGCCCGCCACGCGCACCTTCTTTCCTATTGAGTCACAGAGCGTAAAGCGTGCTTCGGGATACTCCAGAGCGAGCGGGATGCCGGGAAATCCGCCGCCGGTGCCGAGATCCAGCACCGTGGCCCCTGCGAGCACGTCCGCGGGGTAGTGGATTTCGAGGTAGCGCGCAATCGCAAGCGAATGCAGGATGTGGTGCTCATACAGGGAGTCGATATCCTTTCGCGACACCACGTTGATGCGTTCGTTCCACTCACGGTAAAGCTCCACCGCACGGGAAAAATCTTCGGCTTTGCTTCTCATTGGCGCTCGAGCAGCAGCACAGCGCTCTGGAAGGGCTGCTTAAGATTCATATTCACGCCGAAGGACGAGAGATAATCCCCGCCCAGCACCTTGCCGTCGCCCCAGTAGCGCGGGCTGCCGGAAGGCGCCACCTCGCAGACCTTGTAACGCGCCCCCGTATCAAGACCGCGGATACGGAACTTGGGCACCACGCTGCGGCCTTCGTAATCCAGGCAGAACGCGAAGAATACAGCGCGGCTCTTGTCCTTGGCCACGTACGCGAGTGCGTAATAGCCTCCTTCATATGGCGAGCTGACGCGGTACAGGTCCCCGTCAAACACGATGTCGCGGAACTGCTTGTAGGCAGCGAGATAGCCTCGTACGTACTGCTTCTCCGAGTCGCTGAGGAGTTTGGGCTGGATTTCCATACCCAGACGCGCAGTTGCGGCCATATCGCAGCGGAACTTAAGCGGAATGATGCGTCCGGTCTGGTGGTTGGGAGTGGCGGAAATATGCGAGCCCAGTATCTGCACGGGGTAGATGAGGCTGGCGCCGTACTGCATATAAGCCCGGCACAAGGCGTCCGTATTGTCGCTCGTCCACACTTCATTCGCCCACTGAAGCACGCCGTAATCCATCCTGCCGCCGCCTGACGAACAGGACTGCAGCAGCACTTTGGGATACTTCTGCCGTATGCGGCGCAGCACGTCATAGTAGCCGTTCACATAGTCAACCCAGAAGTTGGCCTGGCTGGTCTCGTAGGTCGAGCCTACGTTGAATACGTGGCGGTTGCAGTCCCACTTGATATAATCTATGTCACCAAGCTGCATAGTGCGGTCGAACACGCCGAACACGAAGTCCTGCACCTTGGGATTGCTCAGGTCGAGCAGGAGCTGGTTGCGGGCCGGGTAGGCCTCGCGCCCCTTCTCCACAACAACCCACTCGGGGTGCTGCTCATAGAGACGGGACTTGGGATTGACCATCTCGGGCTCTATCCAGATGCCGAACTTGAGACCCTTGGAATGGGCGTAGTCAGCAAGATATCCTATGCCTTCGGGAATCTTCTTTACGTTGAGCTCCCAGTCGCCGAGACCGGCCTTGTCGGAATCACGGGCGTACTCTCCGTTGGCGAACCAGCCGTCGTCGAGCACGAACATTTCCAGCCCCATCGAGGCTGCATCGTCAATCATATCCGTCAAGGTCTTGGTGTTGAAGGAGAAATAAGCGCCTTCCCAGCTGTTGAGCAGCGTCGGGCAATGCATCGAGGCATCGTACATATTGTGGCGGCGGGCCCAGTCGTGCAGGTTGCGGCTTGCCTGTCCGGCTCCGCAGCAGCTGTAGGTCCACACCATATCCGGCGTCGTAAAGGTAGCGCCGCCGGCAAGAGTGTATTCAGCCCCCGTGGGATGGATTCCGGAAAGAATGTAGAGGCGTCCGGCCTCGTCCATCTGGAAATTGATTTTGTAGTTGCCGCTCCAGCACAGGGCGCCTGCAAGCACCTCCCCGTGGTCCTCGTCGAGAGTATCGGAATCCAGGCTCAGCAGGAACGAGGGGTTGGAGCGCTGCGTCGTGCGCACTCCGTCGCGGCACTCAAGCGTCTTGACGCCGTGCGTCAGGCGCTCGGTCTCGATGTAGTTCTCGTGGGCCCAGGTGCCGTGGAAATGCGTCAAGGTGTATTTTTCCGACAGGATGGGAATGCAGGAGGAATAGAAATTACGGAGCAGGACGGCTTTCTTGCCGCAGTTGACGATTTCCGAATGCGCCATAATCACGTCCTCCTGCTGGTAGGCGTCAAATACCAGCGTCACCTTGAGGGGCTGCTTGGAATCGCGCAGCAGGATGCGGGTCCGCACCAGGTCCGGGGATATGTTCTCTACGCTGTGGCTCTCATAGAGCAGCTCGGTGTTCAGTCCGCCGTCCGGATAAGACACGGCAAGGGCAGGCTCGAACACGAAGCGGCCGCCGGCCGTCGGATACATCTGGACGTCCCCGACGGAGTGGGAATCAAAATAAGGAGCATAGCCCTCAAAATCAGCGGCGCGGGCCACGGAAGGGCCATAATGACGGTAGTTCAGCGGTCCACCGACTTTCCCGCTCATCACCAGGCTGGTGCCTGCAGTGTTGACGGAAATGTAGTTGTAGTCGGAAGCCTGGGTCTGAACTGAGATGCCCAAGGCGAGCAGTGTTACAATTACGAGGTTCTTCATTTTATCAAGCATTTGTTTGGCGCGGCGGATGCGGGTGCGGACCGTATTGAGTTCTATTCCCGTCTCCTCCGCTATTTCTTTATATTGCATTCCTTCAATGAGGCGCTTGCGCGCGATTTCCCGATAGAGTTCGGGCAGCCCATCGACGAGCTGCTCGGTCTCCTCGCGCACTTCCGTCTTGATGATGCCTTCAAGGGCATCGTCGCCTTCGTCCCCGATGGTCTCGGCCACGTTGAGCGTGCGGGCCTCGTCGTCTATGGACACATAGCCGCGCAGCCTGCGGGTCTCCTGGTCGATGACATCCAGGGCTGTATTGTGCGCTATCCTCTTGAGCCAGCCTTCGAAACGCCCCAGCGAAGGGTCGTAGGTCCTAATCTGCCGGAAGGCCTTTTCGAAGGTCTTGGAGCACACGTCTTCTATGTAGAACGAATCCATCTGCTTCATCATAGAGCGCAGGTAGGAGCGTATAGAATCGATATTCGCGTCCCAGAGGGCCGTGAAGGCGGTGCCGTCGCCGATTATCGCCCGGCGCACCAGTTCGTCAATGTGCTTCGAGCCAGTTGCTTCCATAATTGCATTCAACGGTAAGCGGTACGTTCAGGGAGATGACTCCCTGCATTTCTTCTTTAAGCATAGCGCTGACGGTCTCGATCTCCTCGGACGGAACTTCAAGCAGGAGCTCGTCGTGGATTTGCAGCACCATACGGCTCCGCAGGCCCTCGAGGCGCCTGTCCACGGCCACCATCGCCATCTTGATGATATCCGCGCTGGTGCCCTGGATGGGGGCGTTGACGGCATTGCGCTCTGCAAACGAGCGCACGGTCGCGTTGCCGCTCGTGATGTCGGGCACATAGCGGCGGCGCCCCAGCAGCGTCTCCACATAACCGCGCTCCCGGGCGGAGGCGAGCGTGGAATCTATCCAGCCGCGTATGCTGGGGAACGAAGCGAAATAGTCATCTATAAGCCGGGCGGCCTCGCTGCGGGAGCAGCCCAGGTTCTGGCTGAGGCCGAAAGCGGATATGCCGTACATAATGCCGAAGTTCGCGGTCTTGGCGATGCGCCTCTGGTCCGCGCTGACTTCGGCAACGGGCACGCGGAAAATCTTGGCTGCCGTGGCGGCGTGAACGTCGATTCCTTCGCGGAAGGCTTCGAGCAGGTGCCCGTCGCCGCTCAGGTGGGCCATTATCCTGAGCTCGATCTGGGAATAATCGGCGCTCATCACCACCCAGCCCTCTTCTCCGGGCACGAAGGCCTTGCGTATTTCGCGGCCCTCGGGGGTGCGGATAGGAATGTTCTGCAGGTTGGGGTTCGAGCTGGAAAGCCGTCCTGTCGCCGTAAGCGCCTGGTTGAAAGTGGTGTGGACCCGGCCGTCGCGGGGACTCACATACGAAGGGAAGGGCTCGATGTAGGTGCCGAGCAGTTTCCTCAGGCCGCGATACGAAAGTATGGCCTCGATGATGGGACTGCGGTCAGAGAGCTCCTGAAGCGTCTTTTCATCGGTCGGCCAGTTGCCTTTGCGTGGCTTTTTCGCCTTGGGGTCGAGCTTGAGTTTCTCGAATATGACCTCCCCTATCTGCTTGGGAGAATTGATGTTGAGCGACGGCTCGCCCGACAGTTCGCGCACCAGCGCCTCCTTTTCGACGGCCTGCACCCTGAGGCCGTCGGCATAAGTCCGAAGCGCATCCAAGTCGATTCTGACGCCATTCATTTCCATACGCGAGAGCACCCGGATAAGAGGCTCCTCGATACGGGAGTAGAGTTCCTGCAGGCGAGGGTCGGTGCGCTCCATTTCGGCTTTCAGCGCATCGGCAAGAGGCAGCAGCACGGAGGCCTCCAGAAAATGGTCCGGGCCGGAATCTTCGGAGGCGCCGAAAAGGGAGCCCTGCTCCTCTCCCGAGGCCGTCCCGAGCTCGATTCCGAGATAAGCCGAGGCCAGGACGTCGAGCTTGTGGCTGCGCTCCGGGCCCAGCAGATAATGCATTATTTCCAAGTCTTCAAGAGGGCCCGCGAGCTCGGTTCCGGCAAGGGCGAAATCCTCTATCTGCTGCTTGAGACCTATCCCTACCTTGGTGCGGGAAGGGTCGGAGAGCAGGGCGCGGAATTCAGCAGGAGAGCCGGAGGCGACTCCGTGCGAATCGGCGGCATAGACCGTTTCGCCGACGAGGTGCACGGCCACCCTGGAGTCCGTAATCCTCGAGGGCTCCGTCCTGACCACTTCGGGCGCCTTCGCCGACGGAGCGGCGGGAGCGGCGGGGCCGGCTGTGCCGAGCTCATCGGAGAGCTTGCGCACCAGGCGTATCAGCGAGGGGAATTCGTACAGCTTGAAGATTTCTTCGACTGCCGGAGTCCATTTCAGGTCCAGCACCATATCTTCCAGAGTCGTCTCGAGCGGAATGTCCGTCTTTATGGTCACGAGCTCGCGGCTGAGGGCTATATGGTCACGGGCGGCTTCGAACAGCTCCCGCTGGCGGGGCGTCAGCTCGGAAAGATGCTCATAAATGCCGTCCACGGATGCGTACTTGCCAAGCAGCTTGGACGCGCCCACGGGGCCGACGCCCTGGACGCCCGGCACATTGTCGGACGCATCGCCGCAAATTGTCAGGATATCAATAACTTGCGCCGTATTCTGTATACCCCATTTCTCGCACACCTCCGCCTCTCCCATCACTTCTCCCTCGGCTCCGCCCTTGCCGGGCTTGTACTGGAAGATGTGGCCGGAGACCAGCTGGCCGTAGTCCTTGTCGGGCGTGACCATATATACATCCATACCGGGAGCGGCGCAGCGGCGCGCCATAGAGCCAATCACGTCGTCGGCCTCGAAGCCGTGCACCATCAGCACCGGAATGTCCAGGGACTTCACTATCGCCGTCAGCGGCTCCAGGGCATCGATCACCAGCTGCGGAGTCTCGCTGCGGTTGGCCTTGTAGGCCGGGTACATCGTATTGCGGAAAGTCCCCCCCGGGGGGTCGAAGCTGACAGCGAGGTGCGTGGGCCTCTCCTTCTCAATCAGTTCCAAAAGGTATTTAGTGAAGCCGAAAAGTATAGAAGTATCAACCCCTTTGGAGTTCACCATAGGGCGCCCCAGAAAGGCATAATACATCTTGAATACGAGCGCGTGGCCGTCTATCAGAAACAGTTTCATATCGTTTCACAAAAATAGGGATTTTATTAAATCTTTCATAACTTTGTACAAGTTTTGGCAAAGCACGATTATAACAGGCAGGACGACGTTTTCCTTGTAGAAGAGGTCAAGAATGGCAACAGAGACGCCTACGCATCCCTGTTTTACCGCTATTACCCCGCTGTGACCGCATTCTGCTGCGGCATTCTCAAGGACCGGGCCGCCGCCGAAGACATTGCCCAGGAAGTCTTTATGAATATATGGGACCACAGACGCGAGCTGTGGTGCACCAACGGAAGCATCAGGCACTTACTTTTCAAAGCCAGCAAGAACAAGGTCATCGATTACCTTAAATCCCGCTACCTCCGCAGCCGAGACTCAATAGAAGGCCACAATGCCCTGTCCTCAGGCAGTGCTGACAACCTGGCGTCTTACAATCAGGTCCACAGCAGTATCGCCAGGCAGGTGAACGAAATGCCGCCAAGGCGAAGGGACGTCTTCCTGCTCAGCCGCGTGGAATCCCTGTCAAGGAAAGAAATAGCCGAGCGGATGGACATTTCCGAGGCCACGGTAAAGAAACATATAGAACTTGCCCTCAAACAGATACGGGAATCCGAAATATTCAAGCCCGATTCTTGATTTTTCAATTAGGCCGAAGCAAGTTCTGATTCGTTATGTTATAAAACATAATTGATACGCCAATGAAACAACTAATCAGAATTGCAGGTATCCTTGCCCTTGCCATCGCGGCGGCCGCCTGCGGAGAAAAAGGGCCAAAGCCCGAGGATTTGGTAGAGACTTCCCTGTCCGCCACCCTCAAAGTTTTCGAATATTCTCCCGAATCCAAAGCTACTGTACAGGACCTCACGCCCGCGTGGGAAACCGGTGACGAGGTATCTGTTTTCGACGGTTTCGGCACCAACAAGTTTACCGTGGCCGCCGATGGTACGAGCGCGGCTCTCAACGGCAAGGCCGCATTCGGCGCAGAGTTTTATTATGCCGCCTTCCCCGCAGCGGCTGCGAAAACTATTTCAGCATCTTCCGCCACCATCGAACTCAGCAGCCGTCAGACTGCCGAAAAGCCCGTAGTGATTGCGGTAGGCAAGGCAGATGATGCCAATGAAATCACGATGAAAAACGCCGTGGGCTACATTGAATTCACGGCCAAGGAAGACCTTCAGTCCGTCAGCATCGCTTCCACCGACAACTCTGCCATCGCAGGCGAAATGACCGTGAACCCTGAAACAGGCAAGGTCAAGTCGGTCTCCGGAGCAAGCGAAGTCAGCGTGAGCGGCAATATCTCCGCGGGAGGCTCCTACCTCATCGCCTTGGCTCCTCTGGACTATTCCGGATTCAAGCTCACCACCGTCAGCAAGACAGGAGCGAAGACCACATACACGACTGACGCCATCATAGTGGAGCGCGGCGTAGTGGCCCGCATCGACTCCGTAGCCACCTCCGTCGCAAAAGAATATGCAATCGCCTCCGCAGCAGACCTCGTGGCCTGGGCCGATGCGAGGGAGAGTTTCACCGCTGACGACAAAGTGACCCTGGAAGCCGACATCGATATGTCCGGCGTCACCGACTGGACTCCCGTCAACTTCTCCGGCACCTTCGACGGCAAGGGCCACAAAATCTACAATTTCGTACATCACGCTGAATCCGCCAACGCCGGTTTCTTCGGCACCGTCAGCGGTCCCGTCTCCAACGTCATCTTCGGTTCCAAAGACGGCAAGACCTATGACGGCACAAGCAAGATAACGTTCAGCGGCTCGGAAGGATGGCGCTACGTCGCTGTCATAGACAGACTCCGCGCAGACCTGACCAACGTCACCAATTTCGTAAACGTGGAGATTGACCCTTCCAGCACGGCAAAGATACGCGCCGCGTGCCTCATTGCCCTGGCCAACAAGAAAGACATCAGGATCACCGACTGCACCAACTACGGCAGTTTTACCGCGCTGCAGCCCGACAAGACCACGGCGATGGAGACCATATACGGCGGCCTGGCATCCTGCTGTGACGGCGGAGAAGCCGGTGACATAATCTATTTCACCCGTTGCAACAACTACGGCGACGTGCTCTCCACCGACCCCTTCACCACTTGCGTCGGCGGAGTGCTGAGCAACTGCCCTTCCACCAAACTCGCTGTGCTTGAAGACTGCCACAACTACGGCAAGATCGCCATCAACACCGTCGCCACTCCTTCCGGCTACAAGGAAGGCTACGTAGGCGGCGTCGCCGGCCTGCTCAACGGCAATGGCACCTTCGGCATCGAGCTGAAGGACTGCACCAACGAAGCCGACCTCACCGTGAGCGGCATCACCGTGGGCAACGTGGGCGGCATAGCCGGACGCGTGACTTCCTGCAAGTACGTGGGCTGCACCAACAACGGTAAAGTTACCTTCGACGGCAACGTGGCCGGCAAGGCCCTGCTCATAGGCGGCATCACAGGCGGCATCTACAAAGGCGGTACCATAGAGAACTGCACCAACAACGGCGACGTATCTTCCAACAAGAACCAGGTCAGCCGTCTTGGCGGCATCGTAAGCACTCTCAACACCGGTACCATTACCGTCAAGGGATGCACCAACAAGGGGGCCTGCACCATCGCACGCAGCGAGGCCAACGCCAACTGGCAGTCAGCAGGCGGCATCGTCGGCTTCCAGGAGGCATCCGATGCCGTGACCATCGAAGGCTGCACCAACACCGGCAAAGTAACCGTCGCGATGGAGAACAACACGACCCACAAGAACCAGGTCCACGCCGGCGGCATCATAGGCCTCTGCTACAAGGCCGTAACCCTAAAGGACAACAATAACAGCGGCAACGTCAGCGCCGACATCACGACCACTGCCCAGACTCCCGTAGTCGCTGAAGCCGGCGGCATCTGCGGCTGGTTCCAGGACGGCACCTCCACCGGTGACCGGAGCGTCTGCGCCGTAAGCGCCAAAGACTTCGCAGGCGCTGCGGCAGGCCGCAACGACGGCACCTTCACTTCCCCAAAACTTGGCGGAAGCGTCAACGGTACCGCCCTGAACGCCGGCAACCTTGCCAGCCTCGCAGTCGGCACAGGCAACCCCGTAAACGGAGCCTCACTTGCTAATTAACTGGTTATGAAAAAGCTCTTGATACTGCTGCTGGCAGCGGCATTCGCCCTGCCGGCAGCCGCACAGGGCATAGACCTGCGAAGGGACAATGTGAGCGTGCAGGACGCCATTGCCTTGTTCAGCAAGGCGAGCAACTACTCGGTCACTGTCAATTCCGACAATGTAGATCTGTCCCGAAAAGTGAACGTACGGGCATCCGGCGCCACGATTGAAGAAGTCCTTTCCCAGATTTTCGCCGGGCAGGACGTCGAT
>OCVV010292853.1_pt1 | contig 10295 bp, 16 predicted proteins | sample 1539721 | NCBI WGS metagenome assembly OCVV01 (sample SAMN02144230, study PRJEB22623) | gut metagenome | biome: sheep rumen | host: Ovis aries | place: New Zealand
TTGGTGTAATTGGAGCATTATCCGGTTATGGATATATAAGAAGTAGAAAAGTAGAATAAAAATCTTTATTCTATTTTTTTTTATTCTCTTTTTAATGAGGTGATTAAAATTAAAAAAACTAATAAACTCCTAATTTTTTTAATGATTCTAATAATTACTATATCTGGAAGCCTTAGTATTGTCACAGCTCACCCAGGACATGGTGCTGAATATCCAGAGGAAGTAACTTCAAGTTCAAGTAGTAGCTCTGGTAGTTCATCTAGCCACACATCAAGTTCACGAAGTAGCAGTAGTTCATCAAGTCATAAATCATATAGTAGTAGTTCTGGTAGTTCTACTTCAGGTGGATCTAGCTCAGTTGGTTCCAGTTCTGGTGGTTCTACACATAGTAGTTCTAGTGAATCAAATGGACAATCAGCTAGTGGTAGTAGTGATATTCCCACAGCAGTTGCAAGTACTGATGCAAATAATACAACAAATAATGTAACTTCTAACACTACAAACGATACTGGTAATGATACAAATAGTACCTCAGATAATACTGATTCGTTCTTATCTTTTACTAATATATTGATTTTAATCTTAACATTTCTTGTAGCATTTGTAGCTGTTGTATTAGTTGGAAAATATAAAAAATAATTAATTTCCAGATTTATTAAAATTAGAATAATAATTATATAAGAGGTTATAATTATGCATTTACCTGATGGGATAATTCCATTGGACCAAGCAATAATTTACTGGATAATAACAATAATAATTCTAGCATATTTCTTTTATTATTTCTCAAAAAATGAAAATAATGAGAAAAGTATTGTTAGAATTGCTATATTTGCAGGATGTACCTTTTTATTGTCAGCTATATCCATACCTTCCCCTCTGGGAATACCAATACATTTCTTTGTTATTCCAATAACATCCATAGTATTAGGACCTATATTAGCCATACCGGTAGCATTTGTTAGTCTACTAGGTCAATCCTTATTATTTGGTATGGGTGGAATAACATCACTTGGAGCTAATTTCCTAGTTATGGGATTTATTCTCGCAATATGTACTGACATATTCTACAGATTATTCTCTGAGATAAGTAATACTATAGCTATATTTCTAGCTACATTAATTGGAATAATTTGTGCTACATTTTCACAGGTAGCTATATTAATGATATCTGGAGCAATGAATTTTGATACTCTTCTTGCAACATTAATCCCCTTCTATCTCTTTATAGGAGTTATTGAAGGTATTTTAAATGTTCTAATAGTAGAAGCAATAAGATCATTAAAACCAGAATTACTAAAAATTAGGTGAATTATGATGAATAAGAAATATATTAAAATACTTGTAGTATGCTTTATATTACTAGTTGGCATTACTGGTGTAAGCGCTCATGGAGTTGATGTAACAGCTGATAAAATGGTAATAGCAAATGATACCAATGGTCAATTAGTAAAGGATATTGCAGATTCTAATGGAATAAATATTAGTGTATATAAATTTACCTCAGATGATGAGGTTGAACATCAATTAGAACACATGTTAAATAATACTAATAAAAGTATTTTAGTAGTCTCCTACCAAAGTACTGCACATGATTTTCTAAATAAACATCCTGAAGTATCTGACAGATTACAAGTTGTTGATGATGTAAATAACCAGACAGTAGTAGATGGTATTAAGGCAGTTGAAAGTTATGATAGTAGTTCACAAAATAATAGTACTACAAGCTTTGGATTACCATTACTTATTGGATTAATTATTGGAGTAATAGTTGGATTAGGATGTGGAATATACCTAATGAAACGAAAAGATAAAACAAAAAAAGAATAATAAAACATGATATTGAAACAAACTAATTATGAACTAATAATATTAAAAAAATATATTTAGAGGAATGAACGATGGATATAATGGGCATTTTATGGCAATTTAATATTATACTATCTCTAATTGTATTTGGTATTAATATTGGATTAGCGATAGGACTTGCTAAATTATCAAAGAAAGTACTTGCTCTGGTAAGTATTGGATATGGTACAGGTATATTTATACTAACAACCATAGCCACTGTTTATTCACAACAAATAATAAACACCGTGAATTTAAACAGCATAACATTATACCTAATAATGGCAGTATACCTTATAATCATAGGAATAATTGGAATTAAAGATTGGAAAGTACATACTAATGATACTAAGACATCACTTGTCTTAGATATAGTAGCTCCAGCACCTTGTTTTCTAATAATAATTGTTGGTTCAATACTAAATCTAGTTCCAACAATCAATTATAATACTATAGGTATCGAAATAATAGCTTCAATAACATTAATTACTATAATAACAATTACATACTTCATAACTAAAAAATCAGCTTCAAAACATGTACCATACCAAGTAAGTCTTGGAAATTTCATGATATACACGGGAGCTTATTTTTTAATACAAGGACTTCTTATTCCATGTATCCTATCAATACAAGGTAATCAATTCAGAGAAATTACCATTGAAATTCTTCAAATAATAATAATGCTAATACTTGTAGTTGTTCTAATAATTATTGGTATTATTCATTATAGAAAAAACGATGATATACTAAAATAATTAATATGGTGATTAAATGGCATTGAATGTAACAGGCGGAGCTTTTCTAACAGAAACACTTGATATAATTTCCCAGAGCTTAACAATACCTGTATTAATAATATTACTAATAATATTTGTACTAGCAGTAATTTATTTAGGTAGTGTAATAGCAGAATATGGTTCAAGAAAGAAAGTTCCTGTAGAACAAATAGAACAAATAATATATGATATTAATAATGCAAGTTCTATAGAAAACGTAAATGATATAATAGTTAATTCAGGTCTACCTAAGTCAGATAAACAAATATTATCAAAAATAGCTAATTCAACTACATTAACTAAAAAATCAAGAGAAGCAATAGCACGTAAATTAGTAGACTATGAAGAAGAAAAAATAGATAATAAACTAGAAAAAACAGATATTATCACACGAATTGGTCCAACATTAGGATTAATGGGTACATTAATACCATTAGGACCAGGACTAGCAGCACTAGGTTCAGGCGATATTAATACTCTAGCTAGCTCTTTGACAGTAGCATTCGATACCACAGTAGTAGGTATAGGTGCAGGAGCACTAGCATACTGTGAAGGAAAAGTAAGAAGAAAATGGTACGATAAACACTTATCTGATTTAGATAGTTTATCAGATGCTATTTTAGATTATTTAGAACAACATAGTGATTACAATGGTTAGAAGTGAAAGACGAAGAAACAGACTATCTAAGACAGAAGAGGATCCAATGGCAGGTACAGCAAACTTAGTAGATGCTATGCTAGTTTTAGCTGTAGGATTTCTCATATTTGTTGTTATGAGTTGGAATATGCAAAGTATTGTTTTCTCTGACATGTCCCAAGATGAAAAAAATGATATGATGGAGAAAATGCAAAGTGCAACAAACTTAGAACAAGGCCAAGAATTAAATGAAACACCAAATGTTACTCAAAGTTCTGGTCAAGGTTACACTGAGATGGGTAAAGTATATAAAGACCCGTCGACTGGTAAACTTATCATGGTAGAAGGTTAAAACCTTTTACTATACAATAACCTTCTTTTTATATTATTTAGTTTATGAAAAACACTTTTTTACATATTTTTATCTACTTTGAATCCGTACTCTTTTAAATATATGCTATAATTCTTCTTTTTTTTATTAGTTATTTCATCATGACTAGTACTAATGTAGAAGTAGAATTATTTAATTCTTGATTTTATTTTTTTATCCTTTTAACATCGAATGTTTTTAGAGTAGTTATCCCTACTTCTTTTTTGTTATACTTATTTGTTATATATTAGATAAATCTTTTATCATTATGGATATTCATATTAATTATAAGAAAGATAAAATAAGTTAGTGATAGATAAAAATTAGGAATTTAGTTGATATTTTATGATTATAACTGATAAATATGGAGAATTAGAGTTACGATATAATGGTGTTTTATCTAATAATGAGCTCATCTTGCCGGATGATATATATCATTGGTGGAATTCATTAAGTGATAATACATTAGAAGCTATATTAATCTATGAGTATCTGGTCTCTGATTACAGTGCTGAGGATAATGTCTCATATAAGATTATTATGTCTCCAAGGGATGTTGATAACGTACCAGCTCTTATTGATAAACCAGTATATCTAGATATAAATGAAAAAATAGTTGATGGATGTAAAGTTCATACAGTTAACTTAAATAAAGAAATAAAGGTTACAGATGACATTGTTTTCTTAGTTAATGTATCTGAGTGTGATCCTGTTTTTAGAAAACAAGGATTGGTTATTATTCAAGGTTTAGATTTTAAAAAAGATTAGGATATGTCTAACTTATTCTTAAATAATTCTTTAATATCTCTTTTTTCATCCTCTGTATAGTATACATTGTATTCATCAGTATTTACTGTGAACATTGCTAGGTCATAGATTATTTTATTGAGAGATTTGCCTTTTTCGGTTAGGTGATATTCTACATCATTTGCGTTATTAGGATTTTCTGTTCTTGTAATAAGTTCTGCTTCTTCTAGTTCTCTTAATCTTTTTGTTAGAATCTTGTTCGTTATATCTTTATTTTTCTTAAATTCTTTAAATCTTGTTTTACCAAAGAACATGTCTCTTATTAGTAAAATAGTCCATTTCTTTGTTATTAAATTCAGTGATAATTCTACTGGACAATTGTTTATTGCGGATTCAATTTTTGTCATCTATTTATTACATCCCTTTTATTTATTACATCTCTATTATTAGATTATATTTGATTTATTTATTTAAATATTGGTTTCCATTTGGATACCCCTTTTTGGTTTTTAATTGGATATCAAAACATTATATTAAATGAAATTATATAATATCAAATTATAATACTTTATATAACTATACAAGTCATATGGTTTCTGTTTAGATACTTTAAATTTATATAGTATCATGTTTAATCTATTAATAACAAGAATTAAAGTTTTTAGAAATAACAATGATTCTTGTAATTAGAATATAAATAATAAGGTGAATAAAATGGCAGTAGAAGCATATTTACAAGTTATGATGACAATTAATAAAGAAAACAGAGAGGCAGCAGCAAAAGTATATAATGATTACCGTCAACCATTCCTAGATGATATTGAAGGTGCATTAACTAAAGAGTTATTAATAAGAGATGAGGATGTTCAGGTAATTCACGGCTTTGACAGCATGGAACATGCTAAAGCATATCTTGATTCTGAATTATTTACTAAGAAAGTTGCTCCAGGTCTTCAGTCTACATGGGCAGCTGATCCAGATATAAGATTTTATGAAGTAGCATAATATATTTCGAATTATTTTTTCACTTAAGAAAAAGTTATTATTAAACATGATTAATATATGTTTAATATCCTTTTTTTGTTTTTAATATGAATTTTATTTTATTCATAATTTGTCTTCTAATTCTTTTTCTAGTCTTGTGAATATTGATTTTTTATCATGTTCTTCTTGTTTTTCTTTTCTTAGTTCTGGTGGAAGATCTATGTGTATTCCACACTGTGGACATTTTAGCATTAGGCCACAGCAGTCAAATCCACAGTCACAGTGTCCAGCTTTTGTATGGTCAAATTCACATCCACATATATCACATTTAATCATCATTGTATTTTATCTCCATATTTTTATAAGTTTAATAATTGTTTTGGGTTATCTATAACTTTTAACGGATATGAATCATTGTATGCTTCACTATTTCCTTGTCCCCATGTTACAAGAATTAGGTCTAGATTTGAGTTTTTTGCTGTTTTAATATCAGTACCTCTGTCACCTATGTATACTATCTCATCACGAGAATAGTTTTCATGGTCTAGTATTTGATTCATCATTTCAGGGTTTGGCTTGAAGTAGCCTCCCTCATTGTATCCTATTACATATTTGAAGTTGATATTAGAGAATAATCGTTCTGTGAGCATATCTAGGAGGTTTTGTATCCTGTTTGAGCAGATTGCTAATTCTACATCAGGGTTATTATCTAGTGTTTCTAGTACTTCCATTATTCCAGGGTATGGTTTTGTGTATTCCATATTACTATTAATATATATTTCACCGTATGTTTCTAGTATTCCCTCGTCACGAGTCATATTTTCTATGAAATCATCAAATTCTAGGTCTTCAAGCTTATCATAATGATATATTTCTCTTCCATGTTGTTCTAATGCTTTATTATATGCAATCACGGAATCATAGAATGTGTTTACAAGTGTTCCATCAAAATCAAATATGAATAATTTCTTTGTCAACGTTATTACTCCCATAAGTTTATTATTAAAAGTCTAGTAAATCTCTTGGTGAATCTATTATTTTTAGTGGATAATCATTATTATAGTCTTCCTCGTTTCCCTGTCCATAACTTACTAGTATCATATCTATTCCTGCTTGTTTAGCTGCTTCTATATCCACATCTTTATCTCCATAATATATCACTTCATCTAGTGGTGTACCCTCTTTTTCTATTATTTCTAATAGTCTGTCAGGATTAGGCTTATCTAGTATACCATCTCTATGTCCTGATATATATTTAAAATCTATGTTAGGAAACAGTTTTTTAGTATATTCTACTAGATAATTATTTTCCTTGTTAGAACATACTGCTAGTGTTGCACCTTGTTTAGAAAGAGTTTTTAATACATCCATTATTCCCTCGTATGGCTTTGTGTTTGGTTTATCATATTTACGGTATATGTCATTGTATAAGTGATATACTTTAGAGTTTTTACCAGCATCATTATCTACTAAGAATTTTCTGAAATCCTTGTATATTATTGTTTCAAGATTTCCACGATATACTGGCTTTCCTTCCTGTTCTAGTGCCTGATTCACACAATGTATTGAATCATATAAGGAATCTACTAGTGTTCCATCAAAATCAAATATATATAATGTTTTCATATTCTTATATATGATTTAATTTGATTATTAAATTTACGATAAAATAAAAATTATATAAAAAAAGGGAGTATATGAAAAATGGGAGGATTATAAAGTTATAGTATGTGGTTCTATGTCTGGATCATGATTAGCTAAGCTTTCTATACAGTTATCATTTAGACTTTGTTGTCTTATCCATTTTAGTGAGTCTATCGCCTGATTCAGGTTCTCTGCTATTCCAGGTAGTATCATGTCGTTCCATGATTTTTCTGCATATCCTCCATCAGAGAATAATAATACATATTTACCCGTGTCTGTGTTTGTTATTTTTAGTGCTGCTAGTCCTGGTGTATGTCCAGGTATATTAATTAATTGGAATTTTTTATCATCAAATAGGTCATATACTTTACCTGCTGGACCATTTTCATAGATTTCATCATTAGTATCATGTGGTTTTTCTTTGAATTGAAATGTTTTCATATTTACTCCCTTCCACATGTTACTTACATATCTGATTTTGTTATTATTAGCAAATTCTAGTTCATCCCTACTTACTAGTATGTTTTTAGCATCCTGTACGTGTTTTAAGCCTGAAACATGGTCAACGTCTAAGTGACTTAATAATACATAATCTAGGTCTTCCGGTTTTATATTCATATCTGCTAATTGTTCATTGATTGCTTGACCTGGTGGTACTAATCCCTGGTTTGTTAGATAGTCTTTTAGTGTTTGGTGTTTAATTTGTGATAACCTGTTATATTTACCATTTGGTGATATATCTCTATGCCATCCGGTATCATATAATATTAGTTGATCATCATATTCTATTAGGTATGCTGATACAGGGAACCATTTACGATTTTTTCTACCGTAACTGCTTAGTATTGTTAGTTTTGGTAGTGAAGGATTTACTTTTTCATCACGAAATGCTAGTGATTCAGATATATTAACTTTTCCTGTTTGTAATACATGTATTTTAATCATAGTAACCACTTTATTATATGATTATACGTTATTATATAGAGAATAGTTAATATAAATTTAATTATAATAAAAATAGTGATTTTCTAGTTTTATATTTAAAATTAGATTTTGGGTAAAAAAGGAAAAGATAATTTTGTTTGGTATTTGGTAGGATGATTTTTCGGTTTATATTTTCCTTTTTTTTGAATATGTTATGTTTTTTATATAATAAGGAGTGGTGATTTTTTCTTTTTGTCTGAAAAAATCTTATTTTTTTATACCCAACTAAGAATTTAGGTAAACCTAAATCTTAGTCAATATTATATTAGACACTATACTATATAAAGATTTTGGCATTCCTAAAAATTAAGATGAAAAAATTATAATAAATGCTCACTCAAATCCTTTCGAATATCATCAGGAATCCTCATAGACTTCTGATTTTCAAAATCAAAATATACAAGAACAACTTCACCAGTAGCCTTCTTTACACCATTCTGCCAAGCTTCCTGATAAACAGTGAAAGATGAATTACCAATCTTAGAAACATACGTTCTAATTTCCACTTCATAGCCATAATAAATCTGGTCAAGATAATCTACACTAAGATGAACCATTATAATATTCCAAGAATCAGGACGCAACTTCATATCTGGATTAAAAATTTTATAAAGTGGATTACGAGCCGTTTCAAACCATATAGGCAAAGATGTATTATTCACATGGCCTAAACCATCAGTATCCCTAGAACAAACATCAATTTTACTTTTAAACACGATAAATCATCTACTATATTATATTAATATATGTACTAAATAATATAAAAATGAATATCTATAAAAAAACGCAATAAAAAAAAATAAAAAAAGAAAGTATTAATTTTCTAATACTCTAATTCTAGTTGTGAAGAGTATTAAAGCAATAATTAATACAACTATTGATCCTATAAATATATATGAAGTACCTATATTCACTATAAGTAATCCACCAACACTAGTACCAATAGTTACACCAATATTAGCCATGCTTAAAAAGATTCCATTAGCAAACTCTGGTGCTCTAGGAGCTGCTGAAACAATCCAGTACTGCAAGAGATTATTAATTACACCACCAAGAAATCCCCACAATATTACAAGAATTGTAGTTGGAATAGCGTATGAACCCATCATAAATAATCCTATAAATATTAAAGATAATACAATAGGAGTTAACTGAACAGTTATATTAGGTCTCGTTGATAATAATTTACCACCAATCCAATTACCAAATAAAGATGTAATACCATAAAGGAATAATAAAATTGTTAGGTCTAAATTAATAATATGAGTTACAGACTGTAAAAATTCTGAAATATAAGAATATGACAAGAATTGTCCACAATTAAGCATTATAACAGCCAATACTGATATAATAAATATTAGAGATTTAACCTCAGATACCTGTGAACCATAAGATTTTTCTTTTCCTGGTATACTAGGAAACCATAGTATAGTAGCTATTAGTGCTATAAGATTAACTAATGTAAACCATAACATAGCTATCTGATATCCAAAGTAACTAGCAAAAATATGCTGTTATTGGAACCCCAATAATCATACCCGCACTAACACCTATAATCACCTTACTAATAGAATCACAAGCTTCTTCTCTGGGTACTATTTCTCCAGCCACAGTTAATGATATACCACAATATACTGGCATGAATATTGCAATTATTATCCTACAAATTAATGCCAGATAAAAATTAGTTAAAAATGCACTAATAAATGTAAATATCACAAAAATCGCTAAAGAAGAAACAAATACTTTCTTCCTATTAATATTACTGAATATTAATGGCAATACTAATCCACTAATAGCTACTGTTATTGCAAATAGACTGACAAATAATCCTGCTTGATCTATAGTTACACTAAAATACTTAGCTACCTGGGGTAATATACCAATCATACCCATTTCAGTACTTAAGATACTAAACGTACCTAACATCATTATATAAATTGCTATATCCGTCTTTTTCATAAATAAAAAATCCTATATTTTTTTTCGATTAAAATAGATACAACTTAATTTCTAATAATGTCTTACATTAAAATACAAAAAGTTTTCTCATATTAAATTAAATAAAAAGTTATATTTATAATATTTCAGCTTTTGGAGAGTATACACATAATTAAGAATATAATCTATCCATTTAATATAGAGACTAGTTTTTTTTATTATTTTAGAAGAATAATTGAAATAATCATAATTTCCTTTTTAATGAATTAATATATCAAGTAATCTAGAATAAAATAGATTCAAAAAGCCTAAAAAAGAAAAAAATAGTCCTAAAATTTATTAATATGATTAGTATAAATAT
>OCVV010875005.1_pt1 | contig 10294 bp, 11 predicted proteins | sample 1539721 | NCBI WGS metagenome assembly OCVV01 (sample SAMN02144230, study PRJEB22623) | gut metagenome | biome: sheep rumen | host: Ovis aries | place: New Zealand
TAGTTTCTGTGGGAAGATATATAGGAAAGTCCCTTGCATCGTTGCAGATCTTAAAGGAATATTTCAAAAATATGCGCCTGATTTTGTAATAGGAGCAGATATCCTTCGAGACAGGACTTTAGTTTTTAATCTCTCATCAAAAAAATTATACCCAGTCCGTAATAAAACAATCAAGAAAGAGGCTGTGAAACTGACTTGGAAAGACTGCAAACGATATCCAGACGTTCCTTTATCATTTATCATTTTTGAAGCCAAAATATCAGGGGAAGACGTTTGTTTCGCGTTTGATACGGGAAGTAGGACCAATAAATTGCCTATAAATTTTCATCCATCATCTCCCGAGTTGATACAACGAGAAACTGCAAATCTAAGTAGCAAACTGAAGACAAAAACATTAAAATGCTATAAGAATATCACCTTTCAAATTGAGAAGAAACAATATGTATTAGATTTCTTTGAAGGGAATTATACTTATGGCCTATTAAATTTGGAATTCCTTGGGGGGCATTCCTTTATATTGGATTACAGGAAGAGAAACCTTGTGATACTTTCTTCAGAAGTTCTTTAATGGTAGTAATCACTTAGTTTTCCCAATAAACGTCGCCTTGATGAAAATTTCTTTTTAAAAATCGTGGAGTGGATTATTATTAGATGAAATTACGTATATATTTTTTTACCATAGCATTCTTCTGTGGGGATGCGATGGCTATAGCCCAAAATACATTTACACTTTCTGACTGCATAGGGTATTCTTTGTCTCACAGTCTGGAACTTCGTGACTATACCTTTCAACTGATAGAGGCTAAAGAAGATGTGAGGTATGAACGTCATAAATTTCTGCCCAGCATAAACGCAGAACTGAACAATGGTATATCTACAGGTTTTCAACAGGTTTTCACCGAAGATTTGGCAGGTGCATATCAGAGTGTGAGTGGTTATAGTAATGCAGTCTCATTTAATGTGTCTCTTCCAGTATGGGATGCTAATGCCCAACGTACATTAGTACGCATGAGACGCAATGCTGTTAATGAGATGGAACAGCGAAAAGTGGTTTGTGAGCAATCGCTGAAAATGGAGGTCATCGAAAAATTTTATACATTGGCGTTGGCCAAGCTCAGATGTCAACTTGCAGAAGAGCAACTCGTACTTCAGGATTCTTTACTGGATGTGAGCAGACGTATGTATGAACTTGGCCTGAGAGCCTATAAGGACGTTGTAGATGCAGAATCCAATCGGGAAAGCGATAGACAAACGTTGATGGAAGAGGAGCAGGCTGTCATGATATCCCTGACGGATCTTAAGCATGTCATGAATTATAAAAGTGATATGGATATCTATATGGTAATAGAAGATAAGGATACGACATTATTCTTGTCGCTCGACGAGTTAGAAAGGCTTGCTTTTCTGCACAGCCCTGCTCTTCGTGTCGCAGAATCTAAAATTGTCAGTGCCTCGCTGGAAAGGAAATCCATTTCGCGGCAGAGATACCCATCACTAACTCTAAACTTTCAAGCAGGGACAAGTGCCCAACAGCTATTCACTCTCCCAAATACCAAGATGACAAAGCAATGGCATCACAATGCCTACCAGATGACCACCCTGACTTTGAAGATACCTGTTTTCAACCGACTTAATGTCCGCTCACAGTTACGAAAAACAGACATTGAAATAGCTCGTATGCAGACTGCACTCGAGAAAGAGCGCACTGAGTTACGACATGAACTGAAAGTTCTTTATGAGGATTTGCGAAAGTGTAAACGATTGGTTCCACAGATGAGACAAGTGGAACGCCTGGTCCACGAGCAGTACGTTATGGCCCTAAAAGATTATTCTTGTGGGAATATTCCAAGTTACGAACTTTATACCTACAAGAATAAATGGGTTGGTGCCTCACTTAGGCTGGCACAGGCAAATATTGAGTGGAATTATAAGCGACAAATGCTGAGAACTCTTATTGAATAGCCTGCCATGCAATATCCATCGGAATTTGAAAACACGGTCAGTACGCTCCGTATGCGCTACAGATGCCAAAGGCCTTATATCTACCTTGCTGTCATCGCTTTTGCGGTGGTCATCTTTGTTTCACTGCCCATCGTCAGTGTTGATGTGAGCAGTCAAAGTCCTGGCATTATTCGTGCAAAAACAGATAATACAGACGTTGTTCCCATTGTGAGTGGAAGAGTAGTGAGAACAAAGATTATCAACAACCATACTGTAAGGAGCGGCGATACCTTGCTGGTAATTGACAACTCTGCCAACTCGACACATGCGGCTGAGCAACAGCACATCTTACTAGAGGTTGGGCAGCGCATTCAGGACCTGAATTTTCTTTGTCAGGGGGAAACTGACGGATTACAGACGGGGCTGTATAGGCAAGAATGGACTGAGTACAAGCAGAAAGAAAGAGGGCTCTACGAGATAAGCCGTGAGAAAGAACGGGATTTTGAGCGTGCCCAGCAGGGTTATCGTGACGGACTGGTGGCAAAGAAAGACTTTGATCAAGCCCGTGATGCCATGCAGGAAAGCCATCGAAATATCACGGCATTGCGGCAACAGCAGGTATCTGCGTGGCAGAAAGAATTACAGCAGTTGCAAGAACAACAACGCAATCTGACGGGCGAACTTCTCCGTGCTGGCCAGCAACAGCATGACTATGTCATTGTAGCACCAGCGGACGGAACGCTAGTGTGCGAGAGGGCGTTGTCCGTAGGCAGTTTTGTTGTTGCCGGACAACAGGTTGCGTCTGTCTCTCCTGACGATAGTCTTATAGTAGAGTGCTATGTGTCGCCCTCAGATATCGGATTTATAAGAACTGGGCAAGATGTGGCGTTGCAGTACACTGCGTTTGATTATAACCAATGGGGGCTGGGACATGCGATTGTTTCTGAAATCAGTCGCAACGTGACGGTACATGAAAGCCAGCCGTTTTTCATCGTCCGCTGTAAAATGAAAGAGCAAAGCCTACGCTTGAATAACGGATATGAGGCTACCATAAAGAAAGGTATGACACTTACCGGGCGTTTCCTTATAACCCGCAGAACCCTTTGGCAACTGCTCTGGGATAAGGTGGACGACTGGCTTAATCCGAAACAACAAAAAAACAGATGAAAGAAGAAATAAAACAACACGATATGCGAGACTGCGGCGCTGCCTGCCTTGCCTCCATAGCTGCACATTATCATTATGGCATCTCTATCGCTCGCGTACGTCAGTATGCCTCAACGGATAAGTACGGAACAAATGTATTGGGCCTTATTAGGGCCGCAGAGAAACTTGGCTTTGAGGCGAAAGGTGTGCGCGGTAATGTCGATGCCTTGCCTCATATCCCTTACCCAGCCATAGCACATGTAATCAGGCATGCTGATAATCAGGAACTGCACCACTACGTCGTTTTGTATGGCTATAAGAACGGGACGGTGAAAATGATGGATCCGGGCTTTGGGGACATGAAAAGCATAACCATAGAGGCTTTCAAGGATGAGTGGTCTGGTGTTCTGGTATTGATGGAACCATCAGATCATTTTGTCCTGAAGAATGAAAAGATTTCCATTTGGTCGCGATTTTTCTCGCTTGTCAAGCCACACCGGTCTGCTTTTCTCCAAGCATTTTTCGGAGCGGTGTGTTACACCATTCTGGGACTCTCCAGCTCCATCTATATTGAAAAAGTGACAGACTATGTACTGGTGGGAGGCAATACAAACCTCCTGAATTTGCTGAGTGTCATGATGTTGGTAATTCTCGCATTCCAGATTTTCATCAGTTCTTATCAGGGTGTAATCGTGTTACGCACAGGCCAGATGATAGATGCCCGTTTGATATTAGGATACTACAAACATCTGTTGAGACTGCCGCAGTCGTTTTTTGATACGATGCAAGTTGGTGAGATCACATCACGCATCAACGATGCGGTAAAGATAAGAAACTTCATCAATTCCACCGCCATGAGGCTGCTGGTAAATGCGCTCATCGTCGTCCTCTCCTTCTTACTGATGTTTGGTTATTATTGGAAGCTGGCACTTATCATGCTGGCCGTCATTCCCTTTTATGCAGCCATATACATGGTTTTCGACAGATGGAATAAACGAGTGGAACGAAAGGTGATGGAAAATGCCGCTTCACTGGAAAGTCAACTTGTGGAATCGCTCAATGCGGAAAAAACGATCAAACAATTTGGTATAGAAGATTTTGCAAATGAGCGCACGGAGAATCGTTTCGTCAGACTGTTATATTCCATATACAGTTCTGTGAAGGCCGCTATATTTTCGGCGAATTCTTCAGACTTTATTTCAAGACTCTTTACCATTATTCTAATATGGGTGGGTAGTTATTTCGTTATCGATGGAGAGATAACTCCCGGAGAACTGATGTCTTTCTATGCACTCGTTGGCTTCTTTACATCCCCGGCAGCCTCCTTGATAGAGGCTAACAAATCGGTGCGAGAAGCAATGATTGCTGCCGACCGTCTCTTTGAGATTATGGATTTGGAGCGTGAGGAAGAAACGGATAAGATTCAATTGAGCCGCGAATCTGTCGGAGATATAGTTTTCTCAGATGTATCTTTTGCTTATGGCACACGTCGAGAAATATTTAAAAATTTCAACTTGACGATTCATCAGGGTGAGATGATTGCCATTGTTGGAGAGAGTGGTAGTGGAAAAAGCACATTGGCAAATCTGCTACAGGACCTATATCCTGTTAATAGTGGAAAGATAACTATAGGAGGATTAGAACTAAAAAATCTCTCTAAAGAAAGTGTTCGCCACCTAATCTCAGCAGTTCCTCAACAAATCACGTTATTCTCTGGTAGTGTCATTGAAAATATTGCCATAGGGGAATATGAACCCGACGTAAAGAAAATTCTGAATTTGTCGCAAATTTTGGGATTAGAAGATTTTATTAATTCCTTACCAGAAGGTTTCAATACCTATATAGGCGAGAATGGTTCCATGCTGTCAGGAGGGCAAAAACAACGCCTGGCCATTGCTCGTGCTCTCTATAAGGATCCTGAGATATTGATTTTAGACGAAGCTACATCAGCCCTGGATTCTGTCTCAGAACAATATGTACAGAAAGTATTGTCTGATTTCATCCAACGGAAAAAGACGGTAATTGTTATTGCACATCGTTTGAGCACTATTCGCTCAGCTGATAATGTTGTGGTTCTACGTGACGGGGAGGTAGTGGAGAGTGGCCGTTTTGAAAACCTACTTAAGAATAACGGGGAACTTAAACGTTTGTGGGAACTACAGAATTTTTCCGCGTTGTGATGATAGAAAAAATTTTTCTTATAATCTCTCTCGTTAGTGGGCAGTGCGCTGGTATCATACCAGTGACTGCTCACTTTATTCGACAAAATGCCAGTCTTTGCAAAATAGAGTATGACAGTCTCTTTATCATACTTCGCCGTGTTAGTTTTTCGGGTTTTCATCACATCCTCTTTCGTGTAGTACGCCTTCTTACGCAACAATTTATAGAGAAGATGATTCATGTTGCGGTAACGCTGAAGAGAGCGTTTTGTGACATGGAGCAGTTCGCAGAGGGTTTGATTATCAAGCCAGTTTTCAGGCTTGAGTTGGTTGTCTTTCTTCTTCCCCTCTGTAGGATGACAAGCAGACATATCGTCACCTTGCAGCGAGAGGAGTATATGCATCATCTCCTCTTACTGTTCAAGCAACTTCTCCTGCTGGTCAAACAGAGCCTGTTTCAACTGAATGCCCTTCAGTCGGCTCTGCTCTAGCCTTTCAAGGTGTGCCGAGTCTTAATAGTGGTCACACCTTATTTACAGTCGCCTCGACCTCTCCAATCTTCTTTTCGTGGTCAGTCAAGGTAATCACACTCTCCGAAACTTATGGACTGGAACTTGAGGCTTCATGATTGCTCAATCTGTCATCAATACCATCCAGTTTCTTACTTAACTTGCCAGAAGTCTCCTTCTGGTCGTTGGCCTACTCGAGTAATTTAGCGAGCATGGCCTCAATTTCATCAAAACTGTCCATAAATTATAAATATATTGTTAATATTATCGGCGTAAGCCGCGACGTTTCTTTCGACGTATGCCATGTTCATCAATGTAATAATCATCTCCCATGTCTTCATTAGAGGAACCGCCACCACCTCCACCGCTGCCACCATAAGACACCGTTGTGGTTGTCATAACGGACAGAGCACCTGCGAAACACCTACAGCGACATCGGTTACTGCGGATGCAGCAGCACTGGCGATATCCAAAGAAGCAGATGCCACATCAGAGGCAATATGTCCTAAGTCACCAGAAGTATCATGGCTTGATGGCGTATGCAACTGATGCGTACTATTTCCATTTGTGTATGATTGTTGACGGCTGGACTGACCAGATTCATGCTCATAGTTGCTATAATCGCTTCTAATAGTTTTCAGTCGATAGTTTTCCATTAGGTCATTCTTCCTCTGTTCTGCACTGATCTTGCTGAAGCTAAATTTACGGTCAACCTTTGAGCCGTTGAAATGAAGCCCATCCTTTCGTAAAGCGGAGCCCCTGTATGTCCTTGATGCTCATTAACTGAAGTACTACAGCTCTTTGAATCCTAAGCACCGCAATGATAGTTGAAGGAACTGCTGTTTTATCTTCAAATTGATAATTTCTTGGGCGAATTTTGGGCATTTGGGCAAAATTTGCCCAAATTTTTAAAACCATTTTTTGCCATTTTTTCATTAACAATTTTTAATCGCACTCGTTTTCAGATAGTTGCAAATTTCCCGTCTGAAAACGAATTCTTTTTGCTTGCACCCCTGCTTATGTTACAAATGCGATCGCAAACAAACGCATTTAGTAACAAGTAAAAAGAACAAAGGATGAAATACAATATTCTGACTGAAACGGCTTTCTTCCGTGCCGCCCAAAACGGAAGTCTCGAAGATATGACTGCCTGTTATGGTGAGTTTATCGAAAGGGTTGTTGACGTTTGCGGTTGCAAGAATGGCAAGACAACGGCCGTTGCCACTCTGCTGTTCGCAGGGATAGAACTGAAGGCTATGGGTAAGGGGAATCGGATGGTGGAAAAGGCTGTGACGTTCATCGGCGAGATGCAGAAGGTGGTGGAGCAGATGCCCGCTTCGGAGATAGCGGAATCGGCCAAGACGGGGCTGAACTGGACTGGTGACATCGTGAACCTTGTGGAACTGATGTATGGACTGCAGGAGATGCAATGCCTGAACGACGGGAAACTGCCCATTGAGGAACTCGGCAATCGCATATTCCCCGTGTTCGGGCTTCAGCCGAGGATCTATTCGCGTATCTATATCGACATCAAGCAGCGGGCCACGAAGAACGGCAACCGCACGTATTTCCTCAGCAGGATGCGGAACATGCTGGAGGAACGGATTGACCAGGACATACATATCTCACTGAGAAGGAAATAAAAAAGTGTCTGTTCATACGATATTCAGAAGCCCCGAACGATGTGAGTCGCCCGAGGCTTCGACTTTCTCAGAGATAGACTATCATTGCCCGCTCCTTGCGTTTCGTCACCCTGTCGCATATCCAACGGCGGAACTCGGAGGCAAGCCCGGTGTGGACATGGTAGGAGATGGCGATGATGCACTCAAGGTTGTAAAGTTCGTCTTTGTAGCCGCTTTCCAAGAGGTCGTACTTGCTGATTAAATCGAGGTTGACGGCCAGTTGCCTACGCATCCTGTTGATGATGCCGCGCACCTTCATGATGGTCACGCCGAACAGACTGGCTATCTCGCCCGCAGTCATCCAGACGTCGTAGCCCGTCAACTCAAATCTTTCGTGCTCAAACACGATGAGGTCTCTCTTCATCATAGTCGTGCCCTCCACCTTATTTATATTACCATGCCGATGTTGGGCGAGAACTGCTGGATCTTTGCCAGTTTCGTGGCCAGCGTATCAATCTCGCAGCCCAACTTCTCTTGCGTAATCTTGGCATACACCTGAGTGCTCTCGATGCACTTGTGGCCCAATACGGAGCCGACGACCTCCAGAGGCATTCCGTTCGACAGGCAGACAACCGTTGCCATCGTGTGACGGGCCATGTGCCAGGTCAGATGCTTGGTGATGCCGCACAACTTGGCGATGAATCTGATGCGCTCGCAGCAGCGGTCATGTTCCGGGACATCGAAGACATGCCCGTCCGTGCATAGACCCTTATACTTCTTAAGGATTGCCAACGGGATAGGCAGCAGTTTCACGTTCTCGGCCACGCCCGTCTTCTGGCGGTGTGTGTGAATCCACAAACTGCCATCAGCCGGATTCTTCACAATGTTCTCATTCTTCAGGTTCTTCAAGTCGGCATGAGCCAAGCCTGTGAAGCAGCAGAAGATAAAGAGGTCGCGAATGTATGCACGTCGCGGCGTGAGTCTCGGATTGTTCATCAGGGCGTTCAGCTCTTCCTTGGTCAGAAATCCCTTCTCGGTTTCCTCCTTCTGGATGTGGTACTCGCTGAACGGATAGCGTGCCACCCAACCGTTCTCGTGCGCACGGTGCATCAGCATCATGACGGCGTTGTTGTAGAGGATGCAGGTGTTGTGCTTCACCTTTCTTTCCGTCTTCAGAAAGACCTCGAAGTCCGAGATAAACGACGGCTGGATCTCCTTCAGGGCTATGTCCGACACGTTGTAATGGTGGCGCAGGAAATCTCCGACGTGCTTATAGACGGTCTTGTATTTTGTCAGCGAAGCTTCTGAACGCAGACCGCCCTCATACATGCGCTGATACTCGGCATTCCACTGGGCAAACATCGTCATCAAAGTTTGCTGACGATACTCCAGACCGAGGAAGGCATTCTTCACCTTCTCTGCCGTTACGAAGTTGTCGCGGTCAACAATCTCCTTGTAATACTTGTCAACACGGGCCTTGATCTTGTCAAGTTCCATGTTGACATTGCGGGCCATGACGCTCTTTCCTGTAGCACGACCGCCTTTGGTTTCCCAGAGGTCAGGCTTGCAGTCCACCTTGCAACTGAACTGACACTGTGTTCCATCCACTGTGATGCGACCCATTACGGGGTACGTTCCATCCTTCTTTAACTTCTCCCTCTTGAGGTAGAAAATGATACTGTAGGTACTCTTCATTTTTACACTAATTTTATGTTTAACTTTCAGTTTGCAAAATTAGTCAATGCCGAGCATCCGATTTCTACGCAAATCTATTCAAATTTCGGCAACTCGTACCGAAGTCAGTTCAATTTCTCAAACTCGTTGAATATCAACCGTTTCAGTGTCTGAAAGTAACCTATTCTCCTCGATTTTCACAATTTCAGAAACAAGTTACGAATTAGATACTTAAATATTTCCTTCATACCGTACTCAAGTTGCAGTCCACTGTTCTCATCATTCCGCAGTTTCCATCCCAATCCCCTGATTTGCAACGATTTTTCCGCTTTTCTCCTCTTTTGTTATCCGATGGCTGGTTTTGGTGTCGAAAATCCCTATCTTTGCCAAAAAAACGATGGAAGATATCGAACTTCAGTACTTTATTGACAACCAGAGCTTGCTTTTCGGACAGTATCCGAACCGATATCTGGTCATATCCGGCACAAAGGTTATTACGACGGGCTCTGACTGGTGGGAGGCTTACACGAATGCCCAGAAGGAAGGGCTTCTGCCTGGTGAGTACATCATCCAGCTCTGCGGCCCCGACGAGAAATGTTACACAGTCGATATCAGAGAAACCATTTGTTAGTCAGGGAATCAAGGGGACACCTAAAAACCATGCGGCGTTCCCCATCCAGGAGGATCTGGCGACCTTCTTTTTTTAGGGGGTGGCATGTTTGTCCGTTTTGGCATTCCGCTACCCTTGGGGATGCAGGCAAAAACTAATGCCAGAACTGCTATTATGATGAGAATCGTTGTCATACTCAAACCCTTTCTCTTCTTTTCTGCTGCAAATATAGGCAATTCCCGTGAATTTTGCAAGGGAAAATCCCTATTTGTGCAGGGAAATACCCGAAATCAAGCAGCGAGGATCAAGTGCCCATGACCCTTTAGGACAAAAAAAGGAGAGCCCTTACAGACTCTCAATCGTTCGGCAATCGTTATTTACTTCACAAGCACAACCTGACTCTGTTTTTTTACTGGTGTCAAAATCAAGAATAAGAAGTGTAGCCGGGATAAGTAGTTGAGTTCCTCTTTTTGGGCCTATATTTCTTCAGTTTGTAGTATTTCTTCGGCTCCTCATCTCTCATCAGACCGCCTATCAGTCCGATGATGCATCCTGTAATTATGATTCCGAAGTATACCATATCTTGACCCTTTCTCTTCTTTTCTGCTGCAAATTTAAGTATTTCCCGCGAAT
>OCVV011339628.1_pt1 | contig 10293 bp, 10 predicted proteins | sample 1539721 | NCBI WGS metagenome assembly OCVV01 (sample SAMN02144230, study PRJEB22623) | gut metagenome | biome: sheep rumen | host: Ovis aries | place: New Zealand
CCATATGGATTAATTCCTGCAGCTAATGAATCTCCTAGAGCTATATAATATAATTTATTACTTTTACCATAGGTATATATTTCAAATACTAATATGATAATTAATAATAATGAGAATAATTTTATTATTTTCTTTTTCATTTTACACCTCAAAAAAAAGAATAGATACTTCTATTCTTATTTTATTGATTAATTTATTAATTATTCTTCTTTTAAAGCAATAACAGCTCCAACATCTGTTAATTTTTGAACTATGTTTTCATAACCTCTTAAAACATGTTCTACATCTCTAACTTTTGTTGTTCCTTTTGCAGCTAATGCTGCTAGTATTAGGCAAGCACCTGCTCTTAAATCAGTAGCAGTTACATCACTACCTACTAATTCAGATTTACCTATTACATTAATCTTTCTATTATCTATTTCAATGTTTGCTCCCATTTTATTCAAATATGGAACATTTTGAAATCTGTTTTCATAGATTGTTTCTTCTAATACTGATGTTCCGTTACCTTGTGTTAGTAATGCTGTTAGGGGTTGTTGTAAATCAGTCGCAAAACCAGGATATCCCTGAGTTTTAACTGTTATTGGTTTTAAATTATCTGTTTTAGAAGTAATTATATAATCACTTCCTATTTCCATATTAACACCCATTTCTTTCATTTTAAGTGTTAACATTTCAATATGTTCTGGAATAATATTGTCTACTTTTAATTTGTTACCTGTAAGTGCTCCTAATATAACATAAGTACCTGCTTCAATTCTATCTGGAATTACTTCTGTATAGCATCCTTCTAATTTTTCTACACCTTGAATCCTAATTTCACTTGTTCCTGCTCCAGTAATACTTGCTCCCATTCCATTTAAGAATACAGCTAAATTAACTACTTCTGGTTCTTTTGCAGCATTTTCAATTATTGTTTCACCTGTAGCTTTAACACTTGCTAAAAGAGCATTAATAGTAGCTCCAACACTTGGCATATCTAAGTAAATATGTGCACCCTTTAATTCATCAGCATATATCTTATAACGATTATCTTTTTCTTCAACTGTTGCACCTAGTGCTCTAAAGCTCTTTAAAGTTTGGTCGATTGGTCTAGCCCCAATATTACACCCTCCTGGAAAATACATTTCTACGTATTTATATTTTCCAAGTAAAGCAGCCATAAAATAATATGATGCTCTTAATTTTGTAGATAATTCTTTAGGGATTTCTTTATTTTCTATTGTAGTTGGATCAATAACGATACTTTCACTAGCGCGATTTACTTTAGCTCCTAAGTATTTTAAAATTTCAGCTAAAGCATCAGTATCTGTTATATCGGGTACGTTACAAATTGTTGAAGTAGTATCTGCAAGTAATGCTGCTGGTATTAAAGCAACTGCTGCATTCTTAGCACCACTTATACGAATTGTACCTTCTAATGTCTTCCCACCATTTATCTCTAATACTTTCATATTTTTGTACCTCCAGTACTTCTAATATATTTTATTGCTTTTATCCTTTTTAGTTCCTATAAATACTATATCATATTTTTTAAATAAACACACTATTTATAACAAATATTTTATCCCCAATATTATTAAGATTATTGCTCCAAGTAAAGTTGTGATATCCCCAAATGTTGTTGATAACTTTTTTCCAAAAATTAAACCTAAATAAGTAAATAAGCCACTTATAATTGAAAATATTATACTAGGTAAAAAAATAACAGTATTAGTTGTTCCTATAGCTATTCCAGTTGAAAAACTATCAATGCTTACAGTAAAAGCAAAAAAAATAACAGAAGCTAAATTAGTTAATACCTTTACTTGTTCTTCCTTTTTTATAGAAATAATCATTTCTAAGCCTAAAAGGATAAATATAATACCAACAATTATATCAGGATTTATTCTTATTATATTTAATATTAATTTACCTAAGTAATAGCCTAATATAGGCATAAAGAAATGAAATACACCTACAGTAATACCCATTATTTTTTCTATTTTTTTATCAAGATTTATCGTACCATAGATTATAGCTAATGAAAAAGCATCCATACTTAAACCTACAGCTAATATTATTATTAATATTATTGGCATAGAAAAACCTCCTACTTAAAAATATGTAGAAGGTTATCTTTTTATTTAAAATATTTATCAATCAACTCTTTAACAAAAAATTTATATTCTACTTTATCTTTTTCTTTAGTTTCTTTAGCATCTAATAAACATAATGGTGGAAACAAAACACACCACCAATTTTTACCTTTACCTTCTCCTAAAGTAACAACTAAAGATTCATATTCTCCTTCATTATATCTTACTCCTTTATACTCTTTTTCTGGAAAATGATTAATACCATAATTAATACTAAATTTTTCATTATTAGAAAGATTAGTAGCTACTAATTTCTCATATTTAGGTAAATTATTAATTAAAGTTTTTCTTGTTTCATATATGTTATTTTTATTTTTTAAATCTTCAAATATATTTTTTTCTAACTCTTTTTTTATATTCATTTTTATTTGCTGATCAATAATTTCATCACTATTAGCTATTACTCTAAATCGTATAGCTTGATCGGGTATTAAAACATCACTTGATTTTTTTGTTAAGGTAAATAATATTGTTAATATAAATAATAATATTAAAATTTTTTTCATTTTATCACCTATTTAATTGTGATATATATTTTTTTCTTTTATACAAAAAAATATTGACCTTAGTCAATATTTAAATTAGATATAAATATCATTCTATCTCTACCTTGAAGATCTTTCTTAGCTACTATATTAGCATTAGGAAAATTCATTCTAGCAATATTAATAACATCATTTTTTAAAGTATCTCCAATTTCAAATGCTATTAAATAATAATCTTTTACTCTTTCTTTAGCACTTTCTAAAATTTGTTTATAGTAATCAAGTCCATCAATTCCGCCATATAAGGCTAAATGTGGCTCATTGTCTTTTACTATATCTTCTATTTCTTCATTTGTTTTAATATAAGGTGGGTTTGAAATTATAATATTATATTTATCTTCTAATCCGTTTAGCATATCATTTTCTATAATGGTAACATTAGCATCTAGATTGGTAGCATTTTTTCTAGCTACTTCTAATGCTTTAGGACTTATATCTACAAGTGTTACATCAGATTTAGGTAATTTCTTTTTTAAAGTAATACCAATACAGCCAGATCCTGTACCTAAGTCGATAATAGATAAATCATAAGGATTAAAATAATTATTTATATAATATAAAGTGTTTTCAACTAATTCTTCTGTTTCAAAACGAGGAATTAATACATTTTTATTTACTTCATATATATTACCGTAGAAATTAACATTTCCTATTACATATTGAATTGGATTTTTTACTTTTACTAAGTCTACTTTCTTTTTATATTCTTCTTCTATTTCTTGTGAAACTTGTTTATCTAAGTAATTCAATAGTTCTAAAGAATTTATATTTAATAAATCTGCAAGTAACATTTTAGCATGATCAGAATGGATTTTACTTTTTCCATATACTATTAATTCTTCTACAGTCATATCAACACTACCTTTTAATTAAATTTAATATTTGGATATCTCTTTTATTATTTTCATCTAATTTTTCATTTAATGTCTTTATATTCTTGGTAGCAATTTGCTTTGTTTCTCTACCACAACTAGGACACATTATCCTTTTAGATAAAATAATATATTTATTATTTAAATCTTCTAAAATATCTGTTCTAACTTGAACTTTACCACAAGATAGACAAATTATATATGTTTTATTCACTATCTTCGCCTTTTAATTTAAGCTTAATATCTTCAGTTATTAAAGCTTCAATTATATCGTCTAATGCTCCATCCATTACTCTATCTAAGTTATTAGTAGTGTATCCGATACGATGATCAGTTACTCTGTTTTGTGGATAGTTATAAGTTCTTATTTTTTCTGCTCTATCTCCAGTACCAATTTTACCTTTTCTTTCACTACCTAATTTTTCATCTTGTTCACGTTGTTTAGCTTCAAAAAGTCTTGCTCTTAATACTTTCATAGCTTGTTCCTTATTTTGAATTTGACTACGTTCATTTTGACAAGTAACAACTGTATTTGTAGGTAAGTGCGTAATTCTTACTGCAGATGGAGTTGTATTAACACCTTGTCCTCCATGTCCACTAGCACAGTAAACATCAATTCTTAAATCGTTAGGATTAATTTCAATAGATACATCTTCTACTTCTGGCATTACTAGAACTGTTGCAGTTGATGTTTGAATTCTTCCTTGAGATTCTGTTTCAGGAACTCTTTGTACACGGTGAGAACCACTTTCATACTTTAGTTTTGAGTATGCTCCATCACCTTTAACCATGAATTCAATTTGAGAAAATCCTCCAGCTGCTCCTTCTTCTAAATCGATGATTTCTGTTTTATAACCTTGTTTTTCTGCATATCTTGAATACATTCTATATAAGTCTCCAGCAAAGATATTAGCTTCATCTCCACCAGCAGCTCCACGAATTTCAACGATAACATTTTTACCATCGTTAGGATCTTTAGGAATTAATAAAACTTCTAATTTTTCTTCTAGTTTTACTCTTTCTTCTTCTAAAGCAACTAATTCTTCTTTAGCAAGTTCTCCCATATCAGGGTCTTTTAACATTTCTTTATCATCAGCTATATTTTTTAATACTGTTTTATAGCGTTCATAGGTAGTTACAGTTTCTTCAAGATCACTAGACTCTTTAGATAAATTTTTCATTTTTTCCATATCACTATATACTTCAGGATTAGATAACTCTTCTTGAAGTTTTCTATATCTTTCTTCTATAGCGTTTAATCTTTCTATCATATAATCATTCCTTTTTTATATTATAATCTCGTTAATGCATGTGTATTATATCATACTTTTTGTTGCTTGCAAAGATGTTATTAAGATTACACCTATTATATCTTCAACACTACTTCCTCGTGACAAATCGTTTACTGGATAATTAAGTCCCTGAGTAAGTGGTCCATATGCTTTAAAGCCGCCAAATCTTTCAACTAATTTATAACCAATATTACCACTATTTAAGTCTGGAAATATAAATATATTAGCTTCTCCTTTTATAGGACTATTTGGACACTTGATTTTAGCTACTTCAGGACTTATTGCACTATCTAATTGTAGAGGTCCATCTATTATATAATCAGGATTATTCTTTTTAGCTATTTCTGTTGCAAGTTTTACTTTATCAACTGAAGAATGTTTTCCACTATCATATGTGGAAAAAGATAAAAATGCAAGTTTTGGATTATCCCCAATTAATTGTTGATAACTTTTTATAGATTGTTTACTAATTATAGCTAGTTCACTACTACTTGGCTCTATTACTAGACCACAATCTGCAAATATATAATCTTTATTACCTTCCATTATAAAAAATGATGAAACTAATTCTTCTTTTCCTTTAATTAATTGTAAGGCTGGTCTTAATGTTTCACCACTTGTATGGATTGCTCCACTTACTATTCCATCTGCCTTTTTGTCTAAAACTAATAAACAGGCTAAATACATATAATCATTTTTAATTAACCTTTTAGCTTCTTCAATAGTTAATCCTTTATCTTTTCTTAAAGAATATAACTTATTTATATAATAATCTATATTATCATTAGGATCATACCATTCTGCTTTTGTAAGGATTGGATATTTATTAATTATTTCATCTTTATTACCGATTAAAACTAAATCTACTAACTCATGTTCTAAAACATAACATGCAGATTTTAATACTCTTTCATCCATTGTTTCAGGAAGAATAATCTTCTTTTTTTCGTATTTTTTTACTTCTTCTAATAAATTCATAAATATCACCTATCAAAATTATATCATAAAAAAAAAAAAATAATGAGTTAAACTCATTATTTATTATTCAGATTCCATTTCATCTTCATCTAGTACTACTAAATCTTTTAAATCATCGTCATCATCATCTAAATCAGATTCATCATCACTAGCTATACTATCATAATCAGAAGTTTCAACTTCTTCTTCAACTTCTTCTTCCTCTTCTTCATCATCATCGATTTCATCTACTTTAATGATTTTATCAGATGTATATCTACTTCTTAAATCCCATTTTCCGTCATCTAATAATATAAATCTTTTATCAGTAGTTAAAGAAGTATAATAATCACCAATCTTTTGATCAAATGTTGATTCAGGTAACTCTAATAACTTAATTATTTTTTTAAATAAATCAGCTGTGTTTTGTTTACCTTTTTCTTCAAGTAATAAATTAGTTATATCTTTATGTGATAAAAGTTCTAGTTCATCTTTAGACATTTTTTTAATATTCATATTTTTTCCTCCAAAAATCAATTCAATTTATGTCAATAAATCTTATACCATTATTCTTATTAAAATGCAATACCTAATATTTACATTTTTTCTGGTAATTCAATAGCTAAAGTATCTAAAAGTAGTTTATTAATGTTATAAACTAACTTAGATAAGGCTAAATATGATTGTTTTAAATCTTTATTTTCTAAGCTTAATATATGATTATTTGCATAGAATCTATTATATGAACTAGTTAATCTATATAGATAATCTGTTATACCATTTAATGATTTATCAGATAGTGCTTTTGTTAATACTGTGGGCATTTCTAGTATAGTTTTTAAAACATCCTTAAATGCCTCATCATTAGATATTTCTTTAAAACTAAATTCTTTTATATCAGCTTTTTCAATTAATGAATTAATTCTTACTGTTGAATATAAAATGTATGGACCTGTTTTTCCTTCTAGATCAGCAAATTTACTTGTATCAAAGATAAAATCTTTACTTCTATCTGGTAATAAATCAGCATATTTTAAAGCAGCTATAGCTATTTGTTCACTTGTTTTTTCTCTATTTTCTTCTTTTACTAAATCAACACTTATTTTAGCAGCAGTTAATTCTTTAACCATCTTCATTAATCCATGAAGACTCATTACTCCACCATCTCTTGTCTTAAATGGTTTACCATCTGGTCCATTCATGCTACCAAAACCAAAGAATTTAAGTTCAGTATCAGGATTAACAATTTCTGCTTTTTTAGCTACACGAAATACTTGTTTAAAATATAATTCTTGTCTATTATCTGTGAAATACCATATTTCATCTGGATTAAATCTCTTCATCCTAGATAGTATAGTAGCTAAATCACGTGTTTGATAAACTGTTCCTCCGTTACCTTTTAATATAACTAATGGTGGCATTGGTTCAGTATCAGTTTCTTCTTTAACATCAACTACCATTGCTCCTTCACTTTCATATAATAGATTTTTATTTTTTAATGTATCTATTAATTCTGGAATATATGGATAACAATCAGTTTCTCCTTCATATAGATCAAATGTAGTATTTAATAAATCATAAATACCTTTTATATCTTCTATAGATAAAGCTTTAATTTTATCCCATAAAGCAACATATGCTTTATTTCCATTTTCAAGTTCGCTAGTTATTCTTCTTACTTCTTCCATAACAGCTTCATCTTCTTTAGCCTTAGCTGTAGCAATAGGGTATATTTCCTGTAAGTCTTCTACTGTTATTGGAAGTGGATCTCCATCTCCATCAAAATTTTCTTTAAAATAATCAAGTCCTGGGAATCTTTCTCTTATTTCATAAATAACCATTCCAGATTGACGACCAATATCTCCAAAATGAACATCAGAAATTACTTTATGTCCTAGTAATACTGCAAGTCTCTTAACAGCCTCTCCGATATCAGCAGGTCTTAAGTGACCAACATGAAGAGTTTTCGCAATATTAGCTCCACCATAATCCATAAATATTAATTTTTCTTTTTCTTTATCAATATTAGTATTAATATCTAATAAAATTTTATTCATATTTTCTAAATAAAATTTATCACTAAAACTTATATTAACAAATCCACCAGCTACATTTACATTAGTAAAATTATCATCTTTATCTAATTCTTCTTTAATTTTATTAGCTATTTCCATAGGACTAGTATGATAAATTTTAGCTAACTGGAAACCATTATTTACTTGATATTCTCCTAATTCTTTTCTACTAGATGGAACTAGAATAACTTTTTCAACTTCATATCCAGCATTTTTAATATGTTCCTTAATTATCTCTTCAACACTTTTAATAATACTCAAATTAATCACCCATTTCTATTTCATATATTATTTCTTCATCACTTTCTAAAATAATATAATTCATACTTAATTTATTATTTTTTAATTCAAATTTATTGGTTTTTAAAGTTAAATTTAGTGTTTTATCTTCTTTTTTTAAATAGACTTCTCCATTTGTTTCTTTAGATTTATCTAAATCAAGTGTAATCTTATAATCAATATTATCTTTTACTAAAGTATGATTATTAGTATCAATATTAATTTTACTTCTAATTGAATTAGATTCATAAAACTCTATTATATTATTTTCTTTATCATATTCGCCTAATAAATTATATTCGTCATTACTAGAATTGGTTTTCATTAGAATATGAAATTTTTCTTTTTTCATAAAATCACCAAACACCTTAAATCTAAGAGAGATTATAACACATAATCACTAAAATTAAAATCTTTTTTTATACTACATATTTCTTTTATTTTTAGAAATACTAATTTTAGGTGAGTACTATGAGAAAAATTAGAAAATTATTTAAGTTTTTTATATTTATTATTAGTATATTTATGTTTATATTTATAGGTACTATTATATATATTAAAATGAGTCCAAAATTAGAAATAAAATCAGCTAATGCTTTTCTTATGTATGATAATAATAATAATTTATTTTTTCAAGGAAGTGGATCTAAAGAATGGGTAAAATTAGATAATATTAGTGATTATGTGAAAACTGCTACAATTAATACAGAGGATAAAAATTTTTATAAACATTTTGGATTTGATCCTTTTAGAATTATGAAAGCTATGTATGTAAATATTAGTTCAAGAGCTACTAAACAAGGGGCATCTACTATTACCCAACAATATGCTAAAAATTTATTTTTGGCATTTGATAAGACCTGGGAAAGAAAGTTAAAGGAAATGTGGCTTACCTTAAAACTAGAAGTTGGTTATAGTAAAAATGAAATATTAGAAGGTTATTTAAATACTATTAATTATGGACATGGGATGTATGGTATTGAAAATGCTAGCCATTTTTATTTTGATAAAGATAGTAAAGATTTAACTTTAGCAGAAGCTGCGATGTTAGTTGGTATTCCAAAATCACCTAGTAATTATTCTCCTTTAGTAAATTATGAAGTAGCAAAGAACAGACAAGAACATATTTTATATAATCTTTTTAAGAATAAGAAAATTAATGAAGATGATTACAATAAGGCACTAAATGAAGATATCAAAATAATTGGAAAACAAGATAAAATTAATTTAAGTACCGTTATGTATTATCAAGATGCCGTTATGCGCGAATTAAAAACTATTAATAGTATACCAGAGTCATATTTATCAACAGGTGGAATTAAAATTTATACTAACTTAGATATAAATAGTCAAACTATCTTAGAAAATAGTATTAAGAATAATCTAAATACAGAAAAAAACTTACAAGTAGCTAGTGTCATGATGGAGCCGACTACAGGTAAAATATTAGCTTTAGCTGGAGGAAGAGACTATAATACCAGTCAATATAATAGAGCTTATCAATCATCAAGACAAGTTGGTTCAACTATGAAACCTTTTTTGTATTATGCGGCATTAGAAAATGGATTTACTTCTTCTACAACATTTAAAAGTCAAGAAACAACTTTTACTTTTTCAAATAATAAAACATATTCTCCTAAAAATAGTGGAGAATTATATGGAAATAGGCCAATTTCTTTAGCTACAGCTATTAGCTATTCTGATAATATTTATGCCGTTAAAACACATATGTTTTTAGGAGAGGATGCACTTGTAGATATAGCTAGACGTGTAGGTATAACTGCAAAACTTGATCCTGTACCATCACTTCCTTTAGGTACAGCTAGTATTAATATTATCGAAATGGCTGCTGGTTATTCAGCACTAGCAAATGAAGGATATAAAGTAAGTGGCTATTTAATTTCAAAAGTAGAAGATTTAAATGGAAAAGTTCTATATGAAAGAAAAATTAAAAAAGAAAATATTTTAAATAAAAGTTTAACCTTTATTCTAAGTGATTTATTAACTACTACCTATGACTCTAATTTCATCGATTATAATTATCCTACAGCTATTGGGATAAGTGCTAAGATTAAACATAAACTTGCTTTAAAGAGTGGTACTACCGATACAGATCACTGGAGTATTGGTTATAA
>OCVV011341599.1_pt1 | contig 10292 bp, 4 predicted proteins | sample 1539721 | NCBI WGS metagenome assembly OCVV01 (sample SAMN02144230, study PRJEB22623) | gut metagenome | biome: sheep rumen | host: Ovis aries | place: New Zealand
ACATCATTAGATAAACCTTTTTATACAAAAATGAAGAAAACTTATGATTTAGAAGCTACTAAATATTCAGATATTTTTAAAGAAAATGAATCTGATATTTTAAGTTATATGTACAACAGAATTGATTACGTTTTTCTCCCTATGTCTGTTATGGATGAAATGTTTAAGACTTGTGCTCCAAAGTTTTCTGAAGCAGGTCAAGATTCTTTATACACTATTTATTATGGAAACTGGTCTAATCTTGCTGGTATGTATCAAGATTTATTTGATACTAGCAGATATACTTATTTAATTTGGGATTTCAAGGAAAATAATCCAGACCTTGATATTAATGACCCTAAAGTTTATAGAACGCTTCCTAATCTTTCTTTAGTTTCAGTTATTGAAGAACTTGAGATGAGTCATTGTATAATTGAAATCAATGGAGATTATGTTGAAGTTCATATGGATTTCCAATGGTTCTTTGATACTTATTATGATTTAATGAACGAAGAACTTAGAGAATTTGTAAAGCTTGATATTTTATCTAATAATACTGTTTCTGAAGATAGAACTTATATTAGACTTGATATTCTTGAGGATTTAATCATTCAGTATTCTTATTTCCTTGATAATGTTGAGAACAATCAATTAAGGTATAATGCTTTACAAAACCTTAGAAAAGCATTAAAGGTATATTTGAATTGTGCTTATACTTATATGCTTTATGATAATACTACTGATTATGGTTATGATGACGATATGTTTGATGTTTATGAAACATTTATCTCAAATAATCCTAATTTAAAAGTTACTACTTTGGTTGAGCAAGCTCTTTCTATCTTTAGAAATGAAGGTGGCAAGGGAGAACCTCTTGACGGAAGAGTTGCACCACTTGTTGACGAATGGATTCTTAATAATGGTTATGCGTCAAAAGATGAACTTCAAGCCATTTCTGAGATGCAAGATACTATTGGGGACTATACTTACGTCGCTGAAGAGTAATTTTAAAACTATATTTTGTAATAAAAAAATTATAGTTAAAATAATGTAAGATAAGCTATAAATTATAAGTTTTTTCAATTATAGTTTAAAAAAGCTAGCTTAAAAAATCAAAAAAATTATGGAGGTTTAAATCTTATGGCTGAAGAAGAAAAGAAGGTTGAAGAGACTACTGAGGCTCCTGTAGAGGAAGCAAAAGAAGAAAAGAAAGGTAAAAAGAAGGACAAGAAGTCTGTTGATGTTAACGCTCTTGTAGGTAAGGCTAAGGACGGAATTAATCAGGGTTCTAGCAAGCTTACTGCTGTTGTTAAGGAAGCTGATGACAAGAAGAAGATGCTTATCTTCCTCATTATCATTGCTCTTGAGGTTGTTCTTTCTCTTATGGGAGGAGTTAATCCTTTCTGCCTTATTCTTGAGATTATCGTAGCTCTTGCTGGATATATTGCTCTTAAGGCTGCTTTCCCAGCTTCTAGCGATGCTGCTGCTGAAGAAGATAAGAAGGAAGAGTAATCTAATTTCTTTTTGAATTATAAAAAATAGTTGGGAAATAAAATCCCAACTATTTTGTTTTTTAGGAGGTTTTTTATGCCATTAAATTATTTTGCTAATCGTCCAGAAGAAAGCAAAATTCCTTCTAAAATCCATCAAGGAGATATCGTTATGATAATTCCTAAACAAAAACAAGGAAGTAGAGACCCTAAAGACCTTATAACTGGAAAAGTTCAAAGAGTTTTAAGTCAAGGTGATAGATATGAAAATGGGGTAAAAGTAGAAATACTTCTTTGTTCACTTGATTGGAGATATGAAAAAGAAGGATGTGTCCCTTATATTGGAAGGATTCAGTACATTATAAAACAAGTAGAATGAGAACGTATGTTCTTTTTCATAAAAAATAGAGCCAGCATTTGCTAGCTCTGTTTTTTTACTTGTTTTTTACTTTTACTAAGATTTCATATGCTTTATCTAAAGTTTTTTCATCAAAATATCCAAAATGACATTCACTTGTTGGGATTTTCAATTCTTTTGCAAGCCAAGCATACATTTTTCTTCTTTTAACAACTGGGTGTTTGTTACTTTTCCATATAGAATCAAAGATATCGTGACATTTCATCTTTTTTGTTCTCATAGAACTGTTTGCTAAAATTCCAAAAGCTTCTTTTGGTCTTGGCTTATGTGTTCCTACATAAGCTCCGCAATTCGTACAAAGATAACAATATCCGCTTCCATATTTTTTTCCATAAATTTTATCATTAGTAGTATATTCTACTTTTCCACCACACAAATTACATTTTGTAGGATATAAAGAAAATTCTTTATTCAAAGTATTTCCTCCTAATTTTTATTTTTATAAATTCTATGTTTTTTTATTCTTTATAATTATTAAAACTAAAAAACTTATAACTATACATATTTTGATATAGCATTTTTTAAAAAATTGCTATATAATAATAAAGATTGCTTATAAAGGAGATTTTATGAAAGATTTTTTAGAAAAATTAAAGAAATATTTTAAAGAACATAAGGGAAATGTATTTCTTTGGATTTTAATTTTTATTTTGGGGATTGGTATAAATATTCTTGCTACTGAAGCTAGTATTAAATTTTCTAATACAGAAGATTCTGAATATTCCTATAACGAATTCTTACAATTTGTTGAAGAAGGCAAAGTTGAAGATGTAAAAATAAATCTAAATGAAACTACGTTTCTTTTCTCACTCAAAGATGATTCTATTGTTGAAAATACAACTACTAAAGAAAATACTGACTTAACAGAAGATACTCCTAGTGAAACTATTAAAGTCGAAAATAGCACAGGAGATATCAATGTTAAAAAAGCTTATATTTGTAGTAATCCAAAAACCGAAAATTTTAAAGAATTTTTACTTTTAAACAATATAAATGTTATAGAAGAAACAGAAGATTTAAATAAGGTTGGTGTATATGAAATATTTAGACTTTTATTTACTTTTGTTTTACTTTTCTATATGTTTAAAATTATGATGCCTGGTATGGATTCTAATAAGCTTGTTAAGAAAGTTCCTGACATTACATTTGATGATGTTGCAGGTCACGATGAAACAAAAAAAGAATTAGAATTTATTGTTGAATTTTTAAAGAATCCTGATAAGATGAAAGATGCTGGAGCTAGAATGCCGAAAGGAATTATCCTTTATGGACCTCCTGGAACTGGTAAAACTCTTTTTGCTAGAGCTATTGCTGGAACTGCAAAAGTTCCTTTCTATAGTGCATCTGGTTCAGATTTCGTTGAAATGTATGTAGGTCTTGGTGCAAAACGTGTAAGAAGTTTGTTCCAAGAAGCAAAGAAAAATGCCCCTTGTATTGTATTTATAGATGAAATAGATGCTGTTGGTGGTCAAAGAGGTGTTAATTCTCATTCTGAGAAAGACCAAACAATTAACGCTTTACTTACAGAACTTGATGGTTTTGAAAAGAACTCTGGAGTTATTACTATTTGTGCAACTAATAGAGTTGAAGACCTTGATAGTGCTTTAATTAGACCTGGTCGTTTTGATAAACACATTATTGTCCCTCTTCCTGACAAAGATGATAGAAGAAAAATTATTAAGCTTTATGCTGCTGATAAAAAATTCTCAGATGATGTGAATTTAGAAGATTTAGTTAATACAACAACTGGATTTAGTGGTGCAGATATTGAAGCACTTATAAATGATGCCGCTTTAGAAGCAGCTACAAAAGAAAGAAGTATTATTAATCGAGAAGATATTGATTCTGCTTTCTTTAAAATGGTTATGAAAGGACATAAGAAAGAAAATCAGTCTTCTAGAGATAAAGAAGAACTTAAACTTGTTGCTTGGCACGAAGCTGGACATACTCTTGTTACAAAGCTTTTAACTGATGATGAAGTTTCTAAAGTTACAATTTTAGCATCTACTTCAGGTGCTGGTGGTGTTACTTTTAGAAATCCTCCAGAATCAGGGCTTCAAAGCAAGTCTTATCTTGAAGAAAGTATTAAGATTATGTATGGTGGAAGAGCTGCTGAGGAAATTTTAAATAATGGTGATAGAAGTAAAATAACTACGGGAGCATCTTCTGATATTATTCAAGCTACAAAACTTATTAAACATTATCTTCTTTATTTTGGAATGGATGAAAGTATTGGAATGATTAATTTAGAAGAATTTAATAAGGATAGTGTTACTGGAATTACTGAAGAAGCTAGAAAGGCTGCTTCTGAATTATCTATGAGATTATATAAAGATACAGTTTCTCTTCTTAAAGAAAACAAAGACACATTAGAAAGACTTGCAAATGCTCTTTTGGAAAAAGAAACTTTAAATTCAGAAGAAATAGATAATATTATAAATAATATTGACAAGGAGATTGATAATGATGAAGTTTTTCAGGAAGCATAAAACAGCAATAACAAGAGTTATTTGTTTCCTTCTTGCTGTTGCTATGATTTTACCAATGATTTTAAGCTATATTGTTTAATAAAAAGAAGGCTTTAAGCCTTCTTTTTTTATTCTAGAGTTTATCTATACATTATAGTTTGTTAGGGCTTTAAATTGAGTCCTCTAAACCTTTTTATCTTTATTTTTAGATTTTAATTAAATATAATTTTTATAGGTTTATAATATATAATTATATTGTTTAGATTTTTGAAAGGAGTTTTTTAATTTTGAAGAATTCATCTTTTAGCAATTTTTTAACTAAATACAACAAAGCAATTATTTCAATAGTTTTGGTAATTGCTATCCTTATTACAGGCATTGTTTGGCCAGATAAGGCTCCTAAAGCTGATATTCTATCAGACTTAGAGCTTAAGTATATAGCTACTGATTCGGAACGTCCATATTCTTTGTTAACTGCAGAGATTGAAGGTTCTTTATCTAATGTAAGTTATTACTTATATCAGTCAAGCCATCCTTTATACTTCTTATCGGACCAGAAAGGACTTGGTGTTAGAGCTAGTGCTTCTGATATTGCAAATTCTTTAGTTACTGTTAAAAAGTATTCTTATGACCAAGGTTCAATGGCTTGGCAAGAACGTACAACATCTACTATTGAAGAGGATAGTAAGATTTCAAATGTTGGAACTTCTAAGGTATATGGTCAGATTTTAGATATGACTTCAAACTTCTATACTGTTGATGCTATTGGTGGTTCTTATGGAGTCGTTGGTTACATTGATGGTTTTGGTTTATCATCGTATGTTCCAAGTATCTATGGAGAATATATTATAGGTTATGGTGGAAAGACTTCTCCAGATGGAAAAACTTATGAAACTGAAACAGGAACAGTTGTTGAAGGTCAAAAGATTATAAATAAGAACTTTATTAACTATGAGAAGTTTGATACTTCTGAAGTAACATATCTTCCTCAGTACAATATTAATGGTTCTTATGTAACCGATACAGATTATTCAATTAGTAGATTCTTCAAGGCTATTGCATTATTAAATACTGATACAAGTTTTGGTGAATACAACCTTGCTGATTTTACTTATGATGAATTCAATATTGCTTCTAGTGGTGTTGAAGCTTATACAAATGGTGAAGCAATCCAACTTCCTTCAAGTTTTACATATCTTGAAAGTGGTGATGAAATTCCTGTAGCTTTTTATGGTACACAAGATGATTCTAACTCAACTCAAAATGCTATAGTTGCAAGCTTTGGTGCAAATGGACAGATTTATCCTTCTATTACTAGAAGTGAAAATTCTGATGAAATTTCTTATGAAACAGAAGATGGTTACAAGATTTCATTTGTACTTGCAGATAGCTATTCAAAGCAAATTTCAAGTGTTAGAGTATTTGCTCCTAGTAACTTTAACGAAGGAGATTCTTCAAAACTTAGAACTTTTGTAATTAAGCTTCCTGCTATATTTACTTGCAGTACAAATAGCGATATAAAAGTTGGTAAGAATATTTATGTACTTATTAGATTTACTAATGATAAAAATGATGCATCTTATGTAAATGCACTTTCTTATTTAAAAGACTTTAATAATAATGCTTCAAATAGACTTATGCTCTATACTGATTATATGGATTACAATTATCAGTCAACTTTCACTTTAAATAATGGTGCTTATTATGTTAACGATGTATTTTATAATAGTGATTCTTTAAGTGGTCAGAACTTCTTGAAGGAAATCAACTTGAAAGCTTTCAGTTCTAAGACAAGCTTTTCTAATCCTTCTTCTAGTGATGATATGACACATATTGAAATTTTGAACGGAATTACAAATTATAGATTATATGGACAAGTTACAAGTCCTTATATTGAAGAGAAAACTGTTGGAGTTGATTTTAAACTTTCATTAAATTCAACAGGTGATAATGTTTATGTTTCTGAAAATGGAAAGAGTATTTATTATGCTGAATCATCTTCAAGTTCAGAAAGATTAGAACTTGTATCAATTGATGATGGTAGTGAATATTCAAATCTTAAACTTAAAGCTGATAACATTACTCTTTATAGAAGCAAAGTTAAAAACATTGATGCTTTCAATTCTTTCTCAGTTATTGGTAGTGTTACAAAGGATGGTTCAATTTATCAGAACACATTTAATGTAAGCTTATCAGGAAACTTAAGGAATAATGGAACTGAAAGTCTTGTTGAAATGTATTTAACTCCTGATTATTCATCTGATATAATGGAAAACTGGGAAGCATTAAATGTTGAACCTTTAGTTACAACACTTCCAGTAGAAGGAAGATATCCTGAACTTCCAGATAGTGTTAACGGAATAGTAAATCCTTTTGCTACATTAGTTAACTATGGTGAATATCAGCTTTTATTCTACACGAGCGAAAAGCCTGTTTACAATTCTGGACAGTTAGTATTTAGTTCAGATTCCGTAAACATTGAAATTTTCAGATATGTTTCTGAGAATTGGCTCTATGAAAACTATATAGAGAAATTATCTGATGGACTTATTATGCTTCCAACTCAAGCAAACTTAAGTTCTATAGATTTTATAAATTATGACCTTGTTTCAAAGGGAAATAAAAATGATGTTATTCTTAGTAAGAGTGGTTTCTATGAAGATGGAACTCCAAAGATTAGAACTTTTGGTATTCCTGGTTTAACAGAAGTTGTTGGTTCAAATAAAAAACAATACATATTCTTAAAGAATACTATTGGTTTTTATGCTTTTGTTTCTGATTCAGTTATAACTGTTGATGGTGACGATGTTCAACTTCCTAGTGGAGAATGGTATGCATTAGTTCAGAATACTTGGAAGAAGATTACAGAAGATGTTGCTTCTTATTCAGATTTCATTCCTTATGATAGAGCATCTTTTGAATCTCGTTTAAGATATACTAATGATGGAAATTCAGCTTGGAAAGGTGTTGAGCCTTGGCCTACAGAATGGAAGTCTAAGGTTGATTACTTTAGATATATTCCTATCTATAGTGCTTCTAATGGATACAACTTCATTATTTATGAAAAATCAAATGGAAGCTTCCAAGCTTTAGAGTATGACCCTTCTATTGTTGGTGGTCTTACAATTACTGAAAATGGTATTAAATTTAATAATTCTGTACGTAGTGGTTCAGATATTAGAGGTTTAGTATTAAAGACTTTCTATTCAAATTCTTGGACAAGTGAGAACAACTACTTAAACAACTATGTATCAGAAGATGGAATGTATTTTGAAGCATTAGATGCTATAAACTCAATTATTTATTCTAATGTCAATATAAATGATGAATTTGGTAATGAGGTTATTTCTAGTTCATTCTCTCAGTCACTTATAGTTTCTGAGGCATTATCTGTTGCTGATATTTCAGCTACAAAGCCAACAAGTCTATATGATGAAATTATTGTTGGTACAGATGCTTATCCTTATGTAATTGTTACTCAGGAAAAGAATGAAGCAGGAAACTTAACATACTTTGCATATATGTCTAAGGATGCTTTCAAATTTAGTTCTTCTGTCGGAAGTACTGGTTCAGGGGCTAAAGACATTGTAGCTAATGATTATCCTATGACTATTTATAGGCAAGAATGGAATACTTCTACTGGAAAGTGGGAGAGTCCTCAGCTTTATATTTCTATATCTGCTGAGAACGGAAAGATTTCTTCATTTGATACTTCTTTTGAAGAAGCTCAGAATGGACAAGTTTTATATTACTACTCTCAACATCCAAACGGAAGAGTTACTAGATATAGTAAAGATTTCTCAACTTCAGAAGAAGGACACTTTACTTATAACAAAGTAGGAGAACCTTCTCAAACTACAGGAGAAATTCCTTCAAATGCTGTTGAAGTTTATTATGATAGTGAAGGAACAGAATATGAAGGTACTTGGACTTGGAAATGGTCAGATATGGGAGAAACTGTTGATTATTACTACACTCCTACTGGAGAAAAAGTAAGTGACCCTTCTCATACTCATAAGTATTACAAAGCTGTTCAGTTTAAAGCTGAAGGTTCTATAAGTGAATATACTTCAGAAGGAAAATACACTGATTACAACGGAAAAGTTGTTACTATGGGAACTAAAGATTCTCTTGGCAACTGGTTTAGAGAAGAAACTGGTTGGGTTGTTACTCCTTCTGGAAATTATGGATATTATGATGCACAGCTTAATGTTGTTGATTCTAGACCTCAAGGAAAAGCTTATAAAGCTACAATTGATGCTGAAACTGGTAGTGTTATAGCAAAGGATTATACTTTATCTGAGACATCATCAAGAACTGATGAAAACAGAAATGTTGGAATTTGTTCAGCAGATGATATCAAGTGGATAAATAAAGATATTGAGGCCATTGAGAATTCTACAATAAGTGCTTCTAAATATGAAAATGTTACATTCTCTGATTCTTCAATAAGTGCTATGCTTGGTACATTTATTGACCCTGAGACTATAACAAAGAGACTTGATTATATTCAGCCTACAGAAAATACAAGCAACTATTGGATTACTTTCTTTGATAGTTGTGGAAATATTTACAATCCTTTTGATAACAACAATGGTTATAAAGGTAAGGTTGCTAAAGATATTGATGAACTTAGATTCTATATTCCAAACTTTGGAAACCTTGTTTATGTAATTTCTGGTGCTGTATCAAGTGAAGGTATTGCTTTTGATTTAAATAGTCCTTCTTGGAAGGATTCAAGTAATTTTGCAACACCTGAAGGTTCTGATTGGTATATGGGAGCTATTGAACAAAACGATGTTATTCCTCCTATTATCGATGCTGTTTATATGATAAATCATACTCTTAAGATTAGTGCTACTGACCCAGGAGCTTATGAAACTATATTTAACAGTGAAGGTGAGAGAGTTTATAAGGAATATACATTTGATAATGTTCCTGTTTACTACAGTAAGATTTCAGATAAAGATGCCAAGACTGTTGATTTAACAACTGTTGATGGTGATGGAATTGCAACATATAAGAGTTCAAATGGAAAGTATTATAAGATAACAGATAACAATGATGTTATTGTTAAAGAATATACTTTAGACGGAAAAACATATAAAGTTCTTTACAGTAGACTTGATTCTTCTGTTGATTATGATAATACTCCTAAGACTGTTGAGATACTTTCATCTAAAGGTGAAGTACTCGGAAGTGAATATATAGACACTGTTATAAATGTAGATGGAAACAAATATATATCAAGTGATAATCTTTACATTGTTAATGGAAAGATGTATAAAGAAATTTCTTCTGGAAATCCTGATATGAAACTTTCTATTACAACAAAGAGACCTCTTAATACATATACAATTGCAACAAAGGGTAGAGTTACAGATAGTGATTCAAATATCACTTTAGATGCTAATCACGGAACTGTTACTGGAAATTTAAGTGGAACTATCACTTATACATATACTCCTGCTGGCGGAAATGCTATTTCTTATCAAATGACTTGTCCTGAAGTTAAACAGTTTACATTTACTGAAAACGGAGAGACAAAGACTTGGGAAGTAAGATTTTCTGAAGCGAAAACAAAGAATACTGGAAATAATACAACTAACCCTGCTGGAGCAGATGAAACATTTAGAATGGTTTCTCTTTGCGAAATGTATGATGTTAAGACAAATCTTAATTTAGTAGAAACAGATTATATTTCAGACACTGTTTCATTTACTAGACTTGTAAAGAGATTATCTAGTCAAGATTTATTAAATCTTGAAAAACAATATACAAAGACATTTAGTCAATTAGCAAGTACAGTTGATAGTAAGAGTGTTCACACATATCAGACAGAAGATAACTCAATTTGGAATGGATATAAGATTCAACTTTTCGAAGGTAGAACTATTGGAACTGATGGATATGTTTATTCTAATGGAAGTAAAGTTG
>OCVV011206309.1_pt1 | contig 10291 bp, 24 predicted proteins | sample 1539721 | NCBI WGS metagenome assembly OCVV01 (sample SAMN02144230, study PRJEB22623) | gut metagenome | biome: sheep rumen | host: Ovis aries | place: New Zealand
TGAGAACACTTAGTTAGCAAGTAGTAAACAAGTAGTTAAGCAAGTTAAATGCAAGTTAAAAGCAAGTTAAGCGGAGGTGTAAACATGGCAGTTAAGCAGGCACTTGCCAATAAGGCGAATGGAAAGAAGCAGGTAGCAAACAGCCCGCAGAAGAATCTGCGGCAGATGATTCAGGCAATGCAGCCGCAGATCGAGAAGGCTCTCCCTTCTGTCATCACGCCGGAGAGATTCACAAGAATGGTTCTTACAGCGGTCAGCACTACACCGCAGCTGGCCAACTGCACACAGGAGTCATTCATGGGTGCGATGATGTCAGCGGCACAGCTGGGACTGGAACCGAATACACCACTCGGACAGGCATACATCATTCCTTATCGGAACCATGGAACAATGCAGGCACAGTTTCAGATTGGCTACAAAGGCATGATTGATCTGGCTCACCGGTCCGGAGAGTTCAAAAGCATCGACGCCAGAGTGGTATTCGAGAACGATGTATTTGAATACGAGTACGGTTTGGAACCGCGACTCATTCACAAACCGGCAACGTCAAACAGGGGCAAGGCAATCTATTACTACGCTGTATATACCCTTGTGAATGGTGGCTTCGGGTTCGAGGTTATGTCTGTCGAAGATGTCAAGGAACACCGGAGAAAGTTTAGCAAGGCGCGCACATCTCCATGGGATACCAACTTCGACGAAATGGCAAAGAAAACAGTACTCAAGAGAGTGCTGAAATATGCACCGATCAAGACGGAGTTCGCCAAGCAGGTGAACACTGACAGCACCATCAAGACGAATATCTCAGAGTCCATGGTTGACGAACAGGATCAGACAGACTGGGATAACATGGAAGAAGCAGAGGTTGAAGTGATCGACGATGAAGAACCAGCTGCCCAGGAACCGGCACAGGAACAGACGGAACAGCAGCAGGCATTCATTCCGATTCCGGAAGATGATCTTCCGTTTTCCACTGAACCAGAACAGGAGTAAGTCATGAACCAGAGTTTCCTTTTTTACGCCAGCTTTTACAAAGCGATTAACAGAATAAAAGATCCGGCGGTTAAGCTGGCTGCGTATGAAGCAATAACAGCATACGCAATCGAAGGAACTTTGCCGGATGATGACGCACCGGATGTTGTATGGATGGTATTCGAAATGGCGCGGCCAAACATTGATGCCAATATTAAGAATAAAACCAACGGTTCTAAAGGTGGGAGAGGAAGTAAAACAGAAAATAAACCACCGGTTTTAAATAAAAAAACCACCGGTTTAGAAAACGAAAAACCACCGGTTTCTAATTCTGAAAACCACCGGTTAGAAAATTCCGCAAGCAATAAGGAATTGGAATTGGATAAGGAATTGGAATTGGATAAGGAATTGGAATTGGATAAGGAAGAAGATAAAGAGATCTCTTCTGACGAAGAGATCTTGTCGTCGAAAACGCCGACTCGCACGCGCATTAATTACAAAAGCATCGTGAAGGCGTTCAATGATTCCTGTCCATCACTGCCACAGGTGCAGAAGTTGACAGACGGAAGACGGGAAGCAATCAAGGCCCGTTATCAGGAGCATGGATTCAATACGATCTGTGATGTATTCCGGAAAGCGGAAGAGTCAGACTTCCTGACCGGACGCAATGGCCGTTGGAATGGCTGCAGCTTCGACTGGATTATGAAGCCGTCGAACTTCGTCAAGATTCTGGAAGGAAACTACGTGAACAAAGTACCAGTTGCAGGCGGGCCGCTGAACGGTCCGCCGGATACAACGAATCCATTCTTGCAGATGCTTAACGAGTGGGAAGGAGAGGACGAACCATGACAAAGAAGGATGCCGCCAAGATTCTGGCGGTGCTGAAGGTGGCGTATCCGATGGGATACAGGGATATGTCTGTCGAGGATCGGAAAGCCACGGTCAATCTGTGGGCTGAGATGTTCCAGGACGAAAGCTATGCGGAAGTATCTGCAGCTGTGAAGCAGTTCATAGCTACTGACGACAGAGGGTTCGCGCCGAATATCGGACAGATCAAACGAATTCTGCACAGCAGGCAATCACCGGACAACGAGATGACGCCGATGGAAGCTGCGGCAATTCTTATGCAGGCTATCAGCAACAGCGGATACCATGCGAAAGAGGAATTTGAAAAGCTTCCGCCTGTGCTTCAGAGAGTAGTGAGACATCCGCAGATGCTGTTCGAGTGGTCGCAGATTGACAGTGAGACGCTGCACTCTGTCATCATGTCCAACGTGCAGAGGTCATTCACTGTGGTGCAGAAGCAGGAAGAAGAACAGGCTATGCTTCCGGAGAATCTCAAAACGAAAGCGCTTGTGTTGGATGTCACAGAGAAGTTGAGGTTGAAAGCATGATTCGGTTTGTTGTTCCGGGGGATCCAGTAGGAAAACAGAGACCACAATTCGCAAGAGGTATAGCTTATACGCCAAAGAAAACAAAACAGTATGAGGAATATGTGCGATTAATCTGGAATGAAAATGATTTTGAATCTTTCGGAAATAAACCGGTGATCATGATTGTTGATGCGTATTTCAATATTCCGAAATCGACAACTAAAAGAGACAGACTGCTAATGATTGCAGGGCTGATTCTTCATACCAAAAAAGCCGATGCAGATAATTGTGCCAAAACAATTATGGATGCGATTAATGGTCTGGCCTATAAAGATGATGCTCAAGTCACGTATTTAGTATCTCGTAAACACTATTCAGAAAAACCAAGAGTCATAGTACAGCTTGAAGAATTGGAGTTTGATTATGAGAAAGAAAGCGAGTTTTCGGATGAGAGTATGTGAACACTGCGGCAACGAGTATCTTCCTGTAGGTGCAAACCAGAAGTATTGCAATGAGTGCAGACCAATTGTAGATGCTCAGAGGAAGAGTAAGCATTACAGAAAACATCATCCAAAAGTTTTCGTCCCAAAAAATAAAACAGAGGTTTGCTGTGTATGTAGAAAACCTTTTGCGTGTAGCTTTGATGAGAAACCGTATTGCAATAAACACTATCTTCGGATGCGTAATAATGGCACTACGGAATTAATCCAGAGGGAAAGCAGGAATAGTTTTGAAATTGACGGCGATGTATTAAGAATCCATACAACGAACGGAGATGTTATTCTGGCAGACGCAGAGGATTATGACAAGTTGAAAGATCATAGCTGGACTGTTTCAAATAATGGTTATGCAGTATCCAGAATAAATAAAAAACTTGTGAGGATGCATAGACTTCTGCTCGGTGCAGAGAATACAAAAGACGTGATCGATCATCGAAACTTTGACAAGCTGGACAATAGGAAAAGCAATATTAGAATTTGTTCCCAAAAGGATAATGCCAGGCATGTGCGTGTCAAGAATAATTCCACCGGACATAAAGGAATAAGGCTTACGCAGCATGGAAAGTATGCTGCAAGAATCATGGTTGATCGAAAAGAAATATGGCTTGGTTCATATTCGAATATCGAAGATGCAATTGCAGCAAGGAATAAAGCAGAGCTGCAATACTTTGGAGAGTTTGCAGCAATTGATGAAGGGAGATGATGAAGAGTGAACGTAGTCGTTATATCCGGAAGACTGGGCAGAGATCCGGAGATCCGGTACACACAATCACAAATGGCAGTCTGCACTTTCACACTGGCGGTAAGTCGTCAGCTGTCGAAGGAGCAGCGGGAGCAGGGCAAGCCGGATGCAGACTGGATCCGCGTTACGGTATTCGGCAAGCAGGGAGAGAACTGTGAAAAGTATCTGAGCAAGGGATCCATGGTGATGGTATCCGGAAGGATACAGACCGGCAGTTATAAAGACAAAGATGGCCGGATAGTATACACCACGGATGTTATTGCAAATCGTGTAGAGTTTGGCAGCCACAAGAGTGACGGTCAGCAGAACCAGGGCGGCAATGGCGGCAGCAAGAATTACAGCACCAGTCCAATGCCGGACGACTATCCGGAAGAAATTCAGCAGGGTTTTGAAATGATTGACGAGGACGACGTGCCGTTTTAGGGGTGTAACTATAAGGGGTGTTGGGTGTACGGATAAAGTTACAGAATTGTAATCATAACGGCAAGGAAGGAGTGAACCTACATGGCTACATGCAGAGGATGTGGCGCAGAGATTCTTTTTATCAAGTCTGGGCGCGGTATGCATCCGGTGGACGCAGAAGAGATCCGGTTTGACTACAAGCTGGGCGGGCCGGACAGGATCGTAACCGGCAACGGCGAAGTGTTGACCGGAGTTATTTCAGAGCAGGGAAAGGAACGCGGCTTCCGGTCACACTTTGCTACGTGTCCGAAGGCTGACACTTTCAGGAAGAAGAGGAAGAGGTAGACGATATGAAACTGATTGACTTATATCCTTACATGACCAACGGGCAGAAACTTCTGGTTATTCTCCCGATTGACGCAGGGACAGAGGAAACTTTCAAAGTCGAGATTATGAGAGACCAGCGGTTTGGAAGCTGGAGAACAGAGTACGGTGACTGGTTGGAAAAACTGGATTTAGAGATAGACAATATCTTTGCTGGGGATTCTGGGAATCTTATGCTGACCTGCAAACCTAAAAAGCTAATGCCGAATCCAGGAATGGAAACAGCAAATCAACAGTTTGGTATTACAATTTGTTCTGGCTGTGCCTACGAAAATGGTGGAAATATCAGATGCGAAGAATGTTCGAGAATGTATTTTGACCGATATAAAAAAAAGAATTGAAGAGCAGCAAGAAAACGAGATGAAAGGCAGAACCGATGGATGACACGATCTACAGACAGGCGGCGATTGAAGTAGCTGACGCTATATGGACGGCAACAGGCGATAAGAATGTTGCTAAGGTTTGGCAACAGCTAAAAGATTTGCCATCCGCACAGCCGATAGATGTGCAAGAAGCGTATTACAAAGGCAAGATTGACGGGATTAAAGAATGTATGGCAAGGATGAAAAAAGTGAACGAGGAGTTTGCGAATGAATGACACGATCTACAGACGGGCGGCGATTGAAACAGCTGATGTAATATGGACGGCAGCAAGAGAATTGGTTTTGGAACGGTTAAAAGACTTGCCATCTACTGACGCTGTTGAGGTTGTGCGGTGCAAGGACTGTACTCATAGCGATTGGTATACAAGTATCGATGGCAAACACAAATGTTATTGCATGGCGCATAGTGGCTGTGGATTTGGCGAAATGGATTTTTGTTCCTACGGAGAAAGGAAGGCCGATGGATGATTTAATCAGCAGACATATCATAAAAGAACAAATGTTTAAATATGGATTTACTGCACCAGACATGACTGTAACAGAATTTGTTGAGGACTGCTTACCATCCGCACAGACAGAACAGAGGGGATTAAGCGGTTGGCTATGCCCTGTATGTGGAAGAGGATTATCGCCGTTTACAAGTGTTTGTCCTTGCAATAACGGAAAAGGATGGGAAATAACATGTTAGATGATTCAATCAGCAGACAGATGGAGAGCAATCCGCTGGAGAAATGCTATACATGTAAGCACGTATATCAGAGGGTATCCGATGCTGACACTTTGTATTGCAGATGCAGAAAGGGATGCAGGTATGAAGAATTTAAGCCGAAAATCAGACACCATAAACAGACAGGCGGCGATTGATGCGATATTGCACAATCAAGAGGTTTATTCAAACAACTTTGGCAATGACCCTATAGATAAATACACGATTGCAATTATTGACAATGATGCCCAGACGATAGCACAGTTGCCATCCGCACAGCCGGAGCGGAAGAAGGGAAAGTGGATAAAGGAAGATAGCATATATGAAACAGTAACTTGTTCTGTTTGTCATGGTGTTAGAAGGGATAACAGGATAAAACATATAAACTTCTGTAACTGTTGCGGTGCAGATATGCGAGGTGAGCAGGAATGAAAACATTGGAGTACGTTATTGATCATTATGAAGAATTTGAGGAAGACACTTTTCTTGATAGAAGATGGACAAAAAGATTTTTGGACTTTCTGCCATCTGAGGAATGGGAGAAATATGGTTTCAAGATTAAAGAAGGAGTAACTCACACACCTATTGAATGGACAGAGGAGAACATACTGAAACAACTTAAAAGAGATGTGGAGTTTGGGAAAGAAAAAGCAGAAGGTGAGCGGGGAATCTCGTCAGAACTAATGGCAATGGTTGTCAATGCTTGGTGTAAGGTTTTGGAGAACGGTCTTAATCTTGATGGGGATGACGGATGGTATCACCACAGGCAGTTCGATGTAGTAGCTAAACATTACGGATGGCAGATAGGTGAGCAGGATGAGTGATAAACAATACTGGATATTCACGTTCGGCTGGGGACAGCAGCACCAGGGGAAGTACGTGAAGATCTATGCGGAGACAGACGGAGAAGCACGGGGCAAGATGTTCGACAAGTACGGAGAGAAGTGGGCGCAGCAATACTCTGAAGACCAGTGGAAAGGAATGCTGAACGATCCGAATAGGATGTATCCGATGGAGACAGAGCTGGAAACAATTCCGTAAAGGAGATGACGGCAATGGACAGAGTAGACAGGCTTGCTTATATCATCACGCGTGAGCTGCAGGACAGGGCGCAGCTTGAGAAGATGTCCCGAACAGAGTATGTCCAGGTGCTTATCAAAGTCAGGGACTTTTGCAGGCAGGAACTAACAACGAAGCAAACGAAGCAGAAGAGGTAGAACAGAATGGGCGGCAAGTACAAACCAAAGAAGAAGAAGCGGGCGCCGGTGATAGTGACGGCAAGGGAATTCGAGAAGGCGAAGCAGGAGATCACAACCAATGTATTGGCAACAGTTCTTTCGATTCCTGTGGTCGTGCTGCATGATGACTTTAAGTTCGGCAAAGGTCGGCTAAACAAATTCATTGACCGGTTCGCCGCACACTATCACTGCATCGGGGAGACTTGCAGCCTGGATGATCTCAAGGGACTGGCTGAGGACCTACTCGGCGCAGAGATTATACAGAGGATCAGGGAAGATGAGCAGTCGCAATCGGCTTGTAACTTACAAGGGACAAACCAGGACTTTATCGGAGTGGTCAAGGATTCTGGGGATTAAGCGGACCACGCTTAGATACAGACTCGAAGTAATGTCAGTAGAGGACGCCTTTGAAACGCCGGCGCCGGAATCGAAGTCGGACCTGCTTGCAGACTGCTGCTATCCGGATTGCTTCCACTGTCCCTATGAGGACTGCATTGATGACAGTCTGCATCCGGGCGAATTGAAGGAGAATGCGCGGCGCTCCGGTCTGTCAAAGCTGCTGCTGTCAGAGTCCAGGATGGAGCAGGAACAACTGAAGAAGAGGGAACAACAATGAAACTCTATGTGATGGTTACACAGGACGAGTTGCAGCTGCCGGAGATTGTGACGGCCAGTGTACAGGATATGGTCAGGCAGTCAGGCATAAGCGACTCGACGATCTTCCGGCACATCCGTGCATGGAAGGCCGGAAAGAAGCAGTATCCTCTTTTTGTGGAACTGCAGGTTGATGAGGATCCCTATTGGTCCTTAGTGGAGTGAGTGAACAATGAATATCTTAGACATTAAACCAGTGACTTGCCCGCTGTGCGGCGGGGAAATGCCGTGCAAATTTGTCACGATGCATGAGCATAGTGGCGGGGTGAAAGAATTCAAGATGATGTACAGATGTCAGAACGACAAGCGCCATGTACTGTGGGGCGATTGTGGAATTAATGAAGTGAAGGAAAGGTTGAAGGATGATTACAATGGAACCAATTAAGCTGAAGATCAGATTAGACAAGGGAGCATTCACGCCAATCAGAGAACATGAAGAGGATGCAGGACTTGACCTGCGGGCAATGAAGGGCGGCAGGATTACGCCGCACGGATCCATGGTATTCCATACCGGCGTACATGTTGAGTTGCCACCAAGCACTTGCGGAATGCTGATGTCTAAATCCGGACTCAATACACGAAGCGGAATTACAAGCACAGGATTGATCGACGAAGGATTTAGTGGCGAGATCCTCGTCAAGCTGTACAACCACAGCGCAGAGTCCTATATGGTCATGGCCGGAGACAAGATCACACAGCTGGTTGTGGTCCCAATTCTGAGACCGGAGTATGAAATTGTGGACAGCATCAAAGCAGGATCCAGGGGTGACAACGGCTACGGATCCACGGGGAGATAACCCATGGAGTACATGTATGAGGGAAAGCAAAGGAACCTGAAAGAGATTGCGGAACTGGTAGGGATCAACTTCTCGACGCTGAAAGACAGACTGTACAAGGGAATGTCTTTTGAGAAGGCGATCAGCACGCCGCCTATGCGGGCCAGCACTGTGAAAAGCTGCAAAGCTACGTCAGGAGACGAGTGCTTTACTTGCAGCTATCCGGATTGTATACGAAAAGCAACGAACCTGTTGGACGACGAAAGGAAAGGAATGAAGTATGGGAAAATATTACATGCCATTGATTGACCAAATGCAGAAGCATTGCCAGGAATCCTTGGCGGCTAAGCACAGAGAGTATGCCAGTGAAGAATCGGACTACCACAATTTTGTTGTAGCTGCGGAGCTTCAGAACTGTACGCCAGAGAGGGCATTGATTGGCATGATGGACAAACATGTTGTGTCTGTACATGACCTGGTAACAATGCTGGACGCAGGCCAGAAGCTGCCTGCTGAGTACTGGAAAGAGAAGATCGGGGACAACATTAACTACCTGCTTATCCTGTGGGCTATGGTCAATGAGTTAGGGGACTGTGATGGGAAAGCTGAAGATTAGCTGCTGTAAGGACTGCAAGGACAGAGTTGTTGAGCCGAATTGTCACATGACTTGCGAGAAATATTTGCAGGCGAAAGCAGCAGCGGACCAAGAGACCGCGGCAAAGATTAAAGCGGCGCTGCCGATAGCTTACACACGCGAGTCGATAAGGAGAATACGATATGGATCAGCAGCGCGACAACGAAAAATGCGATAGCATAGACACACCAGATACCGGTGCAGACGCGTTGATGTACGCTCTGAATAGAATTGGTGGCGACTTGATAGCGGAAGTTCTGACAAGTATGGACGGCGACACAATCAAACAGCAGCGCTTCCTGCAGTGCATGATATGCGACCGGAAACAATCGTGCGCATTGTCAGACAAACCGGAACCAAAGGACAACAAGCAGACGGGATTATGTTCCCGCCTGCTGCTGCCGGGTGAAACGCGATCTTTCGGAGAGACCAGAGGAAGGAAGAAGGGCAGCCACCTGGATAAACCTGCGAAGAAACCGAAGAAGAAGAAGGAGCAGAAGTATGAAGATCCCATTAAGCAATGGCTACGTTCTACGGAGTGACCCGATGAATTTCTGGATTACAAAGTTAATGCAGAATGAGAATGGCAAGGGCAAGGAGTATGAGCGCGTAGTCTCCGGATACTTCCGGACAATTCCGGAGCTGTTAGCAGACTTTTCAGAGCGCCGTATAGGTGAGTCGGAAGCAGAGTCAATAAAAGAGTTGGCAAAGGATATCAACAAGCTAAAAAGACTCGTCAAGAGCTGGAAAGGTATGCTTACGCTGGACTATGCAAGACAGCTGGACAAGGGAAGGAGTGATGCAGATGACGGAGAATAGCAGCAAGGGGCAGGTTACAGAGTTAAGGGTAGCAGCCCAAGCGAATGTGAATGCTGTGGCTGCGGCGATTGCTGGCAGTCTGGAAGATGGTGCCGCTGCTGTATGCCTGCATTGTATCGGGCCGCGTGCAGTTAATCAGGCCGTGAAAGCTGCAGCTGTCGCACAGTCTATGATGCGCATGGATGGACACGAGAGTGCGGTGGTCAGTATGCATCCACGCTTTGAGCGCAAAGAACTGCAGGGACAGGACGTGACCGGCATGGCGCTGGAAGTCTCCTGGACAGGAGGACTATAAGATCATGGACAAGATAAGATACAAACCGATCGGAACGCGGGTGATCATCCGACCGGACGGACAGAGAACGCAGACAGACTCAGGCCTGCTGGTATACCAAGAAGACAAGGACGTTACACAGTGGGGATATGTCGTTGCCATTGGCAGTGACGTCCGTGCTGTATCGGTTGGTGATAGAATCATGTATGAAAAGTATGCCGGCGATCTCTTGCCATGGGATGATACCACCGACTATTTGATCATGGATGAAGCGGATATATTAGCGGTCCAGCTCCATCTTTAGCCACCTCCAAGTTACTCATATAGAGAGAAGGCAGTCACTCAATTTAGCTTGAGCGGCTGCCTTCTTTCTGCCTTTAGATTTCCTCATGGATGATTTCTATCTTGATCTTGTCCGGGTTCCGGCGCCGGTCTGT
>OCVV011340362.1_pt1 | contig 10291 bp, 10 predicted proteins | sample 1539721 | NCBI WGS metagenome assembly OCVV01 (sample SAMN02144230, study PRJEB22623) | gut metagenome | biome: sheep rumen | host: Ovis aries | place: New Zealand
TCGGTTTGTCAAGTACTTTTTTCAAATTTTTTCAGGAAATTTTCTGCAAACTTTCTTTCCGAAGTCCAAAAAACATTTCCTTCCAAAATTCCTTATTTTTCCCTGTCTCTCCGTCCGACAGCTTTATTATTATATCATGCTTTTTCTGAAATGTCAAGTAAAAGAATCAATTGATTTTTAACGTTTTTTTGTTGATTTTTAACAACTATAAAAAAGACGGCATTTCTGCCGCCCTTTCTTTATAATCCCAGAATTTGCTTTTTCTTTTTGTCATACTCTTCCTGCGTTATTGCACCATCATCAAGAAGTTCTTTAAATTTTTTTAATTCATCTGCTGATGATTTAGTTTCAGATTTAGTTGTGTTTCTGGTTGAGTTTTCGCTTATCTTTCGCACCATATTGTCGCTTTCACTTTTAGACATTCCACATATGCAGGTAGTCACATAGTTTGCATTGACACGCATACAATGATGACATTTCCAGCCACCCTCAGAAATAAGCTTTTGATTGCCCTTTTCAGTTGCATATGAACTAAGTGCAGAATTATACTCGCTGTCTCCAAATGAACTTTGACCGGAATGCTGATTATTTCTGTATGAACTGCTTGAATTTTCACGCTTGCAAAGCACAACTATAAGCCCTATGAATCCGAGCCAGAATCCCCATGCAAATCCTCCAACATAGCCTTTGTTTTCGTTGATTTTTTTGGTTATACAGCCCCATATTACAGCCCATATCAGAACACCAATTACATATCCTAATGATTCGTCCATATTTTCACCTCCTTTGTAATTTCTCTATAAATAAATTTTATCATACAAATTTAAGAAAGTATAGAGTTAAAAAAGAGGCAAAAAGTGAACCGTTTCCGCATACAAAAAAAGCGGACAGCCGAAACTGTCCGTTTTAATTAATCAATAGCCTGCATTCATATCTGCATTTGCTTTTATTTCGGGTGTGAGGTGAGCTTCATTTCTGTCGAATGCCCAGAACCATCTGTAACCTGTTGCAGGGTAATCGTACTCTGTTTCACCGACTTCCATGCCGAAGATATAGCCATCGATTTCAACTTCTGCTCTGAAATGAGGTCTTGATGTGTGAATCATGTATGCGTTGTAGCCCATGTAGCAGAGGAGTTCATCGAGTGCGCCGTTATACTGTACGCACTGTCCTGCATGGTGTATGAGACAAGCTTCTGAATATGCATAGCCCCAGATAGTACTGTAAGCAGGTCTGCCGTTCACACCGTCTGCGTATACTACTGTATCATGGATATAGTTCATGAAATAGAGAATCTTGTCATAGTTTGTCATGCCCTGATAGAAATGTTCAGCGGCAAACTGGTCAATTACTTCCTTTGCTCTGTCGCTTACTGTAAATGTATCATATCTTACAGCATAGCCTGAATAGTCCTCATAAACGGGATAGTAGTCACGGGGGCTGAGTTTTGCAGCATTTACGAGGAGTTTTATATCATCTTCCTCGCTTACGAAATAGCCTGCAATGCTTTCGTGTTCATAAGTACCGTTTGTATAGGATTTTTCGGCAGTTTTAATCTGTCCTTCAAACTCTGCATAGGGAGTAATTCTGTATCTGTAAGCATTTGCGCCGAGTTCAGCGGGGAGAAGTGCTGTGAACTGAGCTGAATTTACATCTTTTTCGTACTTGTAGGGCTGACCGTTTTCGTCATACTGCTGGTCTGTATAAAATTCAACGTGGTAGCCTGTTGCGCCCTCGATTTCGTTCCACCTGAGACCGAAATGTTTAAGGGAAGCATCATAGCTTTCGATGACATTTATATCTGAGTAGAGATTGTCAACATTGAAATTAACCTGCTCAAATTCATAAGCAGTAATTTCGGGAGCAGCCGTTGTTGTTACGGGAGCAGCTGTTGTTGTAGTTGTTGTAGTAGTAACAGGTGCAGTTGCCCTTGTTGTAGTTACGGGAGCAGAAGGCTGTCCAGCGGATACGCTTGCCTTTGCGCTTGCAACATTGTAATACCGGTCGATTGTTTCGCTGCCGCCTGCGGAGATATAGGCATAATAGCCGAGAAGGTCAGAAGCATCAGCCGAATCAATACTGTCATCAGCATTTATGTCGGCAGCCTTCATCTGGGCAGCACTCCATGTCACACCGTTGCCTGTTGCGATGTTGATGTACTGTCTGAGAATTTCGGACGCATCACTTGAATTGATAGCACCGTCACCGTTTACATCGCCGAGAGCATATGCGGCGGAAGCATTTAATGCCGAAGCACCGCAAAGGCAGGCTGCTGTACATACTGCGGAAAGGATTAACTTTGTAATTTTACTGTGCATTGGTAATTTCCTCCTTAGAAAATGCGAAAGCAAATTAATTAAAAATAATATGCCGATTGCATAAAAAACTGACTTTACCGAATTTTAATCGGTTTTTTGAGCTTTCGCACTCATATTATAACAGTTCGATTACAATTTGTCAACATCAAAAGAGAAAAAATTACAGAAAAATTACATTTATATACACAATGTAGAAAAGCCCGCTGATTTTCAGCGGACTTTTTTGTTTATTTATGCCATAATTCTATTATATAGCGGTTATAAAACCAAAGCTTAATAAATTTTACACATTTCAAGCCATTAATTTTACCATTACAGCTTTCTGTGCATGGAGTCTGTTTTCGGCTTCTTCAAAGATTTCGTTGGCGTGTTCCTCGAAAACCTTTGCAGTTATTTCCTCCTCACGGTGTGCAGGCAGGCAGTGGAGAACCATAGCATCTGCATTTGCGACAGACATAATTTCATCATTTATCTGATAGCCTGCGAACGCTTTCTTTCTCTTTTCTGCTTCGCCCTCCTGACCCATAGATGCCCATACATCTGTATAGAGTACATCGGCATTCTTTGCAGCCTGTGCAGGTGAGTCGGTAATCTCGAAATTATCGTATTTTGCGGCAAAATCAAGAATTTCCTTCGGGGGCCGGTAGTCTTTCGGGCAGGCAATTGAAACTGACATTCCGACTTTAAGACCGCCTACGATGAGGGAATTTGCCATATTGTTTCCGTCACCTATGAAGCACATTTTAAGACCGTCAAAGCTCCCCTTAAATTCTCTTATTGTCATGAGGTCAGCGAGTACCTGACAGGGGTGGCAGAAGTCTGTAAGACCGTTAATTATCGGGATATTTCCGTATTCTGCGAGGGCTTCAACCTCAGCCTGTTCAAATGTACGAATCATGATTCCGTCAAGGTAGCGTGAGAGAACTCTTGCGGTATCCTGAACGGGTTCGCCTCTGCCTATCTGCAAATCATTTGAGGAGAGGAAAAGCGGATATCCGCCGAGCTGATACATACCTGTTTCAAAGGAAACTCTTGTTCTTGTTGAAGATTTCTGGAAAATCATGCCGAGAGTCTTGCCTTTGAGGTGGGGGTGGGGTATACCGTGTTTGAGTTCATATTTAAGCTGGTCTGCGAGGTTTAATATATCAATAATCTCCTCAGTGCTTAAATCGAGAAGTTTAAGTAAATGTTTCATTTGTATAATTCCTTTCTGTCTGACAGCCTATCCCCTGTTCATATCTGCGAATGCAAGGTCTATTGCAACGGCAAAAAGCGGGATAAAGTCATCAAAAATCTTATTCTCTATTTCAAGTTCATACTGAAAATCTCCTGACGGGGTGAGCATAGTCTTTATACTTCCGACTTTTCCCTCATCTTCGGGGGCATCTTCATTTTCGTTTTCATTTTTTTCCTCTTCTTCCTTTTCGGTCTGAGGAATCAGTATATTGAAATTTCTGTGGTCTTTGCTTGCGAGGGCATAGTGTACCTCTGTACCTGATGTATCCTTTCCCTTGACTATTATAGTGGGGTCAAGGAACATGGATTTGCAGGTAAGTGCAATTATACCTCTGTCGTTATGGCTTATATTGAAAGCAGGTTTTCTTTCTTCTCCAACAGAAGTCAGTGAATACAGGTGATAATTGCTTGCATCGAGGAGGACGTACCTGCCTGCTCCGAAACCCTTTTTCTTGACAGAATAGAGGGTACGGCCCTTTTTATCCGTCACAGTATACTTGTGACCTTTACTTGAAATAATAAGCTCCATAATCATTCCTCCAGTATTTCTATCAAAATTTTAAGTCCGTCATTGAGTTCATCATATGATATTGTAAGCGGCGGCAGAAGTCTTACTTTATCCTTTGCAGTGAGGACGAGAAGACCTTTTTCGAGGCATTTTCCTGCTATATCCACAGCTTTTTTGGATTTAAGGGAAATACCAATCATAAGACCGAGACCGCTGACAGATTCAACTTCCTTGCAGTCTGCGAGGGCATTTTTAATATATTCCGCCTTTCTGCAAACTTCATCGAGGAAACCATCGCCTGTTACTCTTTCAAGGACGGCAAGACCGCCTGCACAGGCAACAGGATTTCCTCCGAATGTAGAGCCGTGAGTACCTTTTGTAAGGACTCCCTGACATTTTTCATTCATGAGGCACGCACCCATAGGAATACCGCCTGCAATACCTTTTGCGAGTGTGGTAATGTCCGCTTTTTTGCCGAAATATTCACCTGCAAGGAATTTTCCCGTTCTTCCGACACCTGTCTGAACCTCATCGGCAATAACAAGTATATCCTTTTCTCCGCAAAGTTCAAATACTGCATCGACAAAATCTTTTTCAAGGACGTTTACTCCGCCTTCGCCCTGAACGTATTCAATCATTACAGCGCATACGGTATCATCGAGTTTTTCTTTAAGGTCGTCAATATTATTAGCCTGAACGTTTATAAATCCTTCAAGGAACGGGAAGAAATAGTTATGGAAAACGTCCTGACCTGTTGCGGAAAGGGTTGCAATAGTTCTTCCGTGGAAAGAATTTACAAGAGTTATAATATTGTGCCTGCCTTTTCCGTACTTATCGAAGCTGTATTTTCTTGCAGTTTTTATTGCACATTCATTTGCCTCCGCACCGCTGTTTCCGAAAAATACAGCACAATAGCCTGATGCATTGCAGAGTTTTTCGGCAAAATCAGCCTGTACAGCGGTATAGTAATAATTTGAATTATGCTGTAATGTCCTTACCTGACTGCAAACGGCATCAGCCCATTTTTCATCGCAGAAACCGAGGGAATTAGTACCGATACCGCTGCCGAAGTCAATATATTCCTTTCCGTCCTCGTCCTTGCAGCGTCTGCCGCAGCCTTGTTCCATAACAAGAGGAAACCTTCCGTATGACTGGACAACGTGTTTGTTAAATTTTTCTATCGTACTCATTTTTATCTCCCTTTCGTCTTACGAACGATAAATCTTAATGAAATATCAGTTACTTTATAATTATAACTCTTTTAATCATGTGAAATCAATAGAGAAAGAACTGAAAACAGTAAATTTTTTGTATATTCGTAAATATATTTAATTTAAGTCCTTTATTTTAATCAGACAAACTGTGTACCTATGCCCTCGTTTGAGAGTATTTCTATAAGTATCGAGTGCGGTACTCTGCCGTCAATGATAACTGCACCCTTTACGCCACGCCTTACAGCTTCAACGCAGCAGTCAATTTTCGGAATCATACCGCCTGAGATAATTCCCTGTCTTTTGAGAAAAGGAACTTCACTGACATTTACTTTCGGCATAAGTGTTGACGGGTCGTCCTTGTCCCTGAGAAGTCCTGCGATATCGGTCATAAGTATAAGATTTTCCGCACCGAGTTCAGCGGCAATTCTTGCTGCGGCAGTATCAGCATTGACATTGTATGTATTTCCCTCGCTGTCGGTTGCGACAGTAGCGATAACGGGGACATTTCCGTTAGCGATAGCATCTGTTATAGGCTTGGTATTTACTTTGGTTATTTCGCCTACCCAGCCTAAATCCTGACCGTCATCAGTTTTTTTCTTTTCAGCGGTAATCATTTCGCCGTCGATACCGCAAAGACCGACAGCATTGCCCTTATGCTGTGCGAGAAGCTGAACGAGTTCCTTGTTTACTTTTCCTGCGAGAACCATTTTGACTACATCAACAGTTTCCTCACTTGTATAGCGCAGACCGTTTATGAATTTGCTTTCTATATTCAGTTTTTTGAGCATATCATTTATTTCAGGACCGCCGCCGTGAACGAGGACTACTTTTATTCCTACGAGTGAAAGCAGGACTATATCAGTCATTACGGCATCTTTGAGTTCCTTGTTTGTCATAGCGTTTCCGCCATATTTTATTACAACGATTTTGTTGTTGTATTTCTGGATATAGGGCAGAGCGTCAATAAGTATCTGTGACTTGTCACTGTTTGATATTTTTTCCATTTTAAAAACCTCTTTTAACTTCTGTAATCTCCGTTTATTTTAACGTAATCATAAGTAAGGTCACAGCCCCATGCAACTGCTGAACCCGTACCGTCACCGAGAGAAATATTTATCTGGATTTCTTCTTCGGCGAGTATTCTTGCGGCATCTTCCTCGGAGAAACGCACAACGTTTCCCTTGCGTCCGAGAGCGACTGTTCCTGCGGGTGATGATACATCTATATCGACATCTTCAATATCAAAATCAGCCTGAGCGTAACCAACTGCACAGTAAATTCTTCCTGCATTTGCGTCCTGTCCGAAAATCATAGCCTTGAAAAGATTTGAAGTTATAACGGATTTTGCGACAATTTCAGCGGTTTTGTCATTGTCTGCGCCTGTACATACACATTCAACAAGTTTTGTTGCACCTTCACCGTCCCTTGCCATTAACCTTGCAAGGTTCATCATTATATTATAGAGGGCGTTTTCAAATGCCTCAAAATCTTCATCTTCCTTATTGACAGTCTTGTTTCCAGCCTTGCCTGATGCAAGTATGCATACCATATCATTTGTGGAGGTATCACCGTCAACGCTTACACGGTTAAGAGTTACTTTTACAATATCGTCCAGTGACCTCTGTAAAAGTTCTGGGGATATATCCGCATCTGTCGTTATAAATGTAAGTGTAGTAGCCATATTCGGGTGAATCATTCCGCTGCCCTTGAGCATACCGCCCATTTTGCAGATTTTTCCGCCGAGTACAAATTCAACGGCAATTTCTTTCGGCATTGTATCGGTAGTCATTATGGCTTCCAATGCACGTTTATTTCCGTCATAGTCAAGACCTGCGGCAAGTTCGGGCATACCGTTTGCAATAGGCTCGATAGGCAGAACCTGTCCTATAACGCCTGTTGACGCTACTATGACATCATCTTCCTTTATTTTGAGAGCTTTTGCGGCAAGTCTGCACATAGCCTCAGCCTTTTCAACACCGTCGGGATTGCAGGTATTGGCATTTACTGAATTTACTATAACAGCCCTTGCCTTGCCGTTTTTGATATGTTTCTTTGTAACGAGTATGGGCGCACCCTTTACTTTATTTGTAGTATATACAGCCGCAGCAGTACATTCATCATCAGCAACGATTAAAGCGAGGTCATTTTTCTTTGTAGTGAGAGCCGCACCTTCATGAGTAAGTCCGCACTGTATGCCGTTTGCACGGAAACCGTCAGCCGCACATACACCGCCTTCAATAAATTTTACACTTCCGATTTTTCTGAATTCCATTTTTATCACTCCATTTAAAAAAGTCTTATCTTACAAGACCTGTTGTTTCGTCAATACCCATCATGATATTAAGGCACTGTACAGCCGCACCGCTTGCACCTTTTCCGAGGTTGTCAAGTCTTGCGGAAATGAGTATCTGTTCATCATCACCGAATACGAATATCTGCATTATATCTTTTCCGCTGATTGTATTTGATGCAAGGAAAAAGCTTTTCTGCTCATCACTTTCCATAAGGGGCATTACATTAACCATATTTGCTCCGCTGTAATGCCGGCTGTACATCTCATGAATCTGAGTTATGCTGAATTTATTGTCAATCATTCTTGTCTGAATGGGAATATTTACTACCATTCCGCTGTAATAGTCGCATACTATGGGATTGAACATGGGCTTATATTTAAGACCTGAAACAGCCTGCATTTCGGGGAGATGCTTATGCTGCTGCGAGAGTGCATACTGACGGGGACTGTTAAATTCAAAGGGCTTGTCATCGCCTTCATAGACTGCGATAGCCTTTTTTCCTGCTCCGCTGTAACCTGAAGTTGCATATGCAAAAATCGGGTAATCATCGGGGATTATTCCGTTTTTTACAAGCGGATAAACTATTGCATTGAATCCGCTTGCATAACAGCCCGGAACGGCAACTCTTTTTGAATTTTTTATCTTCTCACGGTGTTCGGGGGAAAGTTCAGGGAATCCGTATGCCCATTCGGGATTTGTTCTGTGTGCGGTAGATGCATCTATTATGCGTACATGGTCGTTATTCACAAAAGATACTGCTTCTTTTGAAGCGGCATCGGGCAGGCAGAGAAATACATAATCCGCATTGTTGATAAATTTTGCTCTTTCATCAGGGTCTTTTCTTTTTTCCTCGCTTATTTTCATAAGTTCTATATCATTTCTGTCCTTGAATCTTTCAAGGATTTTAAGGCCCGTAGTACCTTCCTGACCGTCTATATATACTTTAACAGACATGGAAATCACCTCTTATGTTTTTTATTGTGTTTATTCTTACGCTTTTCTATTTTCCTGTAATATTTTGCGGTTTTGGGGTCGGTGCGATCTGATTCGTCCTCAAGCATGGAGTGCCATACGCTTATTATGACTGTAAGAATAATTATTCCCGTAGTCCAGAAAACGTGCGCCCTCGGAACTACTGCTACCCACAGACCCATTACCAGTTCCCCTAAAACCCACAAAATGCCCATAAGCATTGTAAGACCGATTATGAACAGAACATCTTTTCTTTTCATATTACTGATATATATTCAGTTCACTTTCGGCAAGTGCTATCTGTTTTTTCACCTCATCGGGAGCAGGTCCGCCCTCGGATTTTCTTTCCCTTACGCAGGTTTCAAGGCTTATTGCGTTGTATACATCTTCATCAAAAAGCTCTGTCATTTTTCTGTACTCATCAAGGGGGAGAGTTTCAAGAGTTAAATTCTTCTCTATGCATAAAGCGACAAGCGTTCCCGTAATCTTGTATGCATCTCTGAACGGCATACCCTTTTTAACGAGATAGTCAGCGCAGTCTGTTGCGTTTATAAATCCCTTTGCAGCGGCATTTCTCATATTGTCCTTTAAAACTCTCATAGTCGCAAGCATGGGAATAAATGTCTTTACACATAATTTTACATTGTCAACTGCATCGAATATAGCCTCTTTGTCCTCCTGCATATCCTTGTTGTATGCAAGCGGAATACCCTTCATCATGGTAAGGAGTGTAATAAGGTCACCGTTTATTCTTCCTGTTTTTCCTCTGATAAGTTCAGTGACATCGGGGTTTTTCTTCTGCGGCATGATAGAAGAACCTGTTGCAAATGCATCATCAAGTTCAACGAATTTGAACTCCCATGAACACCACATTATTATTTCCTCAGAGAATCTCGAAAGATGTGTCATAAGCAGAGACAAATCACAGCATAACTCTATGCAGTAATCCCTGTCGGAAACACCGTCAAGACTGTTCGGCATGGGTTCTCTGAATCCTAAGAGTTCAGCGGTCTGTTTTCTGTTTGTTCTGTAAGTAGTACCTGCGAGCGCACCGCTTCCCAGAGGACATACATTCATTCTGTCCTGAGTGTCGGAAAGTCTGCTCAAATCACGCAGAAGCATGAAAACATATGCCATTAAGTGATGTGCAAATGTTATAGGCTGCGCCCTCTGCAAATGTGTATACCCCGGCATAATAGTTTCGGTATGTTCCTTTGCCATTTTTATAATTGCAGAAATAAGTTCCTTTACAAGGTTTTTTATCTCATTGATTTCATCACGCAGATAAAGTCTCAAATCAACTGCAACCTGATCGTTTCTTGAACGTGATGTATGAAGTCTTTTTCCGACATCACCGAGTCTTTTGGTGAGTTCAGCCTCAACAAACATATGAATATCTTCGGCATTCGGGTCAAGTTCAAGTTTACCCTCATCAATATCCTTTAAAATCTCTTTAAGACCGCCTATTATTTCGAGACTGTCCTGTTTTGTAATTATACCGCAGTCGCCGAGCATAGTAGCATGAGCGATACTGCCCTGTATATCGTGGCGGTACATACGACCGTCAAATGATATGGAAGAATTGAAAGCATTAACAGTTTCATCGACCTGCTTTGAAAATCTTCCTGCCCACATCATATCTGCCATAATTTTCTCCTATTTAAAATCGTCAAATTTGCGCTTTTTGAGCCTTGTGCTTTCGTTCACTCCACTTTGTTACGTTCACTCTCAGCACAAGAGCGCAAATTT
>OCVV011285431.1_pt1 | contig 10289 bp, 8 predicted proteins | sample 1539721 | NCBI WGS metagenome assembly OCVV01 (sample SAMN02144230, study PRJEB22623) | gut metagenome | biome: sheep rumen | host: Ovis aries | place: New Zealand
CTTCTATTGAGGTGAGGTCTTCGCGTTGGATGTTCTCGACGAGTGCCATTTCGAGCATATTCTCGTCATCGACCGTGCGGATGTAGGCGGGGATGGTGGTGAGGCCGACGCGTTGGCTTGCCCGCCAGCGGCGTTCACCTGCGATGATTGTATAGGTTCCGTCGCCCATGTCGCGCAGGGTGATGGGCTGCACGAGTCCGATCTGGCGGATGCTGTTGGCGAGTTCCTGCAGCGCGTCGTCGTCGAACTCACGTCGCGGCTGGTCGGGATTCGGCCTGATGTCGTCCATCCTCACTTCCGAGAGGTTCGACGAGCCGTTGGTCTGAATGACTTCTGTCTGCAGAAGAGCGTCGAGTCCTCTGCCCAGAGCTTGTCCTTGATACTTTTTCTTTATGGCCATATTCTTAGTTCTTTATTGAACATTGGCCATTGAACATTGACTATTTTTCCTTCGCCAGGGCTTTGGGCGCAGCCTAATGTTCAATGGTCAATGTTCAATGGTCAATGTTTTTCCTTTGCTATTATCTCCTGCGCCAGTGCCAGGTGAGCCTTCGAGCCAGTGGCGTCGGCATCGTAGAGGATGGCGGGGACGCCGTGGCTGGGTGCTTCGCTGAGCTTGACGTTACGCTGGATGACTGTCTTGAACACGAGTTCGCGGAAATGTCGCTTCACCTCTTCGTAGATCTGATTAGCGAGGCGGAGGCGACTGTCATACATGGTCAGGAGGAAGCCCTCTATCTCGAGACGCGGGTTCATGCGTGTCTTGACTATCTTTATCGTGTTGAGCAGCTTGCTGATGCCTTCCAGAGCGAAGTACTCGCACTGCACGGGGATGATGACACTATCGGCGGCCGTGAGGGCGTTCACCGTGATGAGGCCCAGGCTGGGACTGCAATCGATGAGGATATAGTCGTAATCCTGAACGATGGGCTGTATTGTCTCCTTCAGCACGCGCTCCTGGTTCTTGAAGTTCAGCAGTTCGATTTCTGCGCCGACCAAGTTGATGTGCGACGGCACGATGTCGAGTCCCTCGATGTCTGTCGTGTAGATGATGTCCTTGATGTCAACCTGTCCGAGCAGGGCGTTGTAGATGGATGCCTCCAGCTTGCTGACGTCCACGCCCATACCGCTCGATGCGTTGGCCTGCGGGTCAGCGTCGATGAGGAGAACTTTCTTTTCGAGTGTGGCGAGTGAGGCAGCCAGGTTCATGCTTGTGGTAGTCTTTCCCACGCCACCCTTCTGGTTTACTATTGCGATTGTTTTGCTCATAATCTTCGATGTGGTGTTAAGTAGTGTCTTCTATCTCCTTCTGTCTTCTTCTGTCTTCCTCTATCTTCTTGTTATTTTCTTAGATTAAAATGACTTTGCAAATATACATCAAAAGTCCGAAAAACACACTATTTTTCTTAAGCAGATTGCCTAAAGTGTTGATAACTGCCTGTTTTTGTTGATAACTAAGGCTGTTTATCAACATGTTTCGCCACGTTTTGTCGCTTCGTTCCGAGTGTTACCTTTCCCGACACAGCATGTCGAGTTGATTGCATATACATGTACATGCAATTGCACGTACATGTATATGCAATTGCACGTACATGTAGTTGCAACGAATTATCCTTGCGAAATTGAGCGTCAAGGAGTGCTGAATGAGCCAACTTGGCACGTTAACTTGCCCAACTTGGCACGCTGAATCTGTTCGCGCAGGCAGTCGGGTTTTTGTCCGCGCCACAATAATTTTCAATCTTCAATCTTCAATATTCAATAATAATTCGTATCTTTGTGCAGAATTTAACGAATTAACATGTCAAACAGACCCTTAATACTTATCTCGAACGACGATGGTGTAGCGGCGCAGGGACTGGGGGTGCTGACCGATTTGATGTGCCAGCTTGGCGACGTCATCGTGGTGGCTCCCGACGGGCCACGCAGCGCGGCATCCTGCAGCATATCGCCCCTCAGCACGATTACCATTAAGCTCGTGCGGGAACAGCCTGGCTTGAAGGTCTATCAATGCAGCGGAACGCCCACAGATTGCGTGAAGCTGGCGCTGGATGGACTGCTCGAGAGGCGGCCCGACCTTGTGGTGAGCGGCATCAATCACGGCGATAACGCGTCGGTTTCGGTGCACTACAGCGGTACTGTCGGCGCGGCTTTCGAGGCTTGCATGAAGGCTGTTCCGGCCATCGCATACAGCCTCAAGACCCGAAGCCTGCAATGTGACTTCCGACCTTACGAGGCTGAAGTGGTCAGGATAGCCCGCTACGTCCTCGAAAACGGCTTGCCGGAGGATGTGCTGCTCAACGTCAACTTCCCCGAAGTGCCTGAGCTGAAGGGCACTCGCGTCTGCCGGACCGGTCGCGGCAGGTGGATGAAAGAGATGATGCAGGTGGGCGAAGGCGAGTACCGGCTCACGGGTTATTTCCAGAACCTCGAGCCTGAGGCAGAAGACACGGACTATTGGGCGCTCGATCACGGCTATGCGTCCATCACGCCCATACAGCTCGATATGACGGCTCACAAACTGCTTGAAGTTTTACAGGAGCAAGGGGCAAGGAGCAAGGAGCAAGAGAAAACCTTCTGCCTGGGCAATCCTCTTGCCCCTTGCTCCTTGCCCCTTGCCCCTAATAAACAGGAACAATGAAGTACTATCTCATAGCAGGCGAGGCAAGCGGCGACGTTCATGCGAGCCACTTGATAGCGTCCATCAGGCAGCAGGATGCGGCGGCTCAGTTCCGTTGCTACGGCGGAGACATGATGGCGGCACAGGGCGCTGAGCTCGTTCAGCACTATCGTGACCTCGCTTATATGGGCTTCATCCCCGTCCTCATGCACCTGAGGACCATCCTTCGCGGCATGAAACGCTGCCAGCAGGACATCCTCGCGTGGCAGCCCGACGTGCTGATTCTGGTCGATTACCCAGGCTTCAACCTCAAGATAGCGCACTTCGTCAAGCAGCACAGCACGATTCCCGTGGTCTATTACATCGCTCCGAAGATCTGGGCATGGAAGGAACATCGCATCCGTAACATTAAGCGCGACGTCGATCTGCTGCTCTCCATCCTGCCCTTCGAAGTGCCATTCTACGAGGAGAAGCACGGTTACCATATTAATTATGTAGGCAATCCGACGGTGGATGAAGTGAAGGCTTACAAGCGGGAGCACGATACAAAAGCCTCCCCTCTACGGGGAGATATGGAGGGGTCTGCACTTCCCATCATCGCTCTGCTGCCCGGAAGCCGCAAGCAGGAAGTGCGCGACAATCTACGTCGCATGCTGGAAGCGGCAGCGCCCTATGCCAAAGACTATCAGTTGGTGCTCGCCGCCGCCCCAGGACTTGAGGATGAGTTCTACGAGGAACAGATAAAATCTTCACTCTTCACTCTTCACTCTTCAACAATAAAAGTGGTTCGCGACCAGACTTATCAGCTCCTTCAGCACAGCACGGCAGCCCTCGTCACCAGCGGCACCGCGACGCTCGAGACGGCTCTGCTGCGCGTGCCGCAAGTCGTCTGCTACTACATGAAGGCAGGCCGCCTGGCGTCTCTCGCAAAACGGCTCTTCATAAAGGTTCCCTATATCTCCCTCGTCAACCTCATCGCCGGCGAGGAAGTGGTGCCGGAGCTCGTTGCAGAACAGATGAACGTCAGTAGCGTTCGCCGTCACCTCGCTTCGATCCTGCCCGGAGGCTCAGCCAGGGAAGCTCAGTTGAAAGGCTACGAACGCATGGCCGCCATACTGGGCGAACCCGGAGCGCCAGAGAGAGCGGCTAAGTTAATACTCGACTTTACAAAGAGATAAATAGTAAATAGTAAATCATTAAATTGTAAATGAAGTTATGATTCGTTTAAATTGTTTCTTCCAAGCCAAGAAGGGTAAGTACAACGAAGCCCTTGAGGCAGCCATTCTGCTCACTGCAAAGACTCAGAAGCACGAGGGAATGGTAAGCTACGACGTTTTTGAAAGTGCTACACGCAAGGACATCTTCATGTTCTGCGAGACCTGGGAAAGCGAAGAAGCCCTGGCAAAACATGCCGCCACACCAGAGTTCAAGGAACTCGTGGGCATCATCGAGAACTGCGGCGACATGAAGATTGAGAAGATGACGCTGTAGTCGTCTGCACGAAACCTGCAAGGCCAGACTAAAAGAGGGCTACCTATTTCATCATATAGGTAGCCCTCTTTGTGCAAAGCAATATGCAGGCTTTGCAATTATCTCACAATAACGACGCGCGTCACGATAGCCTTGTTGCCCTCCGGAGTGTTGGCCACGACGTGATAGATGCCGCTGGCAACGCGCAATCCATTGTTGGCACAACCGTTCCAAAGGCAGGTTCCGCCAGCAGATGTGCCGTTCCATACGAGCTGACCGCCAGTGGAGATGATCTTTACCTCTGTGTTGTTCACCAATCCTCGGATGGCAATCGGACCATTGTAGTCAGGTGTAACTGGGTTGGGAAATACGACGACGTTGCTCTTCTCCAACTCTGCTTCGGGCGACGTGGCATCACTCATGAAGCTACACAGGCCTTTGTCCGTACCGAAGACCACTTCTCCAGTGCTCGGATGAACAGCAATGCTTTGCACGTTATTGCTCAGGAGAGGACTGTCGTCGGTAGTGAAGTGGTGTATCATCTCCTGCCCGTCGGCACTGATCAGGTAGGCTCCATTGTTTTGCGTGCCTATCCATTTACGGTTCGCCGCATCGATGGAGATGCAGGCAATAGAGACATTGTTGAGCAGATAGTCAGCAAGTCCGCTGCCATCATTGCGGTTTATCTTAACCTGCGTAAACTGGTAATCCGTATTGAAGACATTGGATAAGTCCTCCATAACGAATAGGCCGGAGGATGTTCCTACCCAGACTAAGCCATCAAGGTCCTCGCAAACACAGAAGAATTCCTCGGGCTGATAAATTGTCCCGTCCTGGTTGACGATGTTCTGATGCATGATGCTTCTGTCGTCGGCATTGCGTTCCGTCCCCTTTGTGTCGAGGCAGAAGATGCCACGCATGTCCAGGCGTCGGCTGGTCACTATCTTAATGCCGCTGCTGTGATGCAGGATGTTGTCCACCAGAGAGCAGCCATCCAACTCCTTATAGTATAGTTTGTACCATTTTCCGTTAGGCTTGAATACAATCAAGACAGAGTCTCTCATCGAAGATGCCATCCATAGGCTGCCGTCCGCATCATAGCTCAACGCGGCGCACATAACGTAATTGTAGTTTTGCGACGATGAAGGCATTAAGCTTGTCAGCGCGGAGTTTTTGTGATTATATAGCTTGACAAACTTGCCGTTCTTATATTCGCATAGGCCTCCACGATAGAGGCTGGCGAAGTGATGCGTGTCGTCTGTAGGATCTTGAACGAGGTTGGTTGTGTTGACAAGCTTAAATCTTGGGTACTCAGCGGGAATGTCCATCTCCTTGAAGTTAGTCCATTCTCCGTTTTCATAGTACATGGCGGTGGCGGGATTGGAGAAGCCGCTTACTGTATTGATGCCTCCTGCCACGAGGAGACGGTCGCCCACCCAACTGAGCCTATATCCGAGATCGCGGATAGGACTGCTTGGCTGTATGATTTCTCCTGTGGGCGTGAATGCGTTGTCCGTAATCTTATAGCCACGCAAGCCGTTCTCGTTCTCGCTCATCCAGTATTTGCCACCGAGATAAGACACGTCGCTCCATTTGGCTGGAGTTGTGAGGATGGTGGGGCTGCTCGTGAGGTCGGTGGTCATACCGAGTTGGGTATTGTTGCCCCAAAAGAGGCGGTCTCCATTGTGTTTTAGGAAGGTGTAGCTTCCTTTGTCGTAGACTATATTGCTGGAACTGGCAGGGTCCATTTCGTAGAGTGTGGCTCTTGTTAAAGCCATGATTTTACCCTGAAAGAAGCACATGTTCATCACGGAATCCCATGTGCCCCTCTTATTCCAATTCTGTTCCATCTGCATGTTGCTGTTCTTTGGACATTGGTATAAGCCATCGTTTGTAGCAATGAACACCTCATCGTCGGTTGCTGTGATGCACTGTATGGCCTTGTTCAGTTTGTAAGTGTTGCGGAACACACCTTCCTTCATGTCCACTTCAATAAATCCAAAGCCGGTAGCAAGGTAAGCCATAGATTTGTAGATGGAAACATAGGAGACTTCCTTGCCCAAGATGCTTTTGTCCTTCAGGGCAGAGAGGTTCTGTACATTGCCCTCCTTGTCGAGCAGGTCAATGTTACTATTGCTGTAAACGATGAGCAGCTTGCCAGCCTCTTTGCTATATGCAATGTGAGCGATATTGACATCACTGAGCTCGTTCAGATGGTCGTATGTGCGAACTTCGCCATCTTCTGTATCGTAGGAAAGCAGGTTACCGTTCATCAGGGAATAGATGATGCTGCCGCTTACGTCACTCTTGGTGGCGATTTGGTAACTAAGATACATGCGCCATGTTCCCAGTTGCTGGGCTGAGGCTGTGAGGCAAAGCACACAAAGGAGTAGTGCCAGGGAAGAGAGTTTCTTTATCATCGTCGTTCTGTTATGGTATGACAGGAAGTTTTCTATGCGACATGTAGGGGTTTTTCATTCCCCTATAGGGCGCCAGTCATTCCCCTATAGGGCGTTGCTTATTCCCCTATAGGGCGTTGGTCACTCCCCTATAGGGCGTTGAAGATTCCCCTACGGAGGGTTTTGAAGGCTTCCTTGTCTAATACATCTTTTATATATTCAATAACGAAAAAGTCGGGTCAATTATTGCTTTTGGCCACAAGATATTCTGCCAGTTTCTTCGTGGCTCGCCCACGATGGCTGATGCTGTTCTTTGCTTCGGCACTCATTTGGGCAAAGGCGAGGCCGCCTGCTTCAGTGGGAGCGAAGACTGGGTCGTATCCGAAACCACCTTCGCCGGCACGCTGCGGCAATATCTCGCCTTCCACGATGCCTTCGAAGAGTCTTTCCTTTCCATCCTGAACGAGGGCTATGACTGTGCGGAAGCGAGCCTTGCGTGTCTCTGCCTTTTCTATCTTGTCGAGCAGGCATCGTATGTTGGCATCGGCATCATGGCTTTCGCCATATCCGTTCATGGCACCGAAACGAGCCGTATAGACTCCTGGCGCTCCGCCGAGTGCATCTACCTCCAAACCAGTGTCGTCGGCAAAACAATCTACGCCGTAGTGCTCATGGACATATCGTGCCTTCTGCAAGGCATTGCCCTCCAGCGTGTCGGCCGTCTCGGGGATGTCCTCGGTGCAGCCGATGTCGCTCAGCCCTTTCACCGTGAAGGCACTGCCCAGTATCTGCCGGATCTCCTCCAGCTTGTGGGCGTTGTTGGTTGCCATGATGATGGACCTCCTAACCCCCTTCAGGGGGAACTCTTTATTACCTTCTTCTCCTGTCATATCATAGTTTGTATTTAATTCCCACTAAAGAGGGTTAGGGGGTCTTACTTCTTTATGGGGTCGAAGCCTTCGCCAAAGACGCCTTCTACGTTGCTCATAGAGACGAATGCCTGCGGGTCGATGCGCTTGATGAGCTGGAAGATGCTGCGACTCTCATAGCGCTTGGCCAGGATGAGCAGCACTTGCCGCTTCTCTTTGCTATAGAATCCTTCGCCCGATAGAACGGTCACGCCTCGCTCGAGCCTCGTATTGACTTCCTCTGCTATTTTCTCGTACTGTTCGCTGATGATGATGAACTGCACGCTTCGCCTTGCCGAGTTGATGACATAGTCAAGGAAGTTGAGGCTGATGAACATTGCCAGGTAGCCCACCACCATCGTCTCGATGTCGTGCGAGATAAAGTAGCTGCCGCCGATGATGACGATGTCGAGCATCAGGAGCAGTCGGCCGAGGGAGATGTCCCAATACTTGTTGATGGAGCTGGCAATGATGTCTGTGCCACCCGTGCTGCCGCCTGCCAAGAAGATGGTTGCCAAGCCAAGACCTTCAAGGAAGGCACCAATGACGCAGGCCATGAACTTCTGTTCGCCTATGATGTGCATAAGCGTAAGGTGACCATCTGCACCAACGACGGTGAGCTGGGTCTGCATGATGCCGATAGCACTCGAGATGAGTAGCGTCACAATGATTGTGCGTACCAGATAACGCCAGCCCAGTATGCGCATAGCCATCAGGAGCAAGCCTACATTTATAATTAAGTAGGTGTTGCCAGCAGGAAACCCAGTCAAGTAGTACAGGATGGTGGAGATACCCGTAACGCCTCCACTGACTATCTTATAAGGCAATAGGAAGCAGGCATAGCCAACCGTGTAGATGACTGTGCCCAGCAACATCTGCAGATAGTCGCGCAGCAGTTGCCAAGGTGAAGGTCCTATGATGTCCTTTATCGTCATGGCTTTATGACATTAAACCCGTTCCCATAGACACCCTCTGCTCTGCTCTGCGAGACGAAGGCAGCAGGGTCGGTCTCTTGAATCATGCGCAATATCTTGACGGACTCTCTCTTGTGTACAATGGTGATCAGCACCTTAATGTCTTGATGACTGTAATAGCCCTCGCCATTCATCGAGGTCACGCTGTGGCAGGTCTCTGATATGATGCGTTGGCAGATTTCGTCGGGTTTCCTTGTAAAGATGATGAACTGGATGTCTTGCCTTGCGCTGTTGATGAGCATGTCCAAGGCATAAGTATAGACAACCAAAGTGACGTAGCCAAACACAACCATCCGGACATCATGGAAGATGGGCCAGCACGAAGCAATGACCACGAAGTCGAGAATCAGCAAGGCTCGGCCGAAGGTGATGTTGCGATACTTGTTCACGAGGGCCGCTATGATGTCCCATCCGCCCGTACTTCCTCCTGTGAGGAACACAATGCCGATGCCCAAACCGTTCAGTATGGCACCAAGCACGCAGGCCATCGAGTCTTGGCCTTCGCCAAGGATCTGCATCAAGTGTCCGCTCTCATCTGTCATCATTTGTTGCCCCAGCTCGAGGAAAGAGGAAAGGGCAATGGTTGCGTATGCCGTCTTGCCGACAAACTTCCAACCAAGTGGCTTGAGGGCAATGATGAGCAGGATGGAGTTGGCAATGAGCACGGCAGCCGAGATGGGGAACTTCGTCAAGTAGTAAAGGATGGCGAACATACCCGTCATGCCGCCCGTCGTGATGTGATAGGGCAACAGGAACGCGGCCCAACCCAAGGCATAGATAGCCATGCCGAGGTTGATGGCCAGGAAGTCCAGCGTGAACTCCCATATTCTGCGATAGTTTACCTTTGGCATTATGCTTTTGGCTTTACTACGATGTTGACGATGCGCTTAGGGATAGCGATGGTCTTCACTATGTCCATTCCCTCAAGATGCTTAGCTGCCTCGGGTGCTGAGGTGGCAAGCTCTATCATCTGCTCCGGTGTTGCATCGGCAGGGAAGAGCATGTCGAAGCGCACTTTGCCGTTGAACTGCACGCCGAGCTTCACGCTGGTCTCAACGAGATACTTCTCTTCGTACTGCGGCCATTTGGCGTCGCAGACACTTCCTTCGCCGCCGAGTGCTTCCCAAAGCTCTTCTGCGATGTGCGGTGCAAAGGGAGCGATGAGGACGGGCAGCGTCTGGAGTACGGTGCGGCTGCTGCATTTCTGTTGGCTCAACTCGTTGACTGCGACCATGAATGCCGAGATGCTTGTGTTGTAGGAGAACGCCTCGATGTCGCCTGTCACCTTCTTGATGAGCTTATGCAGCGTCTTGAGGCTGTCGGCAGAGGGTTCGTCGTCGGTCAACGCGAGGTTGCCGTCTTTGTCCCAATACAGCGCCCACAGTTTCTTGAGGAAGCGGAAGCAGCCGTCTATGCCGTTGGTGTCCCAAGGCTTCGACTGCTCGACCGGACCGAGGAACATCTCGTAGAGGCGCAACGTATCTGCCCCATAGTTCTCGACAATCATGTCGGGATTGACGACGTTGTACATCGACTTAGACATCTTCTCGATGGCCCAGCCGCAGATGTACTTGCCATCTTCGAGGACAAAGTCTGCCGTAGCGTACTCCGGACTCCAGGCCTTGAAGGCTTCCAGGTCGAGGATGTCGTTCTTCACGATGTTTACGTCCACATGGATAGGCGTAACGTCGTACTTGTCTTTCAAGCCTAAAGAGACGAACGTGTTAGTCTCCTTAATGCGATACACGAAGTTGGAGCGCCCTTGAATCATGCCTTGGTTGACGAGTTTCTTGAAGGGCTCTTCCTTCTTACTTACGCCGAGGTCGAAGAGGAACTTGTTCCAGAAGCGTGAGTAAATAAGGTGACCTGTGGCATGCTCCGAGCCGCCGACGTAAAGATCGACGTTCTGCCAATATGATGC
>OCVV011343614.1_pt1 | contig 10289 bp, 12 predicted proteins | sample 1539721 | NCBI WGS metagenome assembly OCVV01 (sample SAMN02144230, study PRJEB22623) | gut metagenome | biome: sheep rumen | host: Ovis aries | place: New Zealand
AGGTGTGACCGCCTATGACAAAGAGCCATACTTCATCATCGGATCGCTTCAGTACAACGGCAAGTGGTACGGCATCAGCGAGGAACACAAAGAGTTTATCCCGGACAAGATGACGGATCAGGACTACTACATCTTAACGCTGGCTGCCATCGCCCGGGAGATGGAGCTGGCGCATCTGACCAGCGCCGACGTCCACCTGGCTGTCGGACTGCCCCTGACCTGGGTATCGGAGCAGAAAGACCGCTTCCGCAAATACCTGATCCAGAGGAAGGAGGTGAAGTTCAGCTTCGATGGCACTGGCTACAGCATCCGGATTGTCGGCTGCGACGTCTTCCCTCAGGGCTTCGCGGCTGTGGCGGATAAGCTGGCGGAATTCAAGGGCACAACCATGCTCTGCGATATCGGCAACGGCACCATGAACATCATGACCATCAGCAACGGGAAACCCAATCCGCAGAAATGTTACACAGAGAAGTACGGAACCTATCAGTGCATGCTGTCCATCCGGGAGCAGCTCATGAGAAAGTTCGGTACGGCCATCGATGATGATGTGATCGACGATGCTCTCAGGTACGGCACCGCGGATATCGGCGAAAAATACCTGACAGTGATCCAGGAAGTCGCCCGGCAGTATGTCGCCGGCATCATGCGCCGACTGCGTGAACATGAGTACAACCCGGAGCTGATGAAGCTGTACATCGTAGGTGGCGGCGGGTGCCTGATCCGGAACTTCGGTGAATACGATCCCAATCGGGTGACGATCAATGACGACATCTGCGCCACTGCCAAGGGCTATGAATTCCTGGCCAATCTGAAGCTGAAGAAGGCGAAAGCGGCATGAACAAGAAGGAAAACCTCTTCACAACAACCCTGCGGCTGAACCTGAACAATGCCCAGGACATGGAGGCCTGGAACAACCTGATGAGCACTGACAGAAACCAGCCGGAATACAGCTCATACAGCCGAACGGTCGTCACCGCCATCAACGATCACTTCGCCCGACAGGATCGTATGGAGGAGCAGCAGGAATGGGAAACGGCGCTGTTGAAAAAGATTGAGGCCACGATCCGGGAAACGGTCACCAGCTGCCTGAAAGAGTTCCAGATCACCACTGTGCAACCGAAAGCGGAGAAATCTGAGCCTCCGGCGCAGCCTGATCCCCCTGATGAAACAGAAGCGAACATCGAAGCCTTCCTGGACTGCTTCTGAGGGGGTGCACCACAAGTAGTATCACGACGGAAGAAAAAATGATACCACTTGTAATACCAGCCCAAGTTGAGGAAAGACAACGGCATAAATTGTGAGACCGTGCCTTAAGCCGGAAAATGAATCATCACCCGAAACCAAGTTAATACCAAAAGCGCACCAAACCCCTGCACCTGAAAAGTTGGTATCACATCCCAACCAACAGGCGCAGGGGTCTTTCTTTATCATTCAGCGTTTGCTGAACACCGTGGTGATACCAAAGGTTCACCACACAACCACAGCACAAAGTGCTGGTTTTGAGGGGCTTGGGGGCGGAGCCCTCAACAAGCCTTTTGCAAAATGTATTAACTTTGCATTGCTTGCAGCTATGCAAAATGTGATACTTTTGCCCTGCTTGCTGCTATTACAGCTATTGGATAATCATCATTATAGATCAATAAATCAAGCTTAAATCAAGCTTTCAAAGGAACGATAGTTGTTTTTAGTTGACATTATCAATGATTTGTTTTATAATCTCGTTGCATTACTGGTGAAGGGAGGGATACAATGACAACATCAGAACAAATTAGAGTTCTTTGTGTCAGAACAGGTGTAAGCTTATCAGAGTTAGCTCGAAGAATTAATCAATCGCCTCAGAATTTCAATGCAAAATTGAAGAGGAATACAGTTACGCAAGATGAATTAAACAGTATCGCAGATGCCTTGGGCGTAACTTACGAACAATACTTCGTTTTATCTAATGGAGAACGAGTAAAATAGTGAGGGAAAGATGACTGAACACAGAATCGTATTTGGTGATAGCAGATCACTGAACAGGATTAAGGATAAGTCTGTCCAGTTGATAATCACGTCTCCTCCGTATTGGCAATTGAAAGATTATGGAACTGACGATCAGATCGGTTTTAACGATAGCTATGAAGAGTATATAAATAATCTAAACTTGGTATGGCAGGAATGCTATCGTGTGTTATCTGACGGATGCAGAATGTGTATTAACATCGGGGATCAATTTGCTCGTTCTGTTTACTATGGCAGATATAAAGTAATCCCGATTCGCACGGAGATCATTCGTTTTTGTGAATCTCTTGGCATGGACTATATGGGGGCGATTATCTGGCAGAAAGCTACCACCATGAATACATCCGGAGGCGGTGCCATTATGGGCAGCTTCCCATATCCGAGGAACGGCATTCTGAAGATGGATTATGAATTTATCCTTCTCTTTAAGAAGCTGGGAAATGCACCCAAACCAACAAAGGAACAAAAAGAACGCTCAGTTATCACGAAGGAAGAATGGGGGCAGTACTTCTCTTCGCACTGGAACTTCAATGGTGTAAAGCAATTTGAGCATATTGCTATGTTTCCCGAGGAGTTACCGAAACGCTTGATCAAGATGTTTTCCTTTGTTGGAGAAACTGTATTTGATCCGTTTGTCGGCAGTGGTACCACGTCGCTGGCCGCAAAACATTTGGGCAGGAATTCTATTGGTTATGAGATTAACAGATCGTTTGCTCCGATTATTCGGAGTAAATTATATGAGGAACAACTGTCTTTTAACGAAGAGGATTCCCAAATAGTCTTTTATGAAGATAGAATTGGAAATACTGCAACATTTGATCGACTCCCTTATATTTTCAAAGATCCCCATAGGATGGACAAGAAGATCGATGTAAAAAAACTCCAATTCGGATCTTCTATAGATGGGAGTTCAACAAAGCGTGATGATTTGTTTTCAGTAAAACAAGTCATATCTCCTGAAAAAATTGAATTGGGGAATGGTCTTATAGTTAAGCTGATAGGGATTAAGACAATTCCCGAGCACCAGGATGAAGCGGTTGAGTTTTTACGACAGAAATTCAACAAGCGAAAAATCTACTTAAAGTATGATTCTGTAAAATATGATGATAGCGACACTCTACTATGCTATGTATACTTAGATAACAAAACATTCGTAAATAATCATTTAATTAGAACCAAACTTGTTGATGTCGATATTACCTATGAATACTCACAAAAAACGAAATTTCTTGCTTCACGGTTTCAATAAAAATGGGGCCTGTTTTATAAGGCCCCATTATCTACGTATTTATTCTATAGCTTAATCTTTTGGAGGCATCTTCAGCAATAAGTCATATTCTTGTCTAATTTGTATTATTTGTTTTTCGGGTACGGCCCCATTTTGGGGAGTAATGATGAATACTTTTCCCCCAAAATCACACCTAAATCGTTTGTGCCCAGCATCTTCAGATGATTTTGCCCCTCGCGAATAAAAGGATGTATTTGCTGATTGATAGGTAGTCGGTTTTACTTGAAGCCCAATTTTATAACCGTTTACATCTGTCCAAAGGTCAACCCAATATGGGGCTCCTTCAATTTCGCTTGGGGTATCTGTAAATTCAATTCCATCAATAATGAGCATTATCTGCCATTCTCCTTACAGTATCCGTCATACTGACGATTGATAACTAACTGGTGGAGAAATTGAATGCAGTCATCTTCAGTTATGGAGTCAAGTAGTGCAGGAAAAAAACGCATTTCATTCGGGAGGACTATTCTAACTTTTTCATATAGTTTACGTCCAAGTTCATCAATGTGCTCATACGACCTAACATTCTTATAGTAATAATCCGCCCACTCCTGTAAGCTCTGCGGAGCACATAAGCGGATTGAATCCGAAGTGGATCCAACGTTTGTTTTCTTATTTAATCCCCATCTGTTAGTAGCATAATTCAGTACAAATTCTTTGTTTGCCATTGGCATTTGGCTCACCTCATTCAGAATCAATCGACAACCTCGATTCTTAAACCGGTTTTGGTTTTTGTATAATATATCATTTTTACATCGATGGTCTCTGATAGACGCCCCATTGTCTTGTATGTTTCAGGCTTAACAGAGTACGGAATCTCTCCCACATAACCATCAATTCCGATGGATTCTTCAGCAGGGGTCGCCAGTCTAAACTTGGTTCCCTTTTTTTCTGCAAGAGATGCTAATATAGCTTTCTGAACATACATGCCATTGAACGTCTTATTAATCACGAGATCCTCAACCCAATGCATTACCATTTCCCTGTCAATCAAAGGTATCGCATTTCGGAGGTTTTGTACCTGCGCAAAAATCTTGTCTGTTGCTTTATCAAAAGCATCCGGATATCGCTCTGTATACCACTTGCGCCAGTTTTCAATAGTAATCTCTTCTCCAGTAGCTACGAATTCTGGAAACAACTCGGACATTTGGCCAACAACTACCGGCCTTGTGCCTTGGGCGTTCTGATTTGCCCAGTTAATTAGTTGTGAGGTGTACTTGGGAAATTCAAATTCATCGCTTTCATTAAAGGCAACAATGCTTTCATTCTTAAGAGTGTAATTCATCTTTATCCTCCAGAAAGAGTTTGTAAGGCTCTATTTCGAGCGCATCCGATATGCGCTGAACGTTTTCAAGAGCAATACTCCGTCGGTAACATTCAATTGCGCTGATATAAGTTCGGTGCAACCCGCACTTTTCGGCAAATGCTTCTTGTGAAAGTCCCATGGCTGTTCGGTATTTCTTTAGATTGTTGCCGAAAACTTTGACAATATCCATGCTTGTAAACCTCCATTATTTATATTATAATGGTGGCGAATACAAAAAGTCTACATACAATAAGTCACCAAAACGAAAGGGGCTTCCTCGTATGACATCAGCAATTACATCTCTGGATAAAAAGTATACAGATTTTATGGATGAAATATCATCCGATGAACTCTACGAAGGCCTACTTGCTTACGGGTTCTTTGCTGAAAGGTTGCCGCCTGTATTTACCGCTGTTCCTTTCTTCAATTACTGCCAAACAATACCTGCTCCATTCGATACGGGCTGGAATGAATACATAGCCTTTCGAGTAACGCGTAGTATCGGCATACCACGGCTTATGGGAATTCCGAACCCTTTTAAATACCAAAGAGTGTGTACTGAGCTTAAGGATAACTGGGATAAAATACGCAACCATTTCCACATGCAGACAGATGGACAGAGCTATCGCGTCAGTCGAATTCATGTTCGCAAAGAGTACAATGAAAAACGCATTTTTAAGATGAATTATAAAAACTGGCGAGTAGATGGCAACCCGGAATCAGATCTACTGATACACGATAAAGGAACGAGCCGCTTTATTGTTAAGGCTGATATCTCAACATGTTTTCCCAGCATTTACACACATTCAATACCATGGGCATTGGTAGGAAAGGAGAAGGCAAAACAAACAGTTCACGATGACACTTGGTATAACAGGATTGATCAGGCTTGTTCAGATATGCGCAATGGCGAAACACACGGACTTCTTATTGGACCGCATACTTCAAACCTGCTTTCAGAGATTATTCTAACAGTGGTAGATAAGAAACTATATAATAAAGGCTATCGTTATGCCAGGAACATAGATGATTACGACTGTTATGTTAATAGTCATGATGAAGCGCAACGATTTCTACGAGATCTTGAAGATGCTCTTCGTGAATTTGATTTATCTTTGAATCACAAAAAGACAAAGGTTATTGAACTCCCTGTTGGCATAGAGAAAAACTGGAAACATCGCTTGAGTGATTTGCCCAAGGTAGGTAAGTCAGGAATGATTGAGTATCCACAAGTTAATACATTTATTGACACGGCTTTGCTTCTGGCAACGGAAACGGGAGACTTGGCAATAATCAATTATGCAATCAAAAAGCTAAAAGGATTAATGCTTTCTGACAATGGAAAAAAGCTGGCAGCAAAACGATTCATGCATATGGCAGCGCTCTATCCATACCTTCCTGCGGGAGCATAAGCCCGGCCTGTACAGCCACCTGATCCTGTCCGGAAAGCTGTATCAGCATCTGGTGGAAACGCAGGAATCGGCACAGACCCGGATAGACCGGATCGTTGCGGAGATGGCGAAGGATGCTGGGATTGATGAAGAACTGAAGGCACAGGATCAGATGGCCTGGGTCGGCGCGATGAACACGATCCGGCAGCAGGCGGAGGAGAGTGTGCTGGAAGAACTGACCTATAGCTGAGAAGACGCCCCGTGGCCGGTGTGGTTGCGGGGCTTTATAATTCAGCAGACATTTCAGCGAAAGTGTTGTATAATATGGCTGTACCCCTATGCATGGAAGGGAAATGATTGTCATGTTTGATTCAATCGGAAGGAAGAAAGCTGCCTGTGAAATCTGCGCCATGTGTGGCAAGCGTCTGAAAAGCACGGACACCTGGTTAGTCAATGCAAAGAAATACTGCGGGCAATGCAGACAGCAGATATGGGATGAACAGGCGGCTTTGACGACACAGAAGACCGACGAGAGGATCCTGATGCTGATCAAAGGGCAGCGATATTTAGTTCACCATCACGATGAAGAGGAATACTCGTATCTTGGTGAAAGCGGCATGTGCATTGAGATCCTGAATGACACCGAAAGCGGCAGCCTCTTTATAGACCGTGACGATGAGTATACTGTGTCCTTTGAATACCACCATTGCCACTATTCATTTGGTGATGACGAGCAAATCTCCCGCATGATGGAGACAATCGATGGCATTCTGCACAATACAATCTGTGCGGTTTCCATCGGGAGCCGAGGCGGAAACGGACAGTTTGTGTGGAGCGGAAGCTGCTTTTTGCCTTCAGAGACCGTACGTGAAGCCAACGCCATCAAAGACCTGTTTCCACAAAGCGTATTAAGACAACTCGCAAACAGCCGGTGCACTGAAATCCTGTTCCAATTCTGGGACGGTTCATCAAATAAGTCGACTCCTGTCTCATCGATGCGATGACCAGTGTGATACCTGAAGGATACGCAGAGCATTAGCCTACTTGAACAGAGCACAGACAGTTCAGCATCAGCCCTATGCCCCGTGACCACTGTGGCCACGGGGTTTTGCTTATTCCTGAAATCGCTGCAAAGCATCAGAAAACGCTGTCCAGTACGGGTCATCCGCCCGAGGCGATGGCTCCTTTGGAGAGTACTTAACAAAAGCAATAATGCTTAGTATAATCAAGATAAGCAAAATTGCTTAACTTTGAAAACGAGGTGAACCACGTGACGTAGCACAGAGAATCCGGACCTTGAAAACTGCATATTCCATTGATATCACGCAGCACCTTTGAAGCAACCCAACCAAACAAAGGAGGACCACACAACGAGCAAGACATTCATCACCGTGGCGGAGGTGGCGGAGATCCTGAGCATCTCCAAATCCTACGCCTACAAAATCGTACACAGGCTCAACGAAGAGCTGAAGGCCAAGGGCTATCTGACCATCGCCGGCAGGATCAACCGGAACTATTTTCTGGAGAAGACCTGCTATCAGCCCGAGGGCAAAACAGCGGACAGCCTGCCGAAAGGAGTCCCGATCCCCTGATGCTGGTCTACAAAGAAGAGAAAACCAACACCTGGCGGGTCATCTACCGCTACACCGACTGGAAGGGTGATCGGAAACAGACATCCAAGCGCGGCTTTGTCACCAGGCGGGAGGCCCATGCCTGGGAGCGCGAGCAACTAAACAAGGTCACCGCAGATGTGGACATGACCTTTGCCAGCTTCATCGACCACTACACCGAGGACATGAAAACCCGTCTGAAAGAAACCACCTGGAACAACAAAGAACACATCATCCGGACAAAGCTGCTGCCGTACTTCGGAAAGCTGAAACTCAGCAGCATCACCCCGCAGCAGATTATCACCTGGCAGAATAAGCTGATGAACTGCAAGGACGAAAACGGAAAGCCATATTCCCCGATCTACCTGCGATCCATCCACACTCAACTCAGTGCCGTCTTCAACCACGCTGTCCGGTACTACAAGCTGAAGGAGAACCCCTGCCAGAAGGCCGGCGCCATGGGCAAAAAGAAAGCACGTGAAATGCTGTTCTGGACAAAGGAGGAATATCTGCGATTTTCAAAAAAGATCCAGGATAAGCCCATGGCCTACCACGCCTTCCAGATGCTGTACTGGTGCGGGATCCGGGAGGGCGAGCTGCTAGCTCTGACATCGTCGGACTTCGATTTCACCCAAGAAACGGTCACTGTCAACAAATCCTATCAGCGCATCAAAGGACGGGATGTGGTCACGGATCCGAAGACGGAGAAGAGCAATCGGACCATCACCCTGCCGGACTTCCTGGCGGCAGAGATGCGGCAGTACATCGACTCCCTGTACGGCATTCAGCCGGATGAACGGATTTTTCCCTTCACCCGCAGCTTCCTGCATCACGAGATGGACCGGAGCTGCAGACTCTCCGGTGTGAAACGAATCCGCGTTCACGACCTCCGGCACTCTGCGATCTCCCTGCTGATCGACATGGGCTTCTCCCCGCTGGCCATTGCGGATCGGGTCGGTCATGAGGCCATAGAGATCACCTATAACTACGCCCACCTGTTTCCCTCAAAGCAACAGGAAATGGCAAAGCATCTGAGCGAGGCAATGCATGAAAAAACTGAACCTTCAGATGATACATCCACAGCATCTACTGAAGCTAAAGAAGGAAGCGCCGCATAAACGGCAGAAAGAGAGAGAATAATGCTGAATTATACAAACCCTGTTACCCACCATACTGTAAGAATCATTGGCATCGACCATGGTTATGGAAACATCAAAACAGCCAACACCTGCTTCCGAGCGAGTGTGGTCCTCTATGAAAAAGAACCGACCTTTGCTGAAGATGTATTACTCTATGATCACAGTTATTACAGTATCGGCGAAGGCCATAAGGAATTTATCGCAGATAAAATGACGGATCAGGACTATTTCATTTTGACCATGGCAGCCATTGCAAAAGAAATGCAGCGGGCAGGTATTCGATCCGCTGATGTTCATCTGGCTGTAGGCCTGCCACTGACATGGGTATCCGAACAAAAGGAGCGCTTCAGGAACTATCTGCTTCAGAAGAAAGACCCGGTCATCAGCTACCATAATGTTCTGTATTTCATTCATATCATCGGTGTGGATGTGTTTCCACAGGGATTTTCCGCAATTGCCAATAGACTGCAGGAGTTCACAGGCACCACAATGCTATGTGACATAGGAAACGGCACCATGAACATCATGACCATCACAAACGGAAAACCCAACGCACAGAAATGTTTTACAGAAAAGTACGGCACTTATCAATGCATGTTGGCTGTCCGGGAACAATTGCTTCGAAAATTCGGCAGTGTCATTGATGATGATATCATCGAAGATATTTTGCGAAACGGTACTGCTGACATCAGCGAAAAATATCTGACAGTCATACAGGAAACTGCCAGGCAATACGCATCCGGAATTATGCGCTGGCTCCGTGAACACGAATATAACCCTGAACTGATGAAACTGTTAATTGTCGGCGGGGGCGGATGCCTGATACAGAATTTTGGTAAATATGACCCGAACCGGGTGGCAATTCATAACGACATCTGTGCTACTGCAAAAGGATATGAGTTCCTGGCTGAACTCCGGATGTAAAAAGGCGGAAGTCCGGTGAAAAAAAGCGGTAATCTTTTCAAAACAACCCTTCGGCTGAATCTGGACAACGCGCAAGATTTGGAAGCCTGGAACAACCTGATGAGCGCGGATACCCGACAGCCGGAATACAGCTCTTACAGTCGGACGATTGTTACGGCGATCAATGATCACTTTGCCCGGCTGGATCATCCAGAACTGCCGTTTCATGAGACGGATCGGCTTCGGAAAATTGAAGCAACCATCCGTGACGCTGTTGCTGACAGCCTGAAAGCTATACCTCTTATGACATCTGTCATGGCACAGTCCTCACCCATGCCAGCGGTAAACTCGGAGGAGAACGTCGAAAACGAGGCAGCCATTGAAGCTTTCCTGGACTCTTTTTGACATGTCACCAAAGGAGGTATCACAGTTTACTATAAGGTAGTATCAAAATTGGTATCAACGCATCACTAGAAAACAAAATGATGCAATTTGACGAGCATTTCACAAAGCACTAACATACAAAAAGACCCCTGCGTCCAACCAATTGGTATGATATGATATGCTCCCTTCATGAGAGACAGTAAAAAAACTGTCACATGAAGGGAGTATTGCATTATGAGGAAACGGAAATATGATGCAGAATTG
>OCVV011112273.1_pt1 | contig 10286 bp, 7 predicted proteins | sample 1539721 | NCBI WGS metagenome assembly OCVV01 (sample SAMN02144230, study PRJEB22623) | gut metagenome | biome: sheep rumen | host: Ovis aries | place: New Zealand
AGTTAGATGTGTAAGAGATGGTAAGAAAGTTAAACAAGAAGTCATTGCTTACATTGGTGAAGTAAGCGATAATCAAATTCCATATTTAAAGGCAGCTTATCAAAAGGAAAAACCAAAGTTAGTTTATAAAGATGGTACAGAATTTGATGGAAGCTTAACTACTGATGAAGAAGAATAAAAAAATGCGAGTTCAATATTGAACTCGCTTTTTATTTCACTACTTATTTGATTGTTTTAAAAATTCTAAAAATTTCTTAATTGCTCTTTCATAATTACCAGTATCTTTAGGCTCGTAATATACTTTTCCTAATAATTCATCAGGCATATATTGTTGTTCAACATAATCATTTGGATAATCATGTGGGTATTTATATTCATATTTTCCACTTTTTAATTCTTTATTTAAAATGTGTGGAGGAATCTTCATACTCTTAAGATTCTCTAAATCAGCTAAGGCCTTATCTATCGCAAGATATGCTGAATTAGATTTTGGCGATGTTGCCAAATCAATTACAGCATAAGATAGTGGTAATCTTGCCTCAGGTAAGCCAAGCTCTAATGCTGAATGAACTGCTGCATATACTCTTGGTCCAATACTAGGGTTACCAAGTCCTATGTCTTCATAAGCTAGGCACATAAGTCGTCTTCCGATGAATAGTAGATCTTCAGTTTTTAAAAGCCTTGCAAGATAATGAAGTGCAGCATCTGGGTCACTACCACGAATTGACTTTATCATCGCGCTTGCAGTGTCGTAGAAGTTCTCACCTTTTTCATCGATTAGGATTGTTTTTTTGCCGACAAGCTTGATAACATTATCCATTGTTATGTCTTCCTCATCAAGCATATTAACAATTTCTAAGATGTTTAGTGCGCTTCTAATTTCACATGATGATACATTGGCAATATATTTTAATATTTCATCACTTATATTTTTTAAGCCTTCATTTTTTATTGTGTTTTTTAATAATTTAATGACATCATTTTCACTTATTTCATTCATTCTATAAATGTGGCATCTTGAACGGATAGCTGGATTTATAGCACGATATGGGTTTTCTGTTGTAAGACCAATTAAGATTAGTGATCCATTTTCTAAAAATGGAAGAAGAAAATCTTGAATATCCTTTTTCATTCTATGGATTTCATCGATAATTACGATGGTGTTTTCATGATATTTTGTGCTCTCTGATATCTCTATTAATTTGCCTTTATTATCAACAGAAGCATTAAATGAAAAACTTGATAGAGGAAATTTTGAGGCAATTATTTCAGCAATTGATGTCTTTCCACATCCTGCTTGACCATATAGAATCATTGAAAATAAGGTGTTGTTATTAAGCATTTTAGTGATAACACCTTTTTCGCCAACAAGATGGTCTTGTCCTACGATATCTTTGAAATCTTTTGGCCTAACACGATAAGCAAGTGGCTTCACTATATCTCCTCCTTTTGAGGCTATTTTATCATAAATTTATCTAAAAAACGATAAATATGTAGTTTAATAGATGAAAAAATGTGAAAAAATGCTTTTACATGATGGCTTTTTACTTTTATAAAGTAAAAGGATGTGTTATAATAATTCTATATTTTAATTCGAGGTGAGAATTATGAATTTAAAAGATTATGTAACTACAATTCCAGATTTTCCAAAGAAAGGTATAATGTTTAGAGACGTTACACCAATCATTGAAAACGGGGAATCATTGAAATATGCTATAGATCAATTTGCAGATTATGCTAAAAAACTAGGCGTAACAAAAATCGCTGGCCCTGAAGCACGTGGCTTCGTTTTAGGTGCTGCCATTGCTTACAAATTAGGATTAGGCTTTGTTTTAATTCGTAAGCCTGGTAAGCTTCCAAGAAAGACAATTAGTGAAGATTACGCACTTGAATATGGCACAAATACTTTATGTGTTCATGAGGATTCATTTAAACCAGGAGACAAAGTATTTATTGTTGATGATTTACTTGCTACAGGAGGTACTGCACTAGCATCAGCTAGATTAGTTGAAAGAAGTGGTGCTACTGTTGCTGGAATGGGATTTTTAATAGATTTAGTTGATTTAAAAGGAAAAGAAGTATTAAAGGATTATAATATCCTTGCTTTAATGGAGTACGAAGGAGAGTAATTTTTATGGGATTTACGAAGTATGAAGAATTACTTGAAATTGTTTCTAAGTATATTCACAATGAAAAATCCTTAAAATTAATAAAAGATGCCTACGATTTTGCAAATTCAATGCATGAGGGGCAGTTCCGTAAAAGCGGTGAGCCATATATGATTCACCCTTTAAATGTTGCCTGTATTCTAGCTCAGCTTAATACTGGACCTGCTACAGTATGTGCTGGCTTGCTTCATGATGTTATTGAGGATACTTCAACAACAAAAGAGGAGCTTGCAGAAAAGTTTGGTGACGATGTTGCTGAGCTTGTTGATGGTGCTACAAAGGTTAATCAGCTAAAATTTATTTCAGCTGCTGATAAGCTAGATAAGCAAAATCAAAATAACCAGCATTTATTGCTTGCGATGGCTAAGGATATTAGAGTTATTATCGTTAAGCTTGCTGATAGATTACACAACATTAGAACCCTATCTTCACTTAATTCTGAACAGCAAGAAAGAATTGCTAGAGAGACACTTGATATTTATGCCCCTCTTGCTCACAAACTCGGTATGTTCAAAATCAAGGCTGAACTTGAAGATGCATCCTTAAAGTATGTAGATAAAGAAAACTATAACAAGATTGCTTCTCTTATCAAGAATGATAACTCTGTTCGTATGAACAATGTAGAGCATACAATAGAGGAAATCAAGGCTAAGCTTGATAAAGAGAATATCACTAATTATGAGATAAAGGGTAGAATTAAAAATATCTATAGTATCTACAAAAAGATGCAAACTCAAAATAAAGACTTTAAGGATATTTATGATATTTTGGCAATTAGAATTATTGTTAATACGGTCAGTGAATGCTACCAAGTTCTTGGTATTATTCATGCTGCTTATACACCAGTACCAAAGAGATTCAAAGACTATATTGCGGTACCAAAACCAAATATGTATCAATCTTTACATACTACTGTAATTAGTGAAGATGGATTTACATTTGAAGCTCAAATCCGTACATATGAAATGGATAAGGTAGCAGAACTCGGTGTCGCTGCTCACTGGGCATATAAAGAAAACATAGAATATTCTAAAGAAAAAGAGCAATTTGAAATTGCATCAAAATTAAAATGGTATGGTGAGCTTTTAAAATTCTCAGAAGATGAAAAAGATGAATCTGCCAAGGAATATGTTGATGCGGTTAAGGATGATATCCTAGGATCAAATGTTTATGTCTATACACCTACAGGTGAGGTAGTAGACCTACCTAAGGGCGCAACTCCAATTGACTTTGCATATAAGATTCATACCAATATAGGTAATAAAACAGTTGGTGCAATAGTAAATAACCATATTGTTCCACTTGATTATGAACTTCAAAATGGTGATTTAATCTCCATTAAGACTAACAAAAATTCATTTGGTCCAAGTGAAAACTGGCTAAAGATTGCTAAAACAACTCATGCTAAGCATAAGATTAAGAATTTCTTAAATAAACAAAATAGAGATGTATTAATTCTTCATGGCAAACAAATGATCGATGATGAATTTAAGCTTAATAAGGTCGTCACTTATGAATTAACTGATGACTTTGTTAAAACTAATTTCTCTAAAAATAACATCAATTCACTTGAAGAATTGTATTTAGATGTTGGTAAAGCTAATTTATCACCAAAGACTGTTTTACAAAAATATGTTGGTAATGTTTCACAAAATGGTGAAAAAGCTGAAGAAGCAATCAATCGTCAAATTGAAAGAAATCAAAAAATATTAACAAGCCACAGTGAAACTGGTGTTGTAATTGAAGGATTACCTAACCCACAAATTAAGCTAAGCTCATGCTGCAACCCTATTCCTGGTGATGAGATAGTTGGTTATGTAACTAAGGGTAATGGTATTGCAGTGCATCATAAGCTTTGTAAGAATTTAAAGACATTCCAACAAGAAAGATTATTACCACTTACTTGGGCTACAGATATTGATAGAAAATATCAGGTTAGTATTAAAATTGATGCTCAAAGTAATGTTGAATTGCTAGTTGATATTATGAATACAGTTAATGCTTCAGGCATGTCTATCTCAGCAATTAATGCCTCAAGCAATCAAAATTTTGAAACTGTTATTAAACTAAAGGTTATGACTACTAATTTATTAGAACTTGAAAAGATGATTATTAATCTAAAAAAGATTAAATACATCTACAATATTGAAAGAGATAATCTATGAGAGCACTAATTCAAAGAGTTAAAAACGCTAGCTGCGTTGTTGATGGAAAAGAAGTATCAAAAATTGATAAAGGCTTATTAGTTTTTGTTGGCTTTAAAAATGAAGAAGATCCTAAAAAGATAGATAAGCTATACAAAAAATTAATAGGTATCCGCATTTTTGAAGATGAAAATGGTAAAATGAATAAAAGCATCAAGGACGTTGGTGGTAGCTTTTTAGTTATCTCACAATTTACATTATACGCTGATATGAGGGAAGGCTTACGCCCATCATTTACTGAAGCAATGGAATACAATAAAGCTAATGATTATTATTTAGATTTTACAAAGCGTCTAGCAAATGATGGCTATGATGTAAAGCTTGGGGTATTTGGCGCTGATATGAAAATACACTTAATTAATGATGGCCCTGTAACAATAATGCTTGATACACAAACATTGTAGGAGGTGTTTTATATGAAGTTTTATTCTTTTAATAATGAAAAATACACTAATTTAAATAGTTTAGCTCAAGCTTATGCATCTAATTTTAAATTAGGTGTAGAAGACATTTTTACAAACTATAAAAAGCTTGTAAAATTTGTTAGTAAGCTTGCTAAGGATAAGGTCGGCTTAGTGGTTGATTATTTATCTAAATCAAAATATAAAAATGATGCCTTAACATTTATCATTTTTGAGCTTTTAGATGAAAAAAAGGTTTATTTTAATGGTGTTGAATTAACATTTGATGAATTCTTATTAAAATTAAAGGAAAACCCAGACCCAGAAAATAACCTTCTTTATGTATTTATAGAAGATGGTGGATTGTCTAAAACTTATGCTAGATTTGATATTCTTAATCTTGAGGCTGATGCTAAAGAAATTGAAAGAAATATAAGTGATCCTTTTGTTTTTGATTTTCTAATCAATTACAATAATTATTCAAAACGTGATCCTTTTGTTCAAATCAATCAAGAGCTTCTTGATAGTCCAAGAGTTCATGATAAATTCTTAAAGAAAGTTAAAGAGTATGACTTCATGATGAACCTAGCTCATTATGATTTTTCTGCTGTATATGTAGCACTTCATGATGAATCTCCTGCTTTTGAAGTTCTTAATATATTATATAGAATTGATGGTTCTAAAGCTGATGAGCTAATGAAGGTTTTAACTAATACACCTGAGGGTTGGCTTGTTGATCATTTAAAATCATATAAGTCTAAATCTAGCCAAGCTAAAGAATTATTTAAAAAGATTAATGAAACAGTGGCTAATAGTAAAAAGAAAGAAAAAGTATCTAAAAAACAAAAGCCACTTGATCCATTTGTTAAGACTACAAAGCTTCATAATGAATTATTTGATGAATATTCATTATTTGTTAAGATGTTTTCAAATGGTGAAATAGTATTAAGGAAAAAACAAGATGATTTAGTATTTGAAAAAGAATATGCTGGTACATTAGTTACATCAAATTATATGCTAGAAATACCTGATGAAGAGGTATTAGAATCTAAAGCTAATAATATTATGCCAGTTCTTACACCTACAGTTGAAGAAAATACTAATGAAGAACCTGTTGGTGAAGTAACTGAAACTGAGGTTACAAAACCAACTGAGGTAGAACCAGTTGAAGCTGAAGAGGTAGCAGAGGATGTAGAAGTTTCTGCAGAACAACCTGAAGAAGTAGCTGATGAAACAGAAGCTACAGAAGAGGTTACTCAAGAACCAGCTGAAGAGACTTCACTAGCAGAGGAAGAAACAGAGGCTCCTAAGGAGGCTGTATTAGAAGTTCCAGCTGATGATGTTAAATATGTTGAGACTAAGCCTGAAAGTAAATCACTTAAGAATCTTGATTTAAAAGCTTTAAATAGAACTAAGAAGATTAATCATAAAAACCGTTCATTTGGTGGATATGTTATCTTTATTTCTGTATTAAATGCTATATTAATATCTTTAGTTGCATTCTTACCAAAAATCTTTGTTGATAATCAAGGTATGCCTCAACAGGTTAGAGATATTGCAGCTAAGCTTATTTATACAGCTGATGGAACTCCATTCCCTAATAATTTCTTATATTATGCAATTATTTCTGGTGGATTATTTGTTATTAATTTAGTATTGGTAATCATATTAAAATCTTTATCAAAGAAAAATGAAAGAAAATTAATTGATTTACAAATATATATGAATTCAAATTCTAGTGTTGAGCTTGGTGAAAGCCAAGAGCTTGCTAAAGCTAAGGTAGCTGAAAATCTTGACGCATATAGAAAATGCATTAAGAAAAAATATTATGTCCTATCTTGGGTTGTTGGATTCTTCCATGCAATGTCTGTATCAATTTTAGGAATGATGATTTGTGTATTATTACCAAATTTTGTTACCCTACCAGTTACAATAAACACAAATCCATCTATTATATTGTTTACAATTGCGATTTTATCTGGTGCTGTTTTAACAGTTTTAATGTTGCTTATTAAGCCTAAAAAGAGCAGATGGTATGTAATGCTACTTGATTTATTAGTACTTGCATCTGTATTTGCCGTTTTAGCATTTATTAAATTATAATGAGAATGTATGTAGAATCTTTAGGTTGTGCTAAAAACAAAGTCGATACTGAAATGATTGTGGGCGCCCTAAGGGATAGTTTAGAACTTACAAATAAGCCAGATGAGGCTGACTTAATATTAGTAAATACCTGTGCGTTTATCGATTCAGCTAAAAAGGAAGCTATCGATACTATTTTAGCGTTGGCTGATTATAAAAAGCCAAATTCTAAATTAGTAGTATGTGGCTGTCTTCCTAAAAGATATAAGCCTGAGCTTATTAATTTACTTCCTGAGGTAGATAGATTTATAACAATAGAGGAATATAGTCAATTTTCTAAGATAATTAAGGATGTTATGGGCTCAAAATATATCAAAGAAAATGATTTATCATTTATGAATCGTTATATTACTACGCCTAATTATATGAGATATATTAGAATATCTGATGGCTGTTTAAACCATTGTGCTTTTTGTGCGATTCCACTTATTAGAGGTAAATTAAAGAGCCGTACAATCGAAGATATATATAAAGAGGTTTTACAGGCTGTAAATGAAGGTGTATATGAAATTAATTTAATTTCACAAGATACTACGCGTTATGGCTTTGATATTTATAAGAGAAACGCTCTTGTAGAGCTTTTGGATAAGCTTTGTAAAATTGATGGTGATTTCAAAATTAGATTATTATATCTATATCCAGATATAGTAACTGATGAGTTAATTGATTTTATTAAGAATAATCCAAAGGTAATGCCATATTTTGATATTCCAATTCAGCATTCTGAGGATGTTGTTTTAAAGGCAATGTATAGACGTGGTAATAGAGAATATTTAATTAATTTATTTAAAAAGATCAGAAAAGAAATACCTGGTTCTATAATTAGAACTACTTTTATTGTGGGCTTCCCTTATGAGGGTGAAAAGGAATTTGAAAATCTTTTAAAATTTGTTGATGAAATCAAATTTGATAGATTAGGTGCATTCACATTCTCCCTAGAAGAAGGAACTAAGGCTTGTGATTATCCAAATATTATTTCAGAGGATGAAAAACAACATCGTTATGAAAAATTGATGGCTTTACAAGAAGGTATATCTTTAAAAATTAACCAACAAATGCTTGGTAAAGAAATTGAATGCTTCATCACTGATTATGATGAGGAATCATATTTATTTATTGCTAGAAGTGTGGGCTATGCACCTGATGATATTGATGGATGCATCTATGTAGCATTAAAGGATGAACACCAAATTGGTGATAGAATAAAAGTGAAAATATTAGATTGTGATGCTTACACCTTAACAGGTGAAGAATGTATATAGAAGGAGTATATAAACACATTGTTTTAAGTGATTTATATGAAAAGAATTAATGTAGTATTATATCATCCAGAGATTCCTCAAAATACTGGTAATATTATGCGTAGCTGTGTTGGATTTAATGCCAAATTGCACTTAATAAGACCACTTGGGTTTGTTTTGGATGAAAAAAGTTTAAGAAGAAGTGCTCTAGATTATTTTGACTTCTTAGAGTATGAAGTATATGATGACTGGGCTGATTTCTTATCTAAAAATGATGGTGAATTTATGTATTTTACTAGATATGGTCATAAGACACCCAGTGAATATCCATATAAAGATTTACCTAAGGATAAGAAATTATATTTAGTTTTTGGTAGCGAATCTAAAGGAATTGCTTATGATATTTTAAAAGATAATTTGAAAGATTGTTATAGAATACCAATTACAGATAAAATTAGAAGCTTAAATCTATCAAACACCGCAGCGATTGCCTTGTATCTTGCTTCAAATGGAATAGAAGATGAAGAATTATTCCATGATGAGCCAGAATCATTTAAGGGCAGTCGTTTTATCGAGGATATAGATTTATCGACTTTGGATTATAGACATAAGGAGAACAATTAGATAAATGGGAACTCTTTTTAAAGAAAAGATTTTCTTATTTTTACATTTGGCTTTAATAATATTATTCATGAGTATGTCTTTATCAAATATTGTATTTGCTAAATTATTCTCAGATTATGTTGTTTTGGAGATTGTAACCATTTGTTTAATGGCATCTCCAGTCTTTTTATTTAAGAAAAATATCTTTTCAATTATTTATTCACTTATAATTTTTACATATTTTTGTATAGCTTATGTTATATCATTAATGCTTGATTATAATACTGGTGATATATTCTCTTTAAAATACATTAATCTAGCTAAAGAATTATTACAGGTATCTACGCCATCATTTTTTAATGTATTTTATATATTATTTTTGATATTCTTTATTGTTAGCTATTTAAGCTCACTTATTTATTTCATATTATTATCTAGGAAAAATAAAAATAAGAAAAAGCCGACATCATATTGTTATATACTTGCGATGTTTGTCTTTATAATATCTATCGGTATGCCTGTTAAATATCTTGCCTATAATGATATTGAAAATGCAAATAAAGAGAGTGAATTATATAAAGATATGAAGGCACCAGAAATTATAAATTTTGCATCAAATAGATATAAAAAGAGTGCATTTGAGCGTTATGGGTTAGTTAGCTATTATTTTAATGAGTTAACTGAAATGGTAAGCTTTAATACACCTGAAAAGAAAAAAATAATTGATGATTATTTAAATGATAATCCTAAGGCTTTAACCAATGATTATACAGCAAAATTTAAGGATATGAATGTCTTAACAATTATGGTTGAATCAGCACAATCATATGCGGTAGATGAGGTGTTAACACCTAATTTATATGAATTACAAACAAAAGGATTGAAATTTAATAATAATTTAAGTAAAAACAAAACTAATATATCTGAAATAATAGGTATGCTTGGATCCACTTACGAGCACACTATAAGTAGTGGATACAATGTTGATTTCTCACTTCCTGCAATGCTTAATAAGGCTGGATATGAGACTGCATATTTCCATGATAATTATGGTGGATTTTATGATAGAGATAATGTAATGAAGGAAATGGGATTTAAAAATAGATATTTCCATAATTATTATTCAAATTCAAAAATTGAATTTAAAGGCAACATGTCTTTTGATACTACTTTTGTTGAAAAAGTGGGTGATAAGATGGTTCCAAAGAATAAAAAATTTTATTCTTATTGGACAACTATTGCCACACATGGTCCATATTATTCAAATATGGATTCAGTTAAAAAATATGAAGAATTAGGCTATTATAATAAATTAAATGCTTTAAAAGAGGCAGGAAAATGGGTAAACCCAATTGATCGTAATTTCCCTAAATATAAAAATTTTGATATAAAAGAAGAAGATAAAAACTTATTAAGAAATCAATTTGAGCATTACCAGGTTGAAATGATGAATTTCGATGAAGCACTTGGTATGCTAATTGATAAGCTAAAACAAAATGGTCAATATGATAATACAATTATTGTATT
>OCVV011352482.1_pt1 | contig 10285 bp, 8 predicted proteins | sample 1539721 | NCBI WGS metagenome assembly OCVV01 (sample SAMN02144230, study PRJEB22623) | gut metagenome | biome: sheep rumen | host: Ovis aries | place: New Zealand
TATTCTTTACACGGGTCTGACAGGACGCCTGCGGGCCGGCCCTTTCCCATGGAGGGGCCGGAACCTGCAGGCGGCTTTTGCGCAAAATGTCCATTCCTGTCCCTTCACGAACCTACCGTCCACAAAAGCAGAGGAATACTACATGGAATTTGTATCAATCGTACAGCAGATCATCGGCGGATTTGGAACCACGCTGTTCATTTTCTTTTTCACACTTCTTTTCTCAATGCCTCTGGGCATCCTGTTCGCCCTGGCCAGAATGAGTAAATTCAAGCCCCTCAACCTTTTCATGCAGGTGTGCATCTCGATCCTGCGCGGAACCCCCCTCATGCTGCAGCTGATCGTGGTCTTCTTTATGCCCTATTATGTGTTCGGCATCAAGCTTTCCACCAGCTGGCGCGTCTATGCGGCCCTGATCGGCTTTTCGGTCAACTACGCGGCATATTTCGGGGAGATCTTCCGGGCCGGGATCCAGGCCGTACCGATCGGCCAGCACGAGGCCGCGGAGGTCCTGGGCTTCACGAAGGCGCAGACCTTCTGGAAGATCGTCTTTCCCCAGATGGTCAAGCGGGTCGTCCCCCCTGTGACCAACGAAGTGATCACCCTGGTCAAGGACACCTCCATGGCATTCGCGATCGCCTATGCCGAGATGTTCACCATGGCAAAGCAGGTGGCGGCGGCCCAGTCCAACATCATGCCCCTCTTTGTCGCCGGCCTGTTTTATTACATCTTTAACAGCATAGTCGCATGGGTCATGGGCAGAGTGGAAAAGAGCCTGTCCTATTTTGAGTAAGGAGGAGAGCATGAGCCTGTTTGAGATCAACAATGTGAGAAAGACATTCGGCAGCCTGACCGTCCTCCACGACATCTCCGTCTCCGTTAACGAAGGCGAGGTCGTCGCCATCATCGGCCCCTCGGGCAGCGGCAAATCCACCCTGCTCCGCTGCGCGACCATGCTGGAGACTATGGACAGCGGCTCCCTGATCTACCTGGGAGAGAAGGCGGCCGACAACAACGCCGAGGGAAAGACAGTCTATGCCTCCCCCGCCGACCTGCGCAGGATCAAGGGATATTTCGGCCTCGTCTTCCAGAATTTCAACCTCTTTCCCCACTTCTCGGTCCTCCGCAACCTGACCGAAGCCCCGATCCATGTCCAGAAAAGAGACCGGGCAGAGGTGGAAAAGGAGGCCATGGAGCTTCTGCGCAAGATGGGCCTGGAGGGCAAGGAACACGCCTACCCCCAGCAGCTCTCCGGCGGCCAGCAGCAGCGCGTCGCCATCGCCAGAGCCCTCACCATGAACCCCAAAATGCTCTTTTTTGACGAGCCCACATCCGCCCTCGACCCCGAACTGACCGGAGAGATCCTCAAGGTCATCCGCCAGCTGGCCGATGAAAAGATGACCATGGTCATCGTGACCCACGAAATGGGCTTCGCCCGCGACGTGGCGGACAGAGTCATCTTTATGGACGGCGGCTACATCGTCGAAGAAGGCCGCCCGGAGGACGTGATCAGCAACCCCAAAGAGGAACGCACCAAACAGTTCCTCGCGAGATTTTCCGACCAGGGGGCTATCAAAGAGTAAGTCAGGGGACGTATCAGCTGACTCATTTTGCCAGGCCAGTGCCCGGGCAAAATGAGACGGCTGATACGTCCTTTTCTTGAGTCACCGGGCGAGTCATCGGGGATTCCATGGGAACAAGGTGCTCCTGGCTGTGACAGACCGCCTCCCCTATTCATCTGGAGAAAAATATGGCAGAAAAAACAGATCTCAGAATTCTCAGAATCGTAATGGCAGACCCGGCAGGAAACCGGACTGCCATCGTCAGAACATTCGTGCCGGCCCCCCTGCGAGCCCGGACAGCCGCAGAGATCATGCAGATCCGCAGCCTCCATGCCGAGCAGGTCGGATTTGAGACCACCCCGCTGGCGGGAGGCGCCGGACGTCTGGAAATGATGGGCGGCGAATTCTGCGGGAACGCCGCCAGAAGCTACGGATACCTGCTCAGCACGGAGCGTGCGGACCAAAATGAAGAGATCCTGATCGAAATCTCCGGTCACACAGGCCTGCTCAAAGTGAGCTGCGACCCTGCCCGGAAACGATCCTTTGCCCGGATGCCGATGCCCCGGAGGCTGGACTATTCTCCGGAGGGCCTGCCCATGGTCATCAGTGAGGGAATCACCCACATGATCCTGGAAAACACGGACCCGGATCCGGACCTGATCCGCCGCATGGTCGACAGATACGGAAAAAAATACGAAGCCTTCGGCATGATGTTCCTCAGAGAGGACAGACTGGTCCCCGTCGTGTACGTGGAAGCTGCCGGATCCCTGGTCTATGAGTCCTCCTGCGGCAGCGGCTCCCTTGCTGCCGCCTGGTACCAGGATGGGAGAGCCTCCCGCGGACTGGAGCCCGGCCGGGAGACCCTCTACACATATAAAGAACCCGGCGGAGACATCCTGATCCGCCTGCACCGTGAAGAAGACGGAAGCCTGACCGGAGAAATGGGAGGAGAGATCCTTCTGGAACCGGAGCGGACAGTGACCCTGTAAATGAGGATTTACAGGGAAAGGACGAGCCAGGATGTGCACATGCCCGGCTCGTCCCTCCCCCTGCAAACCCTCCTTTGTGAAGATTTCACATCCTCTTTATAAAGCCCCCCGCCCGGAAAAGACAATTTGCATAATTTGTTTATTATTTTTTGATAATATTATTGCATTTTAGCCAATAAAGTGCTATGCTGATAATAACTTAATTGAGTCGCCTGGAGAGAAGAGAGTATGGCTGCACAGAGGTAAGGAACCTCTTTCTTGTGGCATGTATTCTTTTTTTTGTGCAGATAAGGAAAATCAGATCTGGCCATGCCGGGGTTTCTTTCGGTCACTGTCAACAGCGCGGAAAAAGGCCTTCAAGGCGCGCAGGCGCCCCGGCACAGGTGGTATATGGAGAGAAATTTTGTAAGCAAGAGAGATTTTGTAAACAAGATAGAGGCGTCCCCGATCATTGCGGCAGTCAAGTCTGACGCTGAGCTGGAGCTGAGCCTCAAATCCGAAGTGGATGTGATCTTTACTCTTTACGGCGACATCTGTACGATCCCCGCGATCACGGAGAAGATCAAGAGGGCGGGGAGGACGGCCATGGTGCATCTGGACCTGATCGCGGGCCTTGCGCCCAAGGAGATCTCGGTCGATTTTATCAGGGACAGGACCTGTGCGGACGGGATCATTACGACGAGAGCCAACCTGATCCGCCACGCCAGGGACCGGGGGCTGGCCACGGTGCTCCGCTATTTTGTCCTGGACAGCATGGCCCTCGACAATATCGAAAAGCAGGCGAAGCAGCACTATTCCTCCCAGCCGGATGTGATCGAGATCCTGCCGGGCGTCATCGTCCCCAAGGTGATGAAAAGGATCTGTGCCATGAGCCGGGTGCCGGTCATTGCCGGAGGCCTGATCCATGACAGGGAGGATGTGATGAACATGCTGGACAGCGGAGCGGTCGCGATCTCGACCAGCTGTCCGGAGGTCTGGGAGATGTGAACAGGTGATTATGCACGAAAAAGTGTTGATCATAGAGGCCTGGGGGCAGGGCCCCGGGGCCGGAAGAGCCTGAACCGGAAGGGATAAGACCGGGACCGGGCGAGGAACGGAATTGCACTGTTGACGGAGAGCAGGATAACTATTCATTCAAGGATGCGGGCTTCCGCACCGGAAAAAGGAGGGTATTCTTATGGCAAAGTATGTAATGGCACTCGATGCAGGTACGACCAGCAACCGCTGCATCCTCTTCAATGAGAAGGGCGAGATCTGCAGCATGGCGCAGAAGGAGTTCACACAGTACTTCCCTGCACCCGGCTGGGTCGAGCATGATGCAAATGAGATCTGGCAGACACAGCTTTCTGTTGCGCGTCAGGCAATGCAGAAGGTCGGTGCCACCTACAAGGACATCGCTGCCATCGGTATCACCAACCAGCGTGAGACAGTCATCGTCTGGGACCGCAAGACGGGCCAGCCTGTCTATCACGCGATCGTCTGGCAGTGCCGCAGGACCGCGGATATGAAGGACGAGCTGATGGCCAAGTATCCGACCATCGCGGACGATGCCTATCATAAGACCGGCCTGGTCTTTGACCCCTATTTCTCCGGCACCAAGCTTCGCTGGATCCTCAACAACGTCGAGGGCGTCCGCGAGAGAGCAGAGGCTGGCGAGCTTGCCTTCGGTACCGTCGATTCCTGGCTGGTCTACAAGCTGACCAAGGGCAAAGTACACGTGACCGATTACTCCAACGCCTCCAGAACGCTGCTGTTCAACATCAACACCCTGGAGTGGGATGATGAGCTCTGCAAACAGCTCGAGGTTCCCAAGTGCATGCTTCCCGAGGCCAAGCCTTCGAGCTGTGTCTACGGCGAGTCCGATCCCGAATTCTTCGGCGGTCCCATCCCGATCGCCGGTATCGCGGGCGACCAGCAGGCGGCTCTGTTCGGACAGACCTGCTTCACACCCGGCGAGGCCAAGAACACCTACGGCACAGGCTGCTTCCTGCTGATGAACATCGGCGACAAGCCCATGTATCCCAACAACGGCCTGCTGACCACCATCGCCTGGGGCCTGGACGGCAAGGTCGAGTACGCTCTGGAGGGCTCTGTCTTCGTAGCAGGCGCCGCCATCCAGTGGCTGCGCGATGAGCTCAAGATCGTCGACCAGTCTCCGGATTCCGAGTATTTCGCGACCCGCGTCGAAGACACCAACGGCTGCTATGTCGTTCCCGCCTTCACCGGCCTGGGTGCTCCCTACTGGGATCCCTACGCTCGCGGCGCCATCACCGGCCTGACCCGCGGCGTCAACAAGTATCACATCATCCGCGCAACCCTTGAGTCCCTGGCCTTCCAGTCCAACGATGTTCTGGCAGCCATGGAAGAGGGCTCCGGTGTCAAGCTCAGCGCCCTCAAGGTCGACGGCGGCGCCTGCAAGAACAACTTCCTCATGCAGTTCCAGTCCGACCTGATCGACAAGAAGGTCGACCGTCCCGCCTGCGTAGAGACCACGGCTATGGGCGCCTCCTATCTGGCAGGCCTGGCAGTCGGTTTCTGGACCAGCAAGGACGACGTCATCAAGAACTGGGCTCTGGACAAGGAGTTCGAGCCCGGCATGGACGACGCCACCAGACAGGAAGAGCTCAGAGGCTGGAAGCAGGCCGTCAAGGCTACCCTCGGCTGGGCAAAGGAATGATTTTTTCTCTGACCTGACCTGTCACGATCAATGTCCTGACAGAGTCCTGACAGCCGTATAGCTTTACAGCTTTGCAGCGCAGCATTTTTTGAACAGGCAGACAGACCGTCCCGCAGCGCGGGGAAACGATGCGGGGTGAGCGGTCATTTGCATAGAGATCTGTAAAAGTCAATGTAACACATAGCGGCGCCGGGTCCTCCCGGCCCGGCGCAAAACCTGAAAAGGGGGTTTATTATGAGTTATCTGATCAATGAACTTTTCGGTACCATGCTTCTGGTTCTTCTGGGCGACGGTGTCTGCATGAACCTGAATCTGAACAAGTCCGGCCAGAAGGGCGGCACCAGCACCCACGGCGGCATCGGCTGGGGCCTCGCAGTTATGGTTCCCGCCTTTATCTTCGGCAAAGCCACCGGTGCCCACTTCAATCCTTCCGTCACTATCGCCCTGGCAGTACAGGGAAGCCTTTCCTGGAGCCTTGTCCCTATGTACATCATCGGCCAGATGATCGGCGGTTTCCTGGGCGCGGCGATCCTGACAGTCATGTATCATGATCATCTCGCTGCAACACCCGAGAACGATGTCAAGCGCGGCTGCTACTGCACAGCTCCCTCTGTCCGCAACACCGGCCTGAACTTCTTCTCCGAGTTTATCGATACCTTTGTCCTGATGTTCGCAATCTGCGGCATCGGCCAGACTGTTGCAGGCGACAGCGGCCTCAACTATGTCTTCGTATTCGGTATCATCACTGCGATCGGCATGTCCTTCGGCGGCGTGACCGGATATGCCATGAACGCAGCCAGAGACCTGAGCCCTCGTCTCTGCTTCGCACTTCTGTGCCCCGGCGACAACAAGGATCCCGACTGGGGTTATGCATGGATCCCTGTGATCGCTCCTATCTGCGGCGCAGTCGTGGCCGTTCTCGTTTACGGCGCACTTCCTTTCCCCGCATAATTTCGTCGATGCCTGTGCACTGACGTGCTGCGGTATGATCGGAAAGAGCGGACGCGGAGTTTTCCGCGGACAAAACCGGAATGATCCGGAATCGGATCCGGATTTTTCAGAGCCGGCATGCACGCATTTGCGTGTATTCGTAAGAGGCTGAAGAAAAAAAGAGCCTGCCGGAGGCCGGGAAAGCCGGTAAGGACAGGCAGGCAGCAAATGTACCGACCGGATCTGTTTAACAGCGCATGATCAGAAATACCATTGAAAAATGATCTGATTCTGCCTGTGCTTCTATTGTAATAAGTGATTATCGATCATTGCAGAGATGGAGTCAGGCAATCACGAGTACCTTTTCAGAAGAAGGTGCAGGTTGTCCGGCTCCATTTTTGTCCTCAAATACGGAAAAATTGATCGAAAAAAGACAAGGATTCAGCCATACGAAAGGGAAATAGCCCGCCGGACAAAGGGACAGAGGAAGTATCCCGCCATGATTGCCGGCCGAATAGAAAAAGCCCGCCGGACAAAGGAAGAGTCTTTTTCCGGAAAGTGCAGGTATGGCTTGATCAGGAGGAAACAGAGTATGTATGACGTAATTATCATCGGCGCAGGCGTCACGGGGAGCGCGATCGCTCGAGAGCTGTCCCGCTATAAGGTGAATGTCTGTGTCCTGGAAAAAGAAGAGGATGTCTGCTGCGGCACGTCCAAGGCCAACAGCGCCATCATTCACGCCGGTTTCGACGCGGCCGAGGGTTCCCTGATGGCCCGCTTCAATGTGCGCGGCAATGAGATGATGGATGACCTGGCCAGGGATCTGGACATCCCCTTCAGGCGCAACGGCGCCATGGTCGTCTGCATCCACGAGTCCGAGAAGGACGGCCTCAAGGACCTCTATAACCGCGGCATTGCCAACGGGGTCAAGGGCCTGGAGATCCTGGACCGCGACCAGGCCCTGGAAAAAGAGCCCAACCTGTCCGACAAGGTGGTGGCGGCCCTCTATGCCCCCACCAGCGGCATCATCTGTCCCTTCATGCTCAATATCGCCATGGCCGAGAACGCCAATGTCAACGGCGTCGACTTCTTTTTCAATACCGAGGTGGAGGAGCTGATCCCCGCAACCTGCAAAAAGCACGGCAATCCCATCTGGAAGATCCGCACCAGCAACGGCATGTACAAGGCAAAATACGTCATCAACGCGGCCGGTGTCTACGCGGACAAATTCCACAACATGGTCAGCGCGAAGAAGATCCATATCACCCCCAGGCGCGGCGACTACTGCCTGCTGGACAAGACCGTGGGCGGACATGTCAGCCACACCATCTTCCCCCAGCCCACGAAGCTGGGCAAGGGCGTCCTGGTCTCCCCGACCATCCACGGCAACCTGATCGTCGGCCCCACGGCCATCGATGTGGATGACAAGGAAGCCAACAACACGACGGCGGCCGGCATCAACGACCTGATCGCCAAGGCCGGCGACCACGTCAGAAACCTCCCCATCCGCCAGGTCATCACCTCCTTTGCCGGCCTGCGCGCCCATGAGGACGGCCACGAATTTATCATCGGTGAGGTCGAGGACGCTCCCCACTTCATCGACTGCGCCGGCATCGAGTCACCCGGCCTGACCTCTTCCCCTGCCATCGGCGAGTATGTGGGTCAGATGATGAAGGAAAAAATGGGCCTGGAGGAGAAGGAAGACTGGGTCGGGACCCGCAAGGGCATCCTCAATCCCGCGGACCTCTCCCTCGAGGAGCGCAACGAGCTGATCAAAAAAGAGCCCGCCTACGGCCGCATCATCTGCCGCTGTGAGTCTGTCACGGAGGGAGAGATCATCGATGCGATCCACAGACCCCTGGGCGCCCGGTCCCTCGACGGCGTCAAGCGCAGGACACGCGCCGGCATGGGCAGATGCCAGGCAGGCTTCTGCTCGCCCCGCACCATGGAGATCATCAACCGCGAGCTGGGCATTCCCATGGAAAAGATCACCAAATCCGGCGGCGGCTCCAGAATGGTGCTTGAGAGAACGAAAGGAGGTGCACAGTAATGGCTGGTGTGACTTCATATGATATCGTAATCGTCGGCGGAGGCCCCGCCGGCCTGGCCGCTGCTGTCGCAGCCAAAAAGGCAGGCACGGACTCCATCCTCATCATCGAGCGCGACAAGGAGCTGGGCGGCATCCTCAACCAGTGCATCCACAACGGCTTCGGCCTCCACACCTTCAAGGAGGAGTTGACCGGCCCCGAATACGCCTACCGCTTTATCGAGCAGGTCTATGACCTGGGCATCGAATACAAGCTTGACACCATGGTCATGGACATCTCCCACGACAAGGTCGTCACGGCCATGAACCGGACCGAGGGCATGTTCCAGATCCAGGCCGGCGCCGTCATCCTGGCCATGGGCTGCCGCGAGCGTCCCAGAGGGGCCCTCAACATCCCCGGCTACCGTCCCGCAGGCATCTACAGCGCCGGCACGGCCCAGCGCCTGGTCAACATGGAGGGCTATATGCCCGGCCGCGAGGTCGTCATCCTGGGTTCCGGCGACATCGGCCTGATCATGGCCCGCCGCATGACCTTCGAGGGCGCCATCGTCAAGGTCGTCGCAGAGCTCATGCCCTTCTCCGGCGGTCTGAAGCGAAATATCGTCCAGTGCCTGGATGACTACGGCATCCCGCTCAAGCTCTCCCACACCGTCGTGGACATCGAGGGCAAGGACCGCGTCACGGCAGTCACCATCGCCGAGGTCGGCCCCGACATGAAGCCCATCCCCGGCACCGAGGAGCGCTACACCTGCGACACCCTGCTGCTCTCCACCGGCCTGATCCCCGAGAACGAGCTCTCCCGCGGCGCGGGCGTCGAGATGAACCCCGTCACCAGCGGCCCTGCCGTCAACGAGATCCTTGAGACCAGCATCCCCGGCGTCTTCGCCTGCGGCAACGTCCTCCATGTCCACGACCTGGTCGACTACGTCTCCGAGGAAGCCACCCGCGCCGGCGAGAACGCCGCCAAATATGTCCAGAACGGCTGCAGGGACGAGAAGGAAGGCGCGGACATCAAACTGGTCGCCACCGAAGGAGCCCGCTACACCGTGCCCGGCACCATCAACGTCGCCCGCATGGACGACCTCCTGACCGTCCGCTTCCGCGTCGGCGCCGTCTTCAAGGACAGCTACGTCAGCGTCTACTTTGACGACGAGCGCGTCCAGCACCTCAAAAAGAGGATCATGGCCCCCGGCGAAATGGAGCAGGTCATCCTCCAGAAAAAGAAACTGCAGGAATATCCGGACCTCAAGACCATCACCGTCAAGATCGAAGCGGAATGACAGGGTGTGACAGGGGGACAGGCACCCTGTCACACAAACGCGGCAAAGCGGCGATGTGCCGCAGGACCCGCCCTCCCGGTGCGGAAGCATTCCGCAGCGGGACAGTCCTCCCGGCACTGCAAAAAAAGCATTTTGAATCAGCCCGCTGAATGAACGCAAGGCTCGGAAAAGATCAGGAGAGTAAAGACTATGGAAAAAAGAAATCTGACCTGTATCGGCTGCCCCATGGGCTGCCAGATCACAGTGGAATTTGAGGGTGAAGAGATCTTCAGTGTCACAGGCAATACCTGCGCGATCGGAGACAAATATGCCCGCCAGGAAGTCACCCACCCGGAGCGCACAGTCACCTCCACCGTCATCGTGGTCGGCGGCGACAAGGAGCGCTGCAGCGTAAAGACCAAGGGAAATATTCCCAAGGAAAAGATCTTTGCCTGCATGGACGCCATCAATCACGCGAAGATTCAGGCCCCGGTCCGGATCGGCGATGTCGTGATCGAGAACGTCTGCGGAACCGGTGTCAACGTCGTGGCGACCAGAAATATCGACGCGGCGTAAGAGGCGGGCCTAAGAGCCCGGAGCCGTAGAGCCACGACTTAAGAGCCACGACTTAAGAGATGCTCCTTAAAAGTCTTGGCATGAGAGGGGCAGCTCAAGAGCCTCGCCCTGAAAGTCATATCCCGAAAGACATATCCTGAAAGATCTTTTTCGGGAGACAAGTCCTGAAGGGCGCGTTCCGGGGAGGATTACTTCCGGAAGGATTGTCTTGAAAGATACGTTCCGAAAGGCACCTCGACAGGGCC
>OCVV011215576.1_pt1 | contig 10284 bp, 10 predicted proteins | sample 1539721 | NCBI WGS metagenome assembly OCVV01 (sample SAMN02144230, study PRJEB22623) | gut metagenome | biome: sheep rumen | host: Ovis aries | place: New Zealand
TTAGCCTGATGAGTTTATGTTATAGACTGTTGAAAACTTGTTTTCATAAAGACTGAAACATAAATTCATCATAAGAGCAGAATGCTCTTTCGTCTTTATTTTCTTTTATATTAAGAGAAAAATACAGAGTATATTCACTTACGAAACTTCAGTAAAATAAAACAGAATACAACACATGATGCAAAAAAAATATTCTGCATTATTTTAGTGACGGACATGCTGAAGAATAAAGAAAATTGTGCACTCTTTGTGAGTGCAAACTTTACCATCGGAAAATGCTACTGCTGAAAACACAAAAACGTAGCAGCGAAAATAAAAAAACTAATGGACAACAGGCATCAGCCGTAGATGACAAATCCAAAAGGCATTTTGAGAAGGCGTCAGCCGCGGCTATCGATGAAAAAATGCTATCAGACATGGCGTCAGCCGCAACTGATGGAGCAAAAAGGCTCTCGTGGAGGGATGTGAGAGGCTTCTATTTTCAGCAAGTTGGTTAGCCCCCTCCTACTGGAGGGGGATGGGAGAGGCTTTATAATAATACCAATATGTTTTGCCATAAGTTTGGTGAGCATAGAACAACTGCTCCTTGTGGTGTGGATACTGCTTGCGAATAGACTGAAAATCCTGATAGTCGGCCTCCATAACATCGTTCACATACTTTATTACTGGGGTTGACGTGGTATGATTATACAGCACGAGTGCCTCCTTGTAGTGCTTAGGCAGATTCTTCATGTCGTAGTACTTGGCAAGTGTTTTGGCAAACTTGCCAAGGTCTTTCTTCAACAGATAATATGTGAGCAGATAATCACGGGTGGCCGGGGTTTGCATACCATATTTAAGCACAAAGTTGCAATAGCGTTCAGGGTTCATGCGCTGCACAAAATGCCCACCCAGCGAATGATAGAAGCGGTCTTCGCCATAGAGCATAAACATGGTTGAACGACGGTTGGGGAACATTGCGTCAGCTCCTCCAACAATGGGATATTCAAACAATCGCTCACCAAGTTCGCCCTTCATGGCAAGAGCATAAATGCGTATCATGGTGAGACTGCTGTCGGTGGCTTGCGCATCCTTGCCCACAGCGAGTGCCTTGTTGTAGCTGCTATCAGCCAGAGCGCACTCTGCCGAAGCTCTGTAGTGGAACACATCGTTGTGATTAGAACACATTCCCACAAAGAAGAACATAACCGACAGCATAGCCACATTAATCCATGTAACCCTTGAAAGCAATCCCTTGGTGGGCGTTTCGGGTTCATAAGGCTCAAGCTGTTTACCATACCACATGAGCACTCCTGCAACAACAAGTCCCAAGGGAAGGAAAAGCATCCACCACCCCATGCTGTAGCCTTCGGCAATGTTCACATCTACATCGGTGAGAAAAGCAAGCAACAACAACGAAGGAATATATGTCATGAAGTGTGCTCTACCTGTGACCCTTGCAATAGCAAAAACACCCACCTGCAACAACCACAACACAAATGTGATGAGAACTGCTCCCACAAAGGAATTGTAATGAGTGCGCCCACCAGAAACCAAATGCTGAAACACTGCCAGCACATCAGCCTGGTAGCTGTAGAGAAACAGAAACGTAAAACATAAAAATAAAGCAGCACAAAGTATTCTCATTGACACAGTGCCACCTTTGCCTTTTGAATTTGTCATAGGATAAAAAAGCCTCCCCCATTCCCACCGAGAAGGGAAGGGGATGGGCTACAGTTTAGTTTTTCTTTAATACTATCGCAGAGCGAGCAGGCAGATAAAGCTTGAGCCACTCTTTATGTTCATCAATATACAACGGATCATAGTTTGTGAGGTGGGTAATTGAATCGTCGTTCAATCCATTGCCACCAAACTCAATGCTGTCGGTGTTCAACACCACATCATACGAACCTGTGGGAACAAGGAAACCATAATCGGTGAACGAGCGTGTAGGCGAGAAATTGAACACAAACAACAAATCGCCTCGCATGAATGCCAAAACCTGATCGCCATCGTTGTGCCATATCTCCTGAACAGCTGTTTTGTTGAATCCCTTCTCACTCTTTATCACATTGAGCATGGCCTTGTCGAAATCGCCAAGATAGTGATAGCACAACTCTTTGTTGTCAACAAGGTTCCACTGGCGACGGGCATACTTATAAGCCCAGCCATTGCCCTCGCGAGGGAAGTCGATCCATTCGGGATGCCCAAACTCGTTGCCCATGAAATTGAGATAACCTCCGTTGATAGTCGAAGCGGTAACCAGGCGAATCATCTTGTGAAGGGCTATTCCGCGATGAGCAACATCGTTCTCGTCGCCTTTCTTGAAATGCCAGTACATATCGGCATCTATAAGACGGAAGATGATGGTCTTGTCGCCCACCAATGCCTGATCGTGACTCTCGCAATAAGATATTGTCTTTTCGTCTGAACGGCGATTCTTCACCTCCCAGAAAATGCTGCTTGGTTTCCAATCCTCGTCTTTCAGCTCCTTGATTGTCTTTATCCAGAAATCGGGAATATTCATAGCCATGCGATAGTCGAAACCATATCCACCATCGTCAAACTTAGCAGCCAGTCCCGGCATGCCACTCACCTCTTCGGCAATAGTGATAGCCTTTGGATTAACCTCATGAATGAGCTTGTTAGCAAGTGTGAGATAGCAAATCGCATTATCGTCTTCGTGACCATTGAAATAGTCACCATAGTTGGTGAATGCCTCGCCCAGACCATGACTGTAATAGAGCATAGAGGTGACTCCATCAAAGCGGAAACCATCGAAATGATATTCGCAGAGCCAATATTTGCAGTTGCTCAAAAGAAAGTGCAACACCTCGTCCTTACCATAATCAAAGCACAAGCTGTCCCATGCAGGATGCTCCCGACGCTCACCTGGATAGAAATACTGGTTAGGGTCGCCAGCAAGATTGCCCAAACCCTCAACCTCGTTCTTCACAGCATGCGAGTGAACTATATCCATGATAACAGCCACACCGTTTTGGTGAGCTGTGTCGATGAGATGTTTTAGCTCTTCGGGGGTGCCGAAACGACTTGATGGAGCAAAGAAACTGCTCACATGATAGCCAAACGAGCCATAGTAAGGATGCTCTTGAATGGCCATTATCTGAATGCAGTTATATCCATCTTCAATAACACGAGGAAGAACATTCTCTTCAAACTCCTTGTAGGTGCCCACCTTCTCGGCATCCTGTCCCATTCCAATGTGACACTCGTAGATGAGCAACGGATTGGTGTCTGGGCGGAAAGTTTTCTTCTTCCACACATATTGCTCCTCAGGAGCCCACACCTGAGCCGAGAAAATAGCAGTATTCTCATCCTGCACCACCCTGTTGGTCCATGCAGGAATGCGCTCACCTTCTCCCCCATTCCATTTCACGTGCATCTTGTAATGGTCGCCATGCCTTATTGCCTTTGCCGACATCTTCAGTTCCCAGTTGCCTGTGCCTTCAACTCTCTTGCAACGAAATTTTTCTGTTTCCTGCCAGTCGTTGAAGTCGCCAACAAGATAAATATCAGTGGCATTGGGCGCCCACTCTCTGAACACCCATCCTCGGCTGGTTTTGTGCAAACCATAGTAATCATAACCACTGGCAAAATCGGCAAGCTTTTTCTTGCCATTGGCAGTAAGTTGAGAGAGTTTCCACAGTACATGGTCATGACGCCCCTTTATAGCATCCTCGTAGGGAGCAAGATACCCATCATTCTTTACAATACCAATATGTTTTGGTTCAACAGACTTAGCTACTGCCTTACCCGAATTTTTCTTTGTCATATTAAGATTATTTTTGTGTTTATCAAGAAGCTTTAATTTTAAGCCTATGCCTTAACCTTGAATATTGCCTTGCGGAAATCTTTTTCGGCAATACAAGGTGCATGACCATCCTGAGGGAAGAAAACAACAAACTGTCCTGGTTTCACCGTTACAAAGGTTTGGCACTTCACACCAGGAGTCTTTGCAATATCGCTCTCCACGTTGAACTCCACCTCGGGCAATACAGAAACAGGACTATATCCATAAGTTTCTTCAGCATCAAAAGGAATCTGAATATCAACCATTCGTCTGTGATATTCAAGCACAGCCTCATCCAAGTTCTTGCCCTTAACCTGCTCTATATTCACAAAGAGATCACTACCTTTAATCTCATGTTTACCAGTCTCAAAGGCTTCTATATTGTTGCTTTCAAGGAAATCAACCACATCCTTAAAGAGTGGATTCAAAGCCACATAACTTTTCAAATTCTTAAGTTCGTCAACTATCATAATACCATTTTATTAGTCTTCAAAGCGTTTGCCACTTTCGTAATATCCAGTCTTCAGCACCTGTCCGTTACGGTCTTTCTCAACAAACTTACCGTTTCTCAAACCTTCCTCATAGGTTCCCTCAAAGCGCTTGCCATCCTTGCTTTCCTCGATAACAGCACCATGTGGCTGACCATTGTGATATTCACCCTTGAAACGACTACCATCAGCAAAGTGAATTATCACCTGACCTTCAACCTTTCCGTCCTTGAAGTTTCCATCATAGATATCGCCATTGCGTTTAGTGAGCTTACCATGACCGCTCTGAAGATTATCCTTCCATGTACCTACATAGATATCGCCATTCTTCCACACAAAGGTACCCTGACCATCCATAGCGCCCTCGTTGAAATGACCTGTGTATTTATCACCATTGGCATATTTGAATATACCCTCACCAGTGCGTTCGCCTTGAAGATAGTCGCCTTCATACACATCGCCATTGGCAAACTTGTATATACCCTTACCATTCTGTATATCGTCGAGCCAATCACCTATATACACATCGCCATCGGCATAATGATTAGTTCCCTTGCCCGAGCGCTGGTTGTTTGCCCACATACCATTATAGGTGGTGCCGTCGCCCCAGTCAAACAAACCCTTACCGCTCTTCTTGTCGTCTTCCCAGTTACCATCATAAAAAGCACCCGAAGCGTATGTATATTTCCCCTTACCATGGCGTTTGTCCTTATACCAGTTGCCAGTATATCGGTCGCCATTGTAATAATACATCGTGCCCTTTCCATGCTGATAATCACGGAACCACAAACCTACATACTTATTGTTGTTCTTGAAATAATAAGTTCCCTGACCATGCTGCTGATCCTGAAACCACTGACCTTCGTATTTCTCACCATCCGAGAAGCTATACACGCCAAAGCCTTCACGCTTACCCTTTGAGTATTGTCCCTCATAGGTATCGCCATTCTTAAACACGGTATTACCCTTCCCATTGGGTTTACCACCAACCATCTCACCTTTATACAAACCATTATCGTGAGTGGTACACGAACCAAGTGATATTTTCTGTGCTACCATCATCTGTGGAATCATGGCAACAACAGCAGATATAATTAATATTCGGATTTTACGCATTCTTTTCAATGTTTATGCAATCAACCCCAAAATTAAGAAAATAATGAATAACTGCCAAATAAGTTAGTAAATTTTATTATTTTTGCAGCCAGATAAACAAAACACATAGATATGAAATTTATAGGATTGATTCCTGCTCGTTATGCGTCAACACGTTTCCCCGGCAAGCCATTAGCTCTACTTGGAGGGAAGCCAGTGATACAGCGCGTTTACGAACAAGTGGCATCTGTTCTCGACGATGCCTGCGTAGCTACCGACGATGAGCGCATATTTGATTGCGTGAAGAATTTTGGCGGTAAGGTTGTAATGACACGCACCGACCACAAGAGTGGCACCGACCGCATTGAAGAAGCTATCGAAAAGATTGGCGGTGATTATGATGTTATTGTAAACATACAAGGCGATGAACCTTTCATTCAAAAAAGTCAGATAGAAACTGTTTGTCGCTGCTTCGACGACGAGAAAACACAAATCGCTACTCTTGGCAAACCATTCACCGATATGGATGCCGTTGCCAACCCCAACAGTCCAAAGATTGTTATCGACAACAACAGTTTCGCTATGTATTTCAGCCGCTCTATCATCCCCTTTGTACGCGGTAAGGAACAAGCAGAATGGCTGCAGCACTACCCTTTCCTAAAGCACCTTGGCATCTATGCCTATAGAAGAGATGTTCTACGACAGATTACACAACTTCCACAATCATCACTCGAGATTGCCGAAAGTCTTGAACAACTAAGATGGTTGCAAAATGGATTTAAGATTAAAGTGGGACTCACCGATGTAGAAACAGTAGGCATCGACACCCCAGATGACTTGAAGCGAGCAGAGGAATTTCTCTCAACGCTCTAACTTTGAGTTTTTCATTATCTTCGGACAGATATCGGCAAGGGCGCATTTCCCACATTCTGGCTTTGCGCTCTTGCATACATATCTTCCATGCAAAAGCAGCCAATGATGAGCCTTAGCAACATCTTCAACTGGAATGTTTTTCATTAGATAATCCTCTACCTTTGAAGGTGTGTTGGCTGTGTGAGGCACCAAACCTAATCTGTGACTAACACGAAACACATGAGTATCAACCGCTAATGTTGGCTTACCAAACCACACCGACTGCACCACATTAGCCGTTTTACGCCCTACTCCAGGCAATGTTGTTAGCTCTTCAGTTGTTGAAGGCACAACTCCATCATAATCAGTCACCAGCTTCTGCGACATCTCAAGCAAGTGCTTCGACTTGGCATTGGGATAGCTCACCGATTTCACATATTCTAATATATCTTCAACAGTGGCTGTTGCCATCGTCCTGGCATCAGGATAATGGCGAAACAGTTCTGGAGTAACCTCATTGATGCGCTTGTCAGTGCATTGTGCCGATAGCAATGTAGCCACCAATAACTGGAAGGCGCTACCAAAATGTAACTCAGTAGCAACATTTGGTAGCGTCTCCCTAAAATAGTTCAAGATATATGAATATCTTTCCTCCCTTGTCATATTCTCTTATTTCTTATCAGCTTCCTTTTTTGCTGGAGCTGGCTTGTAAGCCTTGTTCAAACCAGCAATAACCTCGTTAGTGATATCAAGAGCCTTGTCAGCATAAAGAAGATTGTCACCAGCCTTGCTGAGAATCATGCTATACTTCTTATCCTTATTATATACCTTCAAGAAGTGCTGAATGCTGTCACGAAGAGCTGCATTATATTTGTCAGTTTCTGTCTGGAACTCTGCGCTCAAACGCTGGTTCAAAGCCTGCAAATCGTTATTCTGCTTCTGCAAACCAGCCTGAATAGCCTGAGCCTGCTCCTGAGTGTAAGCATTCTGCTGAAGCTTCTGCTGGAAGTTTGCAGCTGCTGCCTGCAAAGCCTGGTTCTTCTGTGCGAGTGTGTTCTGAATGTTCTGACCCTTCTTCTGCAAAATCAAAGAATAGTCCTTGCAGAACTTATACTGTGACATAATACTGTCAACCTCTACATAAGCAATTTTAAGGTCAGAAGGAGTAGCAGGAGTTTCTGCCTTTGCATCCATCTTAGGAGTTGACTGGTCGCATGAGGCCAGCATCAAAGTAGCTGTTGCAGCAATAGCAACGCTGCGGAAAATGTTTTTCTTCATTGTATTTTTATTATATTTTTTAATATCCGAAATTAGTATCTCTCCTCAATACTATTATTTCATACTTCCTTTTCGGCGCATTTCCTTGTCTTGATCAACAACACAATGGATGCCCATCTTGCGCATTGCTGCGCTATCGTGTATATGCTGAGATTCAAACTTACCATTCTTACGAAAAATAACTTTCACACTCAGTAATGCTATACATATAGCAATTATTAACACGCTTAAAAGAATTAATTTCAGCATTTTTATTACTTTTGCAGTGCCCCGAAAGGCATTATTCATGGACAAAGGTAATGTTAAAGGAGCGAATATCCAAAAAAATTTCGTTTTTTTTGAAATATATCAATAAAAATTATACACTATGAGTAACGTAGAATTAAAACCTGCTTGCGTGTTCGAGCAGTTTGCTGAAATTAACAAGATTCCTCGCCCATCAAAGCGCGAAGAGAAAATGATTGAATACCTCCGTAACTTTGGCGAAAGCCACGGTTTAGATACTCAGGTTGACGAAACAGGCAACGTCATCATCCGCAAGCCTGCTACTAAAGGCATGGAAAACCGCCACACAGTTATTCTGCAGAGCCACATGGATATGGTATGTGACAAGCTCGTTGACGTTGAGTTTGACTTCGACAAGGATGCTATCCAGACCTATGTTGACGGTGAATGGTTACGTGCAAAGGGTACAACTCTTGGTGCTGACGACGGTATTGGTTGTGCTATTGAGCTTGCAGTACTTGTGAGCAACGATATCGAACATGGTCCTATTGAGTGTGTGTTCACACGTGACGAAGAAACTCAGCTCACTGGTGCAAGTGGCATGAAGGCAGGTTTCATGACAGGAAACTATCTCATCAACCTCGACTCTGAGGACGAAGGTCAGATTTTCGTATCATGTGCAGGTGGACGTTCTACCGTTGCAACATTCAATTTCAAGCGTGAAGCAGCACCAGCTGGTTATTTCTTCATGGAAGCATCTATAAAGGGTCTTGTTGGTGGCCACTCTGGTGATGATATCGACAAAAAGCGCGCCAACGCTATCAAGATTCTCGCTCGATTCCTCTATATGCAGCAGAATAAGCTCGACCTTCGTCTTGCTCAGTGGAATTCTGGTAAGATGCACAACGCTATACCTCGTGACGGAAAGATTATCTTCGCCGTTCCTGCAGACAAGAAAGACGAAGTAATGGCAGACTGGAACATCTTTACCAAGCAGGTTGAGGATGAGTATCACGTAACAGATACTAATATGGTGTGGGCTATGGCTTCTGCCGATGCACAAGCTGTTATGCCAAAGGCAACATCAACAAATCTTATTCGTGCTATTCAGGCTGTTGATAATGGTGTTTTTGCAATGTGTCAGGACGAGGCACTTGCTTATATGGTTGAAACATCAAGCAACACAGCAAGCGTGCAGAGCGAAGAAGACAAGGTGGTTATCGTTGCAAGCCAGCGTTCAAATGTTATGAGCAACCTTGATAACATGTGCAACTCAGTAAAAGCTGTTTACGAACTTGCTGGTGCCGAAGTAATCCAGAACGATGGTTATCCTGCATGGAAGATGAATCCAAACTCTAAACTTGTTGAAGTTGCTCGCGAAACCTACAAACAACTCTTTGGCAAGGAGCCTATCGTCAAGGGTATCCACGCTGGTCTTGAATGTGGTTTGTTCTCAGAGCGCTATCCTGAACTCGATATGATTAGCTTTGGTCCTACCCTTCGCTATGTTCACACTCCTGACGAGTGTCTGCATATTCCAACAGTTCAGATGGTATGGGATCATCTCATGGCAATACTGAAGAATATTGATTAAAAAAATATCCCCAGTACGAAGCAAACATCGTACTGGGGATTTTTAAAGATTTAACTTTGAAGTTTGAACATTTTGATTACCATGCCATTGAGCATTCAAGATAATCCAAGAATTCAAATCTCAACGTTTTTTATTTTTTAGCGCTCAACACAAAAGGAACACCCTTTTCGAGCAGTTTCTTATCATATTTCCCATCTACATATATTGCAGCCTCAACAATCTGCATTTGTATCTGTTTCTTATTTGAATTATAGGCTCCATACGAAAAAGAACTATTCACATAGAAAGCCACCTGAACCTTATGTTCCTTATCATCATAATTCACATTATATGATGGCGCCACAGGATTGATTATAAAAGCCACAGGATTCAACGAATAGAATCCGATATAGCATTTCAAATCAACATCAGCCTGAGCAGCAAGAGCCTCGCTTAAAGCCTTATCGGTGATACGTTCAGCCAATAGTTTGGTAGGAAAAGCCTTGATAGTAAGCGTTGAATCGGTATCTATCTGCCATGAAATTTTCAGAGTGTCCAACTCTGGCTTAACCGGTGTCACATCCTTATCGGTTTTCTTCTCATATACCAAATCACCAGTATAATCACCTTTCACTGTCATAAAAGCACTCTGCACTTCTTCAGGGGTTAGCACTTTGGGTGCATCACTATCGTTACACGATGTTAAACACATGGCCGTCAAACAGCCAACAATCATTGAAATAATACTTAACTTTTTCATCTTTCTAAAGTTTATGTTATCTACTTTCGCTTATCTGCCTCTTAAATACAGATTATCTCATTTCCTTGCATCATTTATTTTTTTTAACTGAAGTTTCGTAAGTGAATATACTCTGTATTTTTCTCTCAATTATTGAAGTTTCGTAAGTGAATATTTACTCTAAAATATTATCAAGAATTAGAGAATTAGAGACGAGTTGATGAGAACTCTGTTCGAATAATTT
>OCVV011224156.1_pt1 | contig 10282 bp, 7 predicted proteins | sample 1539721 | NCBI WGS metagenome assembly OCVV01 (sample SAMN02144230, study PRJEB22623) | gut metagenome | biome: sheep rumen | host: Ovis aries | place: New Zealand
GTAAGGAAAGTATTAAGGCCGAATGGAAGACTGATCCTTCAGGATTACACAGCGCCCGGAATAATATTATGGCTTATGAACCATACGGAAATTCCTTTGGCTAATCTAGTGGGACACGGAGATGTGGCCGCAAGATCACTTGATGAGATCAGGGAGTATTGCAAAAAATCCGGCCTTAAGGTTGAAAAATTAAAAAGAGGCAGGAAGCTTAGATTGCATCTTGTGGCAAGAAAGTAAATGCGAGTATACGCAGGAGGTGCGGGAAATGCCGGTTATGCATCATTTGTAAGGATAAGAAAGCAGGCTGAAAACTGGCAGATGTAGGATAGTTCCTGCAGTAGGCTTTATATTTACGTAAAAGAAGGTGTGAGAGCACCTTCTTTTTTGTATATAGAGCAAATCTATAACGGATAATAATTTTTAAGGATTATACAATATCATACGGCTGTGCTAGTATTAGTCCATAAGCAAAACCTATTACGGAGGTAGGCAAATGAAAAAGAGAATGTTTTTCCTGAATGACAAGATGATATGGTGTCGAATGTGACAGGCGGAAGATAAGATATCAATGAGAGAATGTAAATGCCGGTCACAAAAAAATAAGAAACAAGTAAAAATGTAAAAAGAGGAGAATTATCATGAGTGAATATAAATTTGAAACATTACAGTTACACGTAGGACAGGAAGAGCCCGATCCCGCATCGGATGCAAGGGCGGTTCCGATTTATCAGACAACTTCATATGTATTTAGGAATTCCAAGCATGCGGCAGATCGCTTCGGACTTGCCGATCCCGGAAACATCTACGGAAGACTTACCAACTCCACTCAGGGAGTACTCGAAGACAGGGTTGCAGCACTTGAAGGCGGAAGCGCAGGTCTTGCACTTGCATCCGGAGCAGCAGCGATAACCTATACGATCGAGGCTCTTGCGGCAAACGGCGGACATATCGTGGCACAGAAGACCATCTACGGCGGAAGCTATAACCTTCTTGAGCATACGCTTCCCCAGTACGGGATCTCCACCACATTTGTGGATGCTCACAACTTAGCCGAAGTTGAAGCAGCAATAAAGGACGATACCAGAGCCATCTATCTTGAGACTTTAGGTAACCCCAACTCCGATATCCCGGATGTTGATGCGATCGCCGAGATAGCACATAAGCACGGCCTTCCCTTAGTAGTTGACAATACCTTCGGAACACCTTATCTTTTCAGACCCATCGAGCACGGTGCGGATATCGTTGTTCATTCCGCGACTAAGTTTATCGGCGGCCATGGTACGACCTTAGGCGGCATCATCGTTGAGTCCGGTAAATTCAACTGGAAGGCAAGCGGAAAGTATCCCAATATCGCCGATGCAAACCCGAGCTATCACGGAGTATCCTTCTATGATGTTGTAGGTCCCGCAGCTTTCGTTACTTACATAAGAGCGATCCTTTTAAGAGATACCGGAGCTACGCTTTCACCTTTTAACGCATTCCTTTTATTACAGGGTGTTGAGACTTTATCGCTTCGTCTTGAGAGACATGCGGAAAATACAAAGAAGGTCGTTGAGTTTTTAAGCAATCATCCGAAGGTTGAGAAGGTAAATCATCCTTCACTTGCAGATCACCCCGACCATGAGCTTTACAATAAGTACTTCCCGAACGGAGGCGGATCGATATTTACATTCGATATCAAGGGCGGACAGGAAGAAGCCTGGAAGTTTATCGATAACTTAAAGATCTTTTCACTTCTTGCTAACGTAGCTGATGTAAAGAGCCTTGTTATCCATCCTGCTTCGACCACTCATTCACAGCTAACCGAGGAAGAACTCCTGGATCAGGGAATCCGTCCCGGAACGATCAGGCTTTCGATCGGTACCGAGCATATCGATGATATAATCGCAGATCTTGAGAGAGGATTTGCAGCTTTATAGGGGATAGTGTGACAGCAGAACCGTCCCCCTGTCACACGACGATACGTCCGAGTTTAGGATTTAAATTAAGCCGTTGGATGAGGTTAAAGTAATATGCATTTTCGGTGGAAAGATATTCCTTCTGATATTGCCTTGCCCTTTCTGCGGCTTCTTCTTTTGTAAGGATGCCTTCTGCCTGCTTATAGAGGCATTTTGAGATCGTATAGGGATATATCTCCTGGAGATTCTCAAGGCAGAGAGCACACAGCATCGCAGGATAGGGAACGAAGGTGCCGAAACAGCAGCCGCCGTCCACATTTATCGCGTTATGACGATAGCCTATAAGACCGGGCCTGTCGGGCTCGGGATTGGCCGAGATATAGGTGATGTTTATCGTGGGGGTATGGCCGTGGATTATGATCTCATCCGAAGCATAGCTTCCAAAGCCGCAGCGCTTCCAGAGATTGGCGCGGTGCTGGACTTCTTCGGGAATATTGGGTGAATAATCATACCAGGCATGAACGATCCTGTAGGTCGCATTTACGCCGCCCGCTGTCGTGACGTTAATCTTTTTGTCATAGGGGAGACTTTCTATAAAACTCATAAAAGGCTTAAGCTTGTCGGGCGTAGCAAGGTTGTTTTCTTCGACAAGCTTGGAAAAATCGTAGTAAGTCTGGGGCATGGGCTCGTCCGTGACGCCGAAATGCTCTTTTCTCTGCCACCAGGGCATGAATTCATCGATGTACCATTCGTAGGCCATCTGCTCATGGTTGCCGCGGACACACTGGAACATGCCGTCTTTTGTGATATTTTCAAGAGCCCAGTCGATCATCTTTAAGGTCTTCGGGCCTCTTTCTATAAGATCACCGATAAGGATGAATTTCGCATCCTTATCTTTTTTTAATATCTTTCTTATAAGGAGCATCAGCTCATCAAAGCATCCGTGAACATCTCCTATTGCATAATGCATATGTTTTTCCCCTGATAAATACTGAAAATGTACGATACAATGCCATTTTAACACATATCAGATTCCGCGTGCAATAAATAAATGAAGCATTGAAATGTAGTGTCAAATGTGCTAAAATTTTATAATTATTATAATTATAAGGAAACGAAAGAGAGAGAAAATGGCTAATACAATTTCCGATGAAACAATAGAATATGTCGGCATTCTCGCTAAGCTCGATCTGTCCGGAGAGGAAAAAGAGCGGGCTAAGAAGGACATAGAAGAAATGCTCGATTACATAGATAAGTTAAACGAGCTTGACACCGACGGCGTAGAGCCGATGAGTCATGTATCCGATGTGGTAAATGTCTTCAGAGAGGATGTAGTGACAGGTACGGACGATAGGGATGAACTCCTTAAGAATGCTCCCGAGCAAAAAGACGGGATGTATGTCGTTCCGAGCACGTTTTAGGAGGAAAAAATGAGTTTACTTAGTTTATCGGCCATTGAGCTTTCGGATAAGATAAGAAATAAAGAAGTCGGCGTCAGAGAAGCCACAGAAGCAGTTATTGATAATATTAAGAGCAATGATGAAAAATACAGGTGTTATATAACAACTGATTTTGATAATGCCTTAAAGAGCGCAGACGAAGTGCAGAAAAAGATAGATGCGGGTGAATTAAAAGGCCCTCTTGCCGGAGTTCCCGTAGCCATAAAGGACAATATCTGCACCAAAGATCTTCTTACGACCTGCGCATCAAAGATATTAAATGATTTTGTTCCGCCTTACAATGCGGAGGCAGTCGATCTTTTAAAGAATGCGGGAGCGGTCATCTTAGGCAAGACCAATATGGACGAATTTGCCATGGGTTCGACCACGGAGACATCCGCATTCGGTCCCACGTACAATCCCAGAAATACAGAACATGTGCCCGGAGGAAGTTCGGGAGGAAGTGCTGCGGCCGTAGCCGCAGGCGAGTGTTTCTATGCACTCGGCTCGGATACCGGCGGATCGATAAGACAGCCCGCTTCATACTGCGGCGTTGTCGGGATTAAGCCTACTTACGGTACAGTTTCGAGATACGGACTTATAGCCTACGGTTCATCCCTCGATCAGATAGGACCGCTTACAAAGAACGTAAAAGATGCGGCAGCAGTCCTTGAGACGATAGTCTCCCATGACAAAAAGGATTCAACAAGTGTAAAGACAGAAGATAAATCTTATCTCTCGGCACTTACCGGAGACATAAAGGGATTAAAGGTCGGTATACCCCGTACTTATTTCGGAGAGGGTATAGACGAAGAAGTAAAAAACGCGGTCCTTAACGCAGCAAAGAAGCTTGAAGAGCTCGGAGCCGGTGCTGAGGAATTCGATCTTCCCTTAGTTGAATATGCCATCCCTACCTACTACACGATAGCCGATGCCGAAGCAAGCTCCAATTTAGAGAGATTTGACGGTGTTAAATACGGATATCGTGCAGCAAACGCAGATGAGCTTCACAAGATGTATAAAAGGACGAGGTCGGAAGGCTTCGGACCTGAAGTAAAGCGAAGGATAATGCTCGGTTCATTTGTCTTAAGCTCCGGTTATTACGATGCATATTACTTAAAGGCGCTTAAGGTAAAAGCCCTCTTAAAGAAGGCATTTGACGATGCATTTTCTAAATATGACATAATACTCGCGCCGAATGCACCGACAACGGCTCCGAAATTGGGATCATCCCTTTCCGATCCGATGAAGATGTATTTAAGCGATATCTATACCATATCCGTTAACTTATGCGGTCTTCCGGGAATAAGCCTTCCCTGCGGAGCCGATAAAAACGGCCTTCCGATAGGAGTTCAGTTTATAAGTGACTGCTTCACGGAGAAGAAATTATTAAATGCGGCGTACGCATACGAACAGGCAAGAGGAGAGATCCTCTTCGGAAAGGAGGGTAAGTGATGGCTAAGGAATACGAAACAGTCATAGGACTTGAAGTCCATGTTGAATTAGCTACAAAGACAAAGATATTCTGCGGCTGTTCGACCGCTTTCGGCGGAGAGCCCAATACCCATACCTGCCCTGTATGTACGGGTATGCCCGGATCTCTTCCCGTTCTTAACAAACAGGTGCTTAAATATGCCGTTGCCGTCGGCCTTGCCACGAACTGCGAGATCACAAGGAACGGCAAATTCGACAGAAAGAATTATTTCTATCCCGATAATCCTCAGAACTATCAGATATCCCAGCTTTATCTGCCCATCTGCCGTAACGGCCATGTGACGATAAAGACCGAAAACGGAGAAAAGGATATCCGTATCCATGAGATCCATATGGAGGAGGATGCCGGAAAGCTGATCCACGACGAGTGGGAAGATGTTTCATTAGTCGATTATAACCGTTCCGGAGTTCCGCTTATAGAGATCGTATCCGAGCCCGATATGAGGAGCGCGGAGGAAGTCATAGCTTATCTTGAAAAATTAAGAGAGACCATCACATATTTGGGAGCTTCCGACTGCAAGCTTCAGGAAGGTTCCATGAGAGCCGATGTCAATCTTTCTCTTCGTGAGGTCGGATCCGATACATTCGGGACAAGGACCGAGATGAAGAACTTAAACTCCTTCAAGGCGATCGCCCATGCGATAGAAGGCGAGAAGGCCCGTCAGGAGGATATCCTTAATTCCGGCGGATCCGTTGTTCAGGAGACAAGGCGCTGGGATGATACAAAGGAAGAATCCTATGCGATGAGAAGCAAGGAAGATGCTCAGGATTACAGGTATTTCCCCGATCCCGATCTTGTTCCCATCGTTGTGGATGATGCCTTCCTTGATCAGATAAGAGCCGAGCAGCCGGAATTCAGGGATGCAAAGGCAAAGAGATATAAGGAAGAATTCGATATTCCCGAATACGATATAGATATAATCACGGCCAGCAAGCATATGGCTGATATCTTCGAGGAGACCACGGCTATCTGCAATAATCCCAAGAAGGTTAGTAACTGGCTCATGGTGGAGACCATGCGTCTTTTAAAGGAAAAGTCCATGGATCCCGAGGACATAAGGTTTTCGCCGGCTCACCTGGCATCTTTAATAGATATGGCCGAAAAGAAGGAGATCAATTCTTCGGTCGCAAAGGAAGTCTTTGAGGAAATGTTCGAAAACGACATTGATCCCAAGGCTTATGTGGAAGAGAAGGGCCTTAAGAGCGTTAACGACGAAGGAGCTTTAAGATCTGCGATCGAGCAGGTGATAAAAGACAATCCCCAGTCTGTTGAGGATTATAAAAACGGTAAGGAAAAGGCGATAGGATTCCTTGTCGGACAGACCATGAAGGCTATGAAGGGCAAGGCCGATCCCGCCATGGTCAATTCAATCTTAAAGGAGCTTTTGTGATATGGGAGACATGTACGCCGAATACATGACGGCAAAGCCGAGAAACGGCTTAATGCCGATACTTAAGATAATAATGATGGTCTTTGGAGTGATCATCGTGCTTCTTTCGTTTATCTTCGGAGATCTTATAATAAAAGGAGTACTCTTTCTTTCAGGCATTCTCCTTGCGGTAGCCGGATATTTCGTGGGGCTCAGGGAGTATGTGGAATTTGAATATCTCTGCGTTGAAAAGGAACTTTCCGTAGATCAGATATTAAATCATGAAAGAAGAAAAAAGATAGCTAATTATTTACTTGGCGAAGCTGCCGTGATAGCACCCAAAGGCAGCGCCAAGCTTGATGAATACAAAGATCTTTCCGTTACGGATTATTCATCCGAATTAAGCGACGGAGAGGTGTTTGATATCATTTTGGACGGAGCATCCGGAAAGAAATGCGTACGCATCAATACAGACGAAAAGATGCGCGATGCACTTCGCAAATCGGCTCCGAGTAAATTTTTCGGTAACTGATACAAAAATATATAAGAAAAGAGGAGGAAAAGATGGAAAAGATAATCGGAGAAGGAATCACATTTGACGACGTGCTCTTAGTTCCCGGGTATTCCCAGGTAATACCCAATGAGGTTGAACTTTCCACGAATCTTACCAAAGGGATAAGGCTTAACATCCCCATGATGAGTGCCGGAATGGACACTGTCACCGAACACAGGATGGCGATCGCCATGGCCAGACAGGGTGGTATCGGTATCATCCACAAAAACATGTCCATAGAAGCACAGGCGGAAGAAGTTGATAAGGTAAAGCGATCCGAGAACGGCGTAATAACCGATCCTTTTTCACTTTCCCCGGAGCATACATTAGGCGATGCCGAAGATCTGATGCATAAGTTCCGCATCTCAGGTGTCCCGATCACCGAAGGCAGGAAGCTTGTCGGTATAATCACCAACCGTGATCTTAAGTTCGAGACCGACTATTCCAAGAAGATCAAGGAGTGCATGACTTCCGAAGGACTTATCACAGCCAGGGAAGGCATCACATTAGAGGAGGCAAAATCCATACTTGCAAAGGCAAGGAAGGAAAAGCTCCCGATCGTTGATGATGACTTTAACTTAAAGGGTCTTATCACGATAAAAGATATCGAAAAGACCATCAAATATCCTTTAAGCGCAAAGGATTCCCAGGGAAGGCTCTTATGCGGAGCAGGCGTTGGCATCACGGCAAACTGCCTTGAAAGGGTAGAGGCGCTTGTAAATTCAAAGGTTGACGTGATCGTGCTCGATTCGGCTCACGGACATTCCGAGAATGTGCTTCGCTGCGTAAAGATGATAAAGGATGCTTATCCCGATCTTCCCGTTATCGCAGGTAACGTAGCTACGGGCGAGGCTACAAAGGCTCTTATCGAAGCCGGCGCGGATACCGTAAAGGTCGGTATCGGACCCGGTTCCATATGTACAACGAGGATAGTTGCCGGTATCGGTGTTCCTCAGATAACCGCCATCATGGATTGCTACGAAGTGGCTAAGAAATACGGCATTCCGATCATTGCGGACGGCGGTATCAAATTCTCGGGAGATATGACCAAGGCGATCGCCGCCGGCGGTGATGTCTGCATGATGGGTTCGATCTTCGCAGGCTGCGACGAGTCACCCGGAGACTTCGAATTATATCAGGGAAGAAAATACAAAGTATACAGAGGCATGGGTTCCATCGCCGCTATGGAGAACGGATCCAAAGACAGGTATTTCCAGTCAGATGCAAAGAAGCTCGTTCCCGAAGGCGTTGAAGGACGTGTGGCTTACAAGGGAACCGTAGAAGATACGGTATTCCAGCTTGTCGGCGGACTCCGTTCCGGTATGGGATATTGCGGAACAAAGAACATCGCCGAATTAAAAGAAAAAGGAAGATTCGTGAAGATCTCTCCCGCAGCTTTAAGGGAAAGTCATCCTCACGATATCCATATCACTAAAGAAGCGCCTAACTACAGCGTCGATGAGGTATAAATATGTCAGCAGATCTTCATGCAAGAATAAGCAGCATGAGGGCCGAGAGCAGGGACCCGGCCTTTACGGGTTATCTGAACGAACTTGAAAAAAAGATAACCGAGGCAGAAAGCAAGATCACTGCCTGCGAAACTTCTTTAAATGAAAGTTATGAAAGATACAAAAAGCGTTTTCCGGATGTAAATGCGGCACCTGTTTATGAGCCTGTTTCACCGGCCGCACCTGTTTCACCGGCCGCACCTGTTTCATCGGCCGCACCTGTTGCGGGCGCAGCACCTGTCATACCGCCGCGTCAGGCTGGGGTAAATCCCGCGATGGCTATGCCTCCGCGCCCCGCAGATCCGGCTCCGGTCGGACCAAACCCTGCGATGTCGATGCCTCCGAGACCTGCAGATCCGTATGCACCGGGACCTATCCCCGCGCCGGCTCCTGCAAATAATGCATTTAACGCAGGTTTTAACAATCGACCGGCAGGAGCAAATCCCGCTCCGGCCATGAACGGACCCGCGCCGTCAGCGCCCGTGCGTCTTGCTAAAGCAAGTGACGGCGGAATGGAGTTTAAGATCGGAACGGTGATCCTTTCGGTAGTCGGATCCCTTTTCGTACTCATAGCTCTTATCATATTCGGCATCAACTATATGGCAGACAACTCCATAGTCCAGGGAGTGTTCTTCTATGCACTTTGCATAGCGATCATTGCCGTTTCGGAGCTTGTCTTCTCAAAGCGGATAGAAAAGTTTTCATATGTCCTTACGGGACTTGGTATAGGCGGAATATACGTAACGACTGTCCTGGGATATCTTTATCTTAAGATATTCCCGATCTGGGCAGCTTCGATCATAATCTTTTTAGTCACCGCATTCTTCTTCTTTTTCAGTAAGAAGAAGGAATCGGAGATAATAAGGACGATCAGCGTTTTGGGATGTTATATCTCGATCTTCCCCTTGGATGAGATCAATTCCCTATCCGAATTTGTCGTTCCGGCCATAGTACTCTTACTTGTAAGTCTTGGCGGGATCTTCTATCCGGTCAAATATAAAAGGAGCGTCGTTGTCGATCTTATCCAGACCGTATGTATGCTCATTTCGATCGCGGTGCTTGATAATGCGCTTAAGAGTGCGGAATTTTGTTTAGGCGAAAGATTAGACGGCGCAGGATATTCTTCATGGCTTACATTTATATTACTTGCATGCGAAGTAGTACTTGCACATATCATTTATAAAAGAGAGATCTTATCCGAAAAAGGCGAGGACATGCTTTCTAAGTTCCTCTATTTTATGACGCTCTCCATATCCTATTTATATTTATGGGGAGTCATGGAGGATGAGAACTGGATATATTTCGGTATCCTCGGCGTGGCCGTGCTTACCCCGGTTCTTTGCTTTATCCTTCATAAGGAAAAGTTTGAATATGTACCGTATTTTTATCTGACCGGCCTTACGTTATGGACCTTCCTTATGGATAGCGACAGATTCTGGTTTGCGATCGCGGCTCTTGTATTCTTTGCCGCAAACAAGCTCATTGCCTTTGTTCTTGGAAAATACCGGTTATATGATGTTGTTTATTCAACGACAGCTGCATGCTATGTATGCGTATTTTTACGAGAGGGAGACGTAAGGTTCTTAGGATATATATTTGCGCTCTGCATTTTAGCTTCGGTAGTTATCTCAAAGGAGTACAAAAGATACATGACCTATATGGCCGTGACTTTTGCATGGGTATTCCTTATTTCCGAGGACTGCGAACCTTTCATCCCGAGCATACTCATAACGCTTCTTGCGCTGGGTATGATCTTATTTGGATTCCTTAAAAAGAGAAAAGGCATAAGAGTATACGGACTCTGCCTTGTCATAGCAGTTGCTTTTAAGATCGTGCTCTTTGACTTTGCGCATTCCGAGACGGGATTTCGGATCCTTGTATTCCTCATCGTGGGTATACTCATAATCGCGGTTTCACTTTTATATATATTATCCGAGAAGAAAGAACAGGAACTTAAAGGTATGCATCCCATATTAAAGGGTGATGCATATCAGCCGGGCATGCCGGCGAGTTCGGCTCC
>OCVV011225745.1_pt1 | contig 10281 bp, 1 predicted proteins | sample 1539721 | NCBI WGS metagenome assembly OCVV01 (sample SAMN02144230, study PRJEB22623) | gut metagenome | biome: sheep rumen | host: Ovis aries | place: New Zealand
AATAAATAATCATCTAATTTAAGAAATCAAATTATATAAAAAAATAAAATAAGATTTATATTAAATAAAAATTAAAAAATAAAGTTCAAAATTTAATTAACCAATAATTTAAGTGTCATGTGTAATTTTATGTTTGCTTTCCCATTCTTCAATTTTAAGTGATCTTCCATTAGGGAACCATGAAATAGACTCATTATCAATTTGATCTTTAATATACGATTCAAGTCCGGAATATTCACTCGACTCTTTATCTTCTAAATAAAACGTGTAGAAAAAGTAATTCGCAACACTATGATCTTTCAAATGTTTTTCGAACCCTTCTTTACCAGGATAATATTTCTCGATTTTTTCTTTATCTAATCCGCATATAAAGCAAATTGTCTTCATATCATCTTCTTTATCTTCTCTTGAACCTCTCAGACTCTCGAAAGTGTCTACGATTAAACCAGAAACCATTTGCCAAGTAAGACCTACCATAATAATAGTATAACTGATATCTAAGGCATATCTTTTCATATCACCGTTTAAATTTTCATGAAGACCGTGATTTCCTTCATCTATGAAGTTTCCGAGATTTCCTCCGGAAGTAAATGTATTGGAATATATAAACACCATACATATTATTGGACTATCGCATGAATTTTCCGGCATTATATCTTGGAAGAAATAAAAAATAATCAGAGAATAAAAATATATTAAAATAAAGAAAAATATAAATGTATAAGCTAATTGAGCTATAGGATCAATGATAGCACGAAATACATATAATAAAATTGGTTGACTCAATATGAATTCTACTAAATGGAAAGCGAAAAAAAATTTATGCTCGGCTATACCTAAAATTGCAATGGCCATATATAATAATGCGTATATTACTTTTAAATTGAATATTAAACGTATATATATAGAAATTTTTTTGTAATTTTTAGAGTGGAAAAAGTCTTTAACTCGATGAATTTCTAAATTATTCATTTGATTAATTCTTTCTTCATATCCTTCTTTTAAATAATCTGTATATAAAGTTTTAAAAATCAAAACAGCTTCTCTAGTCAAAAATTCAAATAATTTAACGAAACTAAAAACAGCAATAAGAATACCCAAAATATTTAATATTAGCTCACAAGTATAAGGATTAATTCCAAAAAATTCAACATGGTAGAGCACATCTATTCCATCCACATCTTTTTCTGTGTTATATCCAAAAAATATTAAAATATTCATAATAATAGTTAAAGCAAATCCAACATTTTGCACTTCATTAGGATATGCAAATAATAAATTCAACAACCATAAATTTTTAAATTTCTTTTGTAATGAATCTAATTGTTTTATTTTATGATATATTTTATCTTTTTCGTTCATTAAACTCATTAATTTTGTTTGGAGTGAAGTTCTTTTGGCATTATCGTCGAAATTTTTTTTACTATTTTCATCGAAACCATCAAAGAATGATAATTTAGGACAATATACTTTAAAAACTATATCATCTTTCATTATTTCAATACTTACCGAATTATCTCGATAAAAATCCATTGCTTTTTTTAATAATAAATAATTATCATATGAGTCTATTTGCTCTTTACTTAAAGAATTTCCTGTTGACATAAAAGAAGAGTATTTTTGAAATTCTGTATCATCTTTTTCGATAGATAATAAATTTTGGATTAAAAAGTATAGATTAAAACCAGCTTCTGATACCGTTTTACTTTGAAGTTCTGATTCTGAATATTCATCACAGTTTCCATCAATATATAAAAAGAATTCGCATTCTTTCTCTAATTTTAAATATATTTCTAAACTTTTTTTGAATATTAATTCATAATTGAAATCTCGCAAAATTTTTTTGATAACATCATCTTTTGTTTTTCTTCCTTCTATTATAGATAAAAATACTAAACTTATTTTGAATATTAATAACGATTTTTGATAATTGGATAATTTTGAGAAAAGTTTATTTTGATTCAGATTATATTTTCTTTTATCATCATTTTTTTTAATAATACCAGTTTCCTCCCCATCAATAATTGCAGTAAATCCAGTTGACTTATGTCTTTCGTTTCCAAATGTTGTTTCTAAATCAATAGTTTGTGTTTCTTTTTTATTACTACTAAATTCATTTTTTTGTTCATTTTGAATTGTATACAATTCTGGACTGATTATTATTTCTCCAAGCATTTTATCAAAAGATTCAATAATTTTTGTGCTTATTAAATATTCTTGGTTTTTCAAACAAGGTCCTTGCAAGAATTCAATAATAGTATCTAAACAAGACAAAAATCTTTCATAATATAAATTAATAAAATATTCAGTGAATTCTTGATTATTTTCATAAATGTTCGATAATTTACCCAAAAGCATTGATAAATATTCGACTAAAATATTAACGAAATTATACGATAATCTATTCGTGGTTTGTTCTCTCAAAAAATTTTGTAATACTGTATTATGATTTTCGGCTAATAATTGCAAGAATCTTAATATATCTTTAATTATATTTAAATTCTCCATATCTATTTTTGGTTCCATTATATTTACTTTATCTCTCAAATTTTTAAAAATATCTTTGTTAATAAATTCTCTAATATGAAGGAAAAAATTGTCACTATTTGGTAAAGTTTGGAATAATTGAATAAATTTATTTTGGACATCAGTATTTCCCCCTTCTAATAAATTATTAAAGAAATGAATAATTATTGGGAAAGTATTATCATCTAAAATTTGATTTCCTTCACAAGCTATTTTTAAGAAGATTTCTATAGAACCATTATTCAAAAATAATTTTTGCACATGGTCAGAAAAAGTCTCTTTTAATTCATTAATTTTATCCTTGTAAAAAAAATTATATTCCATTCCACACATATCATAAGGTAAAATTTCGGGAGGAACTTCTATTATATTTCCCATAAGCTCAATTAAGGAATTTAATTCCTCTGTATAATTGACCTTTTTGTAATTTTCTTGGATAAATTTCAAAAATACATTTGCCAAATGCATTTCTTTTTCTTGAGATTGATTAGTTTCGACTAAATCCTCCATATTCACCTCATTTTCTTTAGTAGATCTTTTTAATATTGAATGGAAGTTTATTTTTGATTTTAAATTTTTGGCTAATACCATAGATTCTTTATTTATCGAATCTGTAATTACTTGATTATTCTCGATATCAGTTAATAGATATGAAGTAAATTCCATATTTAAATTAAAAAGAATTTCTCTTTGTTCTGTTATATATTCTATTAAAGCTTCATCATTTTTCTTTTTGAATCTCAATGTTTGAATATGCATATATTTTTGAATATAATTATTTAAATTTGATTCACTTTTTGATATCATGGGTTTTTCAGGTGAAAAAGTCGTTGAAAAAAATTTTTCTAATTTATTTTCTCTTTGATACATTATTTTTCGAACTTTACTATGAAAATCATGATGTATTTCTTGAAATAATGTACAAAAAAGATATTTTTTCCATAATTGCTCAGTTTCAAAAAAAAGTTTTTTTTCTTTAAATTCATGGAATTCCGATGTTGTAGTAAATTTATTTTTTAAATTGGATATAACAGGGAAAATACTATTTAAAAAATATTTATATGTGGATTTTCTAAAAGACGCCGCGATTAATTCATATCCATCTTTTGCTATTTCTTCTTCATTTATACTATATTTTTTTATTTCTCTGTCATTTATATACATATCAGTATCATTTGGATTAGGACTTTTTTTGGTTAATATGAAACTTGATAAAAATTCAATATCTTTTTTCAATGTATTATAAGTTTCTACAATACTTTTACCTATATTATTCATTTGGAATAATATATGATGGCCTAAATAATAATATAATTCAAAAGCAACACCTTTTAATTTATAATAAAATTTTAATTTAGGTATTAATTTTGTTGATTTTGCTAAATGATTTATATTTAATTCTTCTATTTGCTCTTTTGTATATGGAAAAGGTATTTCTGCATATAATTTTTTTATTGTTTTTAGATTTATTAATTTTCCGATGTGCTCTTTCAATCTTTGACTTTTCTTGGAAAGTCTGTATGCAATAGTCAAGAAATAATAACTGAATTGCAACAAATATAAATATATTATATTTTTCTTTTTGTTATTAATATTATGTATTGCTATTCCTTCTATATAAGGATTTTTAATAATATCAAAATAATCCAGAATTTCAACAAATTTACTTCTTAAAATATCTAAATAATTTGTTTCTGAAATTCTTGTAACCAAATTTTTCATTAGTTTCAAAGATAGAATTGTTTTTTTCAAAATATTTTTGTATACTCTTTGATCTTTATATTCTATAATTTTATCAAAATTGAAATATTTTTCTTTTATAATCTTAAAATTATCAGGTTTTAATTGCTCTTTTAAAATATCGATTAAAAAATGAGTTTTCATTTTTAGATATTTTTCATTATAAGATAATTCAGTAATTAATTTATTCAATCCCAAATCTCTGAAATATTTATAATCAATAGTAAACTCAATAATTTCAATAATATTATCATTCGGTGCTGATTTATGCACTAAAGCTTCTAATAAACAGAAAATTTCTTTAATTAATTTTTCCAAAGAATTTTTATAATTCAATAATTTGGATCTTATTCTTATATCTTTTTCATTATCTTTATCCTTATTATTAATTTTCGATGATTCTTCTTTAATAACTTCGTTATTAAACGAATTTTGATGTAGGCTTATTATATTCACATTATTATTCGTATAATAATTATTATCATGTTTCATCAAAATTTTTTCGGTATTATCATCGGGGAATTCCTGGGTGATTTCTCTTAGGAGAGATGAAAGTATACTTTCAATTTGAAAGGAGTGAAATATTGTTTGGATTAATTTAACTTCTTTTGTGCTTAAATAATCCTCGGTATATTTATCTTTTAACATATAGATGAATCTATACAAGGTCAAATAAACCGCGAAAAAGTCTTTTTGTTCCGGCTTTATTTCATTCACATTTATTTCATCTAAATCCCTATATCCTTTAATATTATCTAATACTCGTTCTTTCGTCATCCATTTTTCAGTTTTTTCAGAAAGTAGACTTAATTCGATAATGGATAAATTACATTGGTAATATTTATCCAGGTCTTCTTTCCTGTATAAAAGTAGAACATTTTTCAAACAATCGAAGATTTCTTTCCTTTGCGACATTAATCTCGTGAACATGCGTATTAGAACTTTGGTTAATTTATCATTAATATTCATTTCTAATATACGTATAATTAATTCTTGTAAATCTTTGAACACTACTGCATTCATATAAAATATATCTAAATTAATTTCACTATTTGGTTGATTCACTCTAAAATAAAAAAAATCATCATCTTTGAATTTTATCAAATCTTTATTTGCTTTATTCTTATCATTATTTATATTCGCAATATCACTTATATCGATAAAATTCTTCTGATTTGTTTGATCCTCCGAAAAAAGACTATTATTTAATAAATTCTCGTTGACCTTTTCGTAGGTGTTTCCTCCTAATAAAATATTTTGGACTCCGTCTTTGTTGTTTAATACTGTGAAAATTTTGGGAATATTATAGGAGCCTTTTACATGATTAAATAATTGATAGTAATAATATTCATCGTCTAATAACACCTCATTGATTTTACCTGATTCAAAAAAATTATGTTTTAATTTGGATAAGATATCTTGATCTAGTGATGTTATTGGCTTTCCTTCCTTAATGAATAGTGATTGTAAAATACTTTTGTTTTCTCGGAGGAAATTCTCTAATAAATATATACTCATATCTTCTTTTTTTATATCTAAAATATAATTTATAACTTTTTCAATTTGTTTCAAGATAGATTTATATTCATTATTTTTATTATCTTTATCTTTCGAAAAAATATCTTTCAATTCTTTTAATTTTTCCATTAAATAATTAATATTGGATTGTGTCAAAATATCATTATTACTCGTATTTTTAAAGTTTTGTGTCACGATATTTTTATTTTCAGTATTGTAATCAATATTATTAATAATTAAACTATTCAAAAAAAAGTCATTGATTCTATCAAGAACAAATAATAAATATTCTTCCCCAGTGGGGTTTTCAAAATTAAATTCGACATATTTATACCCAAACTTAAAATAAAACGAATTCAAATTTTTTTTCTCGATAACTTTTTTACTTTTTTCATGATTTGCATTATTTATATTATTATGTTCTTGGGCATTTTCTTCTTTTTCTTCTTCGATTTCTTCTTCATCATTATCTTCTTTATTTTTGTCATTTTTTTCATCATCAGTTTTCTTCTGATTAAAATTTGATTTATTCATGAGCATTTCCTCTCCATGAATTACATTATATCTTACTTCGTCTTTTAAGTTATGTAATTTTCTGTTCAAATCTTCGTTTTCTACTTCGCTTATATCCATTGGAGTATATATGACATTTTCATAAAGACGTAATTTGATTATATTTAATATCATATTAATATTGGCAGAATTTACCACGATTTTCCCGTATTTAATATTATTTAAAATAAACAACGATAAACATAATATCAAATTCAATTTATCTAAAGGTATATAACTCCTGACTTTTCCTTTATTAACCCGCTCTACTTGGAGATTACTATTTATTACTTTTATCATTGATGGATATATCGTACTTATATGAGGCTCGATATCAATATAAGTAAAATTCAATATATTAATTAGTCCTTCTAATATTTCTTGATTAATTTCTATTCGACTTATATGATATATTAAATGGTCTAAAGGGAATAATTCTCTTATTTTCTCTATGCAAACATAATTCCTTCCGTAGCATAAATCCGCAAATAAATTTAATTGAACCGCTAAATATTTAATTATTTTTTGTTCATATTGAATTTGACTATTGGAAAATTCAGTTAGTGTTTTTTGTGAATATGTGTCATTTTCATTTTTAAATACGACTAAAAATTGAATATCATCATATAAAGGTTTTATTTTTAATAAAAATCTATCTTTACCATTAATAAATATTTCTTCAAAAATATATTGTTGATTGGATGTTATACCCACATCCCCTGTTTTTAAAAATTTGGATAAAGTTGATAAATTTTTTGTGTCGTATTTATCACATACATTTAAATAATTCAGTACTTTTCCTATCACATTATCATTATCATCATCTAAATTATTTTTGTTATTTTTCACGAAATTATTATTTCCTTTAGATAAAGAGTTCATTACCTTTTCATTATCTTTAATTATATCCAAAAGACATTTGGAGGCATCTTCATAATCTAATAAGAAATGAATAAATAAATTTTTTTCGCTGTTTTCTTTATATACTCGTCTTTTATTTAAAGGATGGTCTTTACACATCGCGGAAATAAATTGAAAACTGAATTTAATCGAGTCATTTAAATTTTTCCATATTTCTAAAAGAATATTATTATCTTTACTTTGAGTATTTTTCTTCACAGAGCGGGTAGATAATTTCATTTTGCGCATATCCATTTGATTATTTATGTTCATATTGGCATTGATATCATCATTTCCAATTTTTTGTTGAGGGATTTTTATTGGCTCATTAAATTTAGGTAAAATATCTTTAGCTTTTTCTAAAAAGTAAAAAGTTTTTTCTAAAAAGCGTTGATCGTATAAAAATTGTTGTCTATAAAATATAGGTTTTCCTGCGGACATAGATGTATCGAATTTCCTTGTGAAATTATTTAGACAATAATCTCTTAAACCTTTAAAACATTTCCTTAATATAAAAATGATATCACGTAAATATTTTAATCTATCATCTTTTCCTTGTAATGCACTTCTATTATTATTCATATTTATATTTTGGGAATAATTATTTATATTATTATTATCCATTATACTATTATTCCCATAATCTTTTGAAGGACGTCTTATAGCTAAAGCATTAGATTTAAACATTTGATCAAATTCATTTACGACTAATTGAATTGTATTGCTTAATAATTCACTGAAATATAATACTAATTTTATTTCCCAGGATTGATCAGCATTTGATGGTATTAATCGGATTAAATCGCAATCATAAGGGATTTTACTTAATGATAAATTTTGAACTGTTATACTCTTTTCTTCAAAGTTATCATCAGCTGAACTATATTTATTTGTTATTGTTTTTATTGTTTTAGTGTTTTTCTTGAGTTTATTATTTATTTCATCGAAACATAAAAATTTTTGACTTTTCACATGGAAAATTCTTAATATTTCTTTATTTTTTATTTTATATACCGGCTCCTCCTTTTCTTCTTTTTCGTTTAAATTTTTCTTTTTTGAATTTTTTTTATTTTTTTCTTTTGTCTTTTTATCCTCGTTGAATTTATTCTGGAATTTAAATTCAATTCCTGTACTCTTTGCTTTAAAATAAGAATCCCTATCTAATATTTTATAACTTTCCATAAACATCCATTCGCAATTTTCATCAGGTTCGTCTAATAATATTAAAGAACCCGAAGTTTTCTCGTTGTTAAAATCAGTTAAGACGACTTTTTTTAATTCGATATTATCTTTTTCTTTTTCTTCGTTTGGCTTTAGATTTATATTACTATTATTATTACTTTCTTTAAAGCCTAAATATTTTCTCGTTGTTGCATGTAAAAACCTTAAAACTTTATGATATTGAACATATGAGGATAATTTCAGATCTATTTTCATTCTCATTTTATTCCTTAAACTGTCATCACTGATTTCATCTATATCATTATTTGATTCACATTGCTCCACATAAAATAATCCATATATATTATTTAATGAATTATTTTTATCAATTGAATCAAACGTTATTACATAATTATTTTGTCTTCTGTTTTTGTTTTTTTCTCTATTTCTGGGATATCTTGAGGATAATTTAGTTTTTATTTTAAATGATTCTGCTCTTTTTTTATTTGTTATACTGGCTTCATATTTTCTTTCATCTTCTGTTTCTTTATCTAAATTAAATCCTAAATTATAATCTTTTCTCCTACTTAAAAAAATATCATTCGCAAGGCTTGGCTTTATAGTTAAATATTTATCGATACTTTGGCAAACTAGCCAAACAGGGGAAGAAAAAGATAAAATACCTGAAGAAGGATCTATATAATTTGAGCATATTTTTATCTTAAATGGGTCACTATTACTTTGGCTTTCACTAAATCCCAATACATAATTTTTTGTGTATTTATTATCAGCAGTTGGATCTAAAACATTATTAATGAGATTCAAATTATTATTTATTTTGATAATATTATTAGAATTTATCAAATTATTTTCTAAACGACTTTGATCTTCTTTATTTCTCGATTCTAAAATTGCCTGTTTTGATTTGAAACTTGATTTTTGCATTTTACGAAATTCAGTGCCTCTATCCATATCTAATTTGGAAGTATCATTTATAATATTTGTGACGTTATTCATTAAATTATTAGTTACATTGTTATTATTTATATTATTAATCAATGATTCATTATTATAATTAATTGCATTTCCTTTCGGAGTATTTTTCCTTACTGTTAAAAAATGATTATTACTCCAATAATTTTTTTCTTTTTTGCATATATATAAATTCTGATTACTGAAAACATATTTATCATTATTATCTAAGGAACTCCAGGGCCAAAATAAAAAAATACATTCATCTGAATAATTTTCTGTCAAAGTTAATTTAGATGATTTCACATTAAATGTTACAAAATTCTGCGAATCGAAATGAATTAAGATAAATTCTTTTTTAAATATTATAGGTTGACCTATATCTTTTAAAAAAAGGTCTTTTTCATTATATACTTCTTGTTTTATTTCTTGATAAGCTGTTATTAATTTTGTCATATTATCTTTTAATTCAGTGCTGCTATCCAAAAAAGAACTGTGATTTATTTTATCTTTAACTAAGGAAAGTTTTTCTTCTAATATCATTTTGTTTTTGATGAAATCTTCTTTCATTTTCGGAAATATTATGAATAAATTGCTTATGAAGTCTTTTAGAAATATATTATTTCCTGTTATGTTTAATTGCTCTACTTCGATATAGTTTTTCCCGACCATATTAAAACCGTTTGCTTTTAATATATTACGAGTATGATCTTTTGATGTATATTCTATGTATATTATATCACCATATTTAATTTTTTGATGTTGTTCACATTCTGACATATTTTTTGGTTATAAAAATTTTAAGTTTTATTAATGGCTTTAAATTTAAATTAAATGATTTGCATTTGCTTTTATTTAATATATTTAAAATATTTTAATTAAAACATAAATTTTTAAAATAATATTGGGGAT
>OCVV011314908.1_pt1 | contig 10275 bp, 7 predicted proteins | sample 1539721 | NCBI WGS metagenome assembly OCVV01 (sample SAMN02144230, study PRJEB22623) | gut metagenome | biome: sheep rumen | host: Ovis aries | place: New Zealand
AGAGTATCTCCGGAATCAACTATGGTAACTTTCGTTCTTCCGCGCGTAACCGCGGTATAAAGCAGGTTTCTCTTGTAAAGCAGGGCATTCATCTTTCCGAGCAGTATAACTACATGCTCAAACTCGCAGCCCTGCGACTTGTGGACAGTAACCGCATAAGCAAGTTCAATATCCTCAAGCATCTTCTTCGTATATTTGACTGTCTTTCCGTCATCGAAAACGACCGTCATGGTCCCTTCGATCATATCAACGCTGTCGACCGTTCCCATTTCCCCGTTGAAGACACCCTGTTCAGTCTTATTCGTAACCGGATCTATCCACTCCGCAGAGTAGTCGTTTCTGGTCTGCATCACCCTGTCGCCTTCATAGAAAGCAGCAGAAGAACCGCGTTTGACCGAAGGCAACTCATCTTTGCCTCCCGCTTCCGATACAAACAATTCCTGAAGCATGGAATTGAGTTTTACGGTGCCGAGCATTACATTCTCATTCTTTGTCGGCGTAAGGAACACGGAATCCTCTCCCTGCATGCCCTTGACCATTGCTTTGACTCTCTCGAAGGCCTCTTCGTCGTTCGAAGTCTTTATTATCTCAAAATCGATGCCGTCTGCGATCAGAGGCTCGCCGTTAAGTATCCTGTAGGCATTTGAGGCAATCGAACTGTCGTCTGTCTGGCGGTGAGTATAAGTCAGGCGTGCAGAAGGTATCGATCTGCCTGAGAGCAGATCGCGGAGCACATTGCCGCACCCTACCGAAGGAAGCTGATCAGGGTCTCCGACAAGGATCAGGGACGTTTGTTCATCAGTCGCGTCAAGGAGTCTTTCAAACAGCTCGGTATCCACCATCGACATCTCGTCAATGACAATGACGCGTGCCTTGATAGGATCGCTGTGGTCGTGCAGAAAGAACTGATTGCCGGTCATGTCATCCACAGGCCTGACGCCGAGCAATCTGTGGATAGTGGCGGCAGGACTTCCTGTCGATTCTGCAAGCCTTTTCGCTGCTCTTCCGGTCGGTGCCGCAAACACACAGGTAATATCCTTATCGCGGAAATAATTTGCCAGGATACCCATTATCGTGGTCTTCCCTGTTCCCGGACCTCCCGTGATAATGCATAACGGACAGTACATGCAAAGATGCAGAGCGCTCTTCTGTGCTTCATCAAGCACGATGCCGACCTTGTCGGCATAATTCGACATTATACGGTCAGATTCAGCCTTGAGAGGGATCTTCACCTTCATGGAAAGGAACTTTTCTATCCTCTTCTTTATTGCGGCTTCCGCCTTGAAATAGTGAAGGGGTGAGATAAACGCCTCCGTATCCAATGGATCTGCCGCGGAACACTTGTCATCGGCAAATCCGAAAACAGCTATCTCTTTATTGTCCACAGCCATCTGGCAAGAGGCCGGATAGATCTCTGAAAACTCATCGGAAGAAAGCTTTTTGCACTCTCCGGCATTAAGCATCGTAAAGGCTTTCTTTCTCACCTGTACGGGTCTTAATTTCGTGGATTTGGTCTCATCGCACACCGCCTCGGCGGCAGCTGAAATAGCTGCAGCCGCACGTATCTGCGAACTTGTATCAAAACCGGATTCTATCGCGATCTTGTCGCACAGTGTAAAGTCGGCTATGCCTTTTGACAAAAGGACATAAGGGTTTTCCTTTATCTTCTCTACGGAGAGTTCCCCCATACCGTAAAGAGTCTTGACCTGTTCCTGCGTAAGGCCGAGCTTGCGGGCAGCCAGACCTTCCTTAAAGAATTCCTCTTTTTCAGTGACGATGTCGCAGAACGACATCGCCTTCTCTTTAGTCAGATTCTTGACCTGTGAAGATGCTTTCTCCGGATCGTTTAAAAGTACATCCAGTACTTCTTCCCCGAATTCTTCGACAAGTGCCGCAGAGATGGCCTTTCCGAGGCCGGTGATATTATCAGCCAGAAAAGTCGCGATAAGGACTGTCTCATTATCGCCTGTTTCAGCAGGCTTGATAGAAGACAGCTTAACCTGGACACGTTCATTCCACAGCGTCACTTTGCCCGAGATAACGTAGGTACCGCCTTCAATAACATCAATCTTTGATGTACCTGCAGCCATAAACCTGCCGTCGGTCATGAACGACACGAAATTGCTTTTCGTCCGGGGGCAGAAAACCTTAACAGCCTTGACGGTCAGATCCGTTACCTGCTGCCCGACGTCATCTGTAGACAGCAACGCACGGGACATTTCAGATACCGGCCTTCTCCCTTATGAGTGCTGCCTTGTCTGTCTTCTCCCAGGGAAGTTCGATGTCTGTTCTTCCGAAGTGGCCATAGCTTGCAGTCTGCGCATATATAGGTCTTCTGAGATCAAGATCGCGGATGATGGCCGCAGGTCTGAGGTCAAATACAGATCTTACGATCTCAGTGATCTTATCGTCTGAGATCTTTCCTGTGCCGAATGTATCGACCATTACGGAAACGGGTTCTGCAACGCCGATCGCGTAAGCAACCTGGACTTCACACTCGGAAGCGATTCCGGAAGCGACGATGTTCTTGGCAACATAACGCATCATGTAAGAAGCGGAACGGTCAACCTTCGTAGGATCCTTTCCGGAGAAAGCTCCGCCGCCATGACGGGCAAATCCGCCATATGTATCGACGATGATCTTTCTTCCCGTAAGACCTGAGTCACCCTGAGGTCCTCCGATAACGAAACGTCCTGTAGGGTTAACATAGATCTTGGTGTTGGCATCTACCAGTTCGGCAGGGATCACGGGTGCGATGACCTGTTCCTTAACGAACTTCTCAAGCTCTTCGCTTGAAACATCGGCATTATGCTGTGTGGAAATGACGATCGCATCGATCCTCTTGACCTTGCTGCCGTCATATTCGACTGTTACCTGGCTCTTTCCGTCAGGTCTCAGATAATCAACGACCTTTGCCTTACGTACTTCTGCAAGGCGTCTTGTAAGCTTGTGGGCAAGAGAGACCGGAAGAGGCATAAGCTCTTCTGTGTCATCGTTTGCATAACCGAACATCATGCCCTGGTCACCTGCACCGGTATCAAGCTCATCGCTGCCGCCGTGACGTGCTTCAAAAGACTTGTCCACACCCATTGCGATATCGGGAGACTGCTCATCGATCGATGTCAGGACAGCGCAGGAATTGTAGTCAAAACCGACCTCGCTGCTGTCATAACCGATCTCCTTAAGTCTGCTCCTTACAATTGAAGGAATATCGACATAAGCGGATGTTGTGATCTCGCCCATTACGAGCACCATACCGGTAGTTGCACAAGTCTCGCAAGCTACGCGTGCAGTGCTGTCTTCCTTGAGGATAGCGTCAAGGATGGAATCAGAAATCTGATCGCAGACCTTGTCGGGATGTCCCTCTGTTACCGACTCTGATGTAAAGAGCCACTTGCCTGTTCTATTTCTCATAAAGATCCTTTCCGTTCAATGCCTTTGCCAAAAGAAAACGCCTTCCCCGAAAGGAAGGCGTACGCTATCTGTTAACGTTCCTCATCTTTCAGGTCGCCTGATTTGGTGTCCTGCCGGATTTGGCACCGCTGCTCTCCGCGGTTGCCGGGCTTCACTGGGCCGGTTCCCTCTAGCCTCTCTTGATAAGCAATGAACTCAAAATTGTTTCAGCTGCTTAATTGTACATATCCGGATAGTCGTTGTAAAGCGAAAATCGATCTCTTTCCGATGTCTGTCCTCAAAATCTGTTCCGGAACGCTCAAACCGTAATAAGAATAATTAAGTATTAGGGCCCGTTTTTGCCCTGAATCCGGCTTTTCCTTGTCGGTTTTTGTCGGTTTTTGTCGGTAATCCTTCACCCCGGGAGCATTTACAATTCGAGGCAAGCAATAACTCGAAACACGGCACACGCAACGTGACGGCAAAAGCGTGAAAAAGACAAGGAGGCTCAAAATGGCGTTTTCGATAAAGATATACGAGAAAGACAAATACATGTACTCGCTTATGAAAGCCAGGCTCGGAGCGCTGTATCCCGAAGCTTACATAACCGATCCCTATCTCGGGAACGGATCAGACACCGACGGCGACATGTTCGGAGAGTTTACGAAGATACTTTATAACCCAGAACAATTCGGCAAGGAATTCTCTCAAGGTTCTGCGCTTGATGAAATGCAGTCTTTAAAAGAATGTCTGGATAATCCTATACCGACTACAGGTCCGGACGGCCTGATCGACTGCCGGAACATCTGCAGTGCTCTGGGAATAGAGCCCTCACGGAGCCGCGATACTTCAGGCGATTCCAAAGTCTCCGGAAAAGGCAGGCTTGAGGTGCTGATCCCTTTTGTCTATATCACAGACCGTGAAAACTACATCAGGAACAACTATTCCGGCATGGCAGATGCGGATCTTTCTTTAAGGCTTGATTTTACCAGCAGGTACAGGGCTCCCGAAGATGACGGTGCGGGCATACTTGCAGGAAACATGACAGGTCTTCTCGAAGACTGTGTTTCCAAAAGATTCGAACCCGATGACATACTCAAATACTGCAGCAGAAACTCAATGGGGTTCCTCACGCCCGGAGCCGTAAAAAACGAAGATGACGTTTACGATCTGGGGAGCACCAGATGCAGGCTTCTTCTCGATAAATGCAGGGATCTGGTCTCTGACAATACGAGAAAGATAAATGTCCTGGTTATTGCGGAAGGATTCCGGAATTCAGAGATCCCGATGCTCGTATCCGGCTGCGATAAAGTCACGGTGCTGTTTTCCGGAAAAGACTTTAACGAAGAAGCAGCGGCAGCAAACCTGATCAGTGCGATAAACCGTTCCCTTACTCATGGTGTAGCTGTTGCCGACTATTTGAAATACCCGACTGCAGTTAAGAGCAAACAGGCTTCTGCCGCAGGAAGAACAACCGGGATTACAGGAGCGGCCGTATGAACAAGACTTCGGATCTTGATGCGATAAAAGAACAGCTCACTTACTGTGTACTCAATGCAATAAGGAATGAGAGCGATCCTACTGACGACAGGCTGAAAGAGATAATCGCAGATGTCATCAGCAATACAGCGACGGTAAAGATGTCGCTGTCAGAAAAGCGTGATATGGCAAAAAGGGTCTTCAACTCTCTTCGGAGAATGGATGTGATCGAGCCCCTGATGCAGGATCCGAGCATCACGGAGATCATGGTGAACGGACCGGACAAGATCTTTTACGAACGCGGAGGAAGGCTTTACAAGTCAGATATCAGGTTCAAGGACGAAGAAACGCTGAAAACGGTCATTTCCTGTTTCTTCGCGAACAGAAACAGACCACTGAACGAAGCCAACCCCATATCCGACCTGCGTCTTCCGGACGGTTCGAGAGCCAATGCCGTGCTGGCACCGATCGCTTCACAGACCACTGTGACGATAAGAAAGTTCACCGGCATATCGCATGACATCGTAACGCTTATCAGACAGGGATTTATCAGTGAGGAAGCTGCCAGGTTTCTGAGTGGCTGCGTACGCAACAAAAAGACGATCTTTTTGAGCGGCGGAACAGGTTCCGGCAAGACAACTTTTCTTAATTGTCTCTCGACATTCATTCCTAAAGACGAGAGGGTCGTTACTATCGAGGATTCAGCCGAACTGAACCTTCAGGGGATCGACAATCTGGTAAGGATGGAAGCAAGACTTCCGGGACCAGACGGATCCGGCGAAGTAAACATAGGAATGATGATAAGAGCATCTTTGAGGATGCGTCCTGACCGCATCATAGTCGGTGAGGTCAGAGGGTCCGAATCGGCGGACATGATGAACGCCCTCAACACCGGTCATCCGGGTTCGATGTGCACCGGACACGCCAATTCGTGTTTTGAGATGCTCGAGAGGCTTACGGGAATGGTGATGGCAGGCTCCAATCTTCCATACGACGCAGTGGTAACACAGCTTTCTATGGGAATCGACATAATACTTCATATCTCCAGGAGCCGTGAAGGCCGGAGATATATAGACGAGATCTGTAACGTGCTTCCTTCCGAAGGGCACGAATACAGGCTCAAAACACTATATCTGAACAAGGGAGGAAAAGGTCTTGAACGTATCTGCAGCGATGAAGAACTTAGGGACATCATGGCTTACAAAGCTTAAGTCTGTAAAGATAAAGCCCTGCACGCTTTTTCTGATAAAGACGATCTGGGTCTATCCGTTTTTCGCGGCAGGTCTTTACATGGCCTCCTCCCTGTTTATTTCCTCACCGGAGATCAGACTGATCATATCGGTGATATTAGGTATCTTCCCGTGGAAGGAAGCCATGAAGAAATTATTCTCCAACGGCTACCGCCACACGAGGACGCAGCTTCTTGTGATGCTTCAGGTCCTTTGCACGAGTGTATCGAGCGGATATTCGATCGAGAAATCCCTGCTTATGATGCGTCCGGTTATCGAACACACCTTTGGCAGACGCTGCATGCTGATAAAGCCGCTGATCAATCTCGAGAATGACCTGAAGCTTCACATAAGTTTGGAGAAAGCACTTAATTCGTTCGCGGAAGCGGTAAGGTTCCCTGAAACAGTGCCTATCTTTCACGCGCTGGCAATCTCAGGCGAGATAGGCAACAACAGCCTTGCGATACTGCGGAGTTCGTGTCAGATGCTGTCTGAAATGAACGCTGTACAAAGCGAGATACATGCTCAGAATGCGGGCAAGAATGCAGAAGCAGCCATGCTTTGTGCAATGCCTTTTGCTGTAACATTCGCGCTCAATTTCATGAGCCGTGACTATATAGATATGGCCCGGAATACCAATCTGGGTTCTGTTCTCCTTGCAATAGCGTTCGCTATATGCGTAATCGCATGTGCGATGCTTTTAAGATACATGTCCCACGATTCCGGACGAAAGATACGCGCATCAGCCAGTCTTGGCTATGATGACTCATTAAAGGTTTCCCCCAAGTACCCTTTGACTTCCTTCTTCAGGCGTATCTTTCCTACCGGATTCATCACCTCAAGGCACGAGCTCTTCAACGAGTTATCGGTTAATCCCAGACTCGCTTATGAGCAGTACCTGAAGAAACAGATCCTGATCTGTGCGGCTTCCGGCTTCATAGGACTTACTGTGTCCATAAAAATCGGGAAGAATCCGTGCTTAGCTGTCCCGTTTATAGTCCTGATGGCTGTTCTCGGAAGCCGCGAGGTCAGATCTGAAGTCGAACGCAAAAGAGAAGATCTCATGACAGACATACCGCTGTTCATGTGCCTGATGTCAACACTCCTTGAGGCGGGAATGCAGCTTCCGAAAGCAATAGAGATCTGCGCAAAAGCATTTGGTGACAACAAGAGCCTGTCGCTCGAAATAAAGAACCTGAGAGCAATGATGCTGTCGGGCATATCTGCCTCAGAGGCAGTCGAGCGTTTCTCTTTAAGAATACAGATCCCGGAAGCGCAGTCAGCACTTCTTCTCGTCGCGAGATATGACAGGCTCGGAACAGCTGAAGTATTAAATCTTCTGCAGCTTCAGGCATCTTCATGCTGGAACCTTTGCAGAAATGCCGCGCGTAAAAAACAGGAACGCGAGGCCCTAGGGCTGCTTCTTCCGATGACATTAGACTTCGTCAGCGTTCTTATGGTCGCAATGACACCGGCAATTATTTCACTTGGCATATAAACAAAATAAGGAGGCACTGAAAATGATTAAAAGATCCAAACACAGAAATAAAAAAGGAATGGGGACAGTTGAGATTGTAATCATCATCGCAGTCCTCGTATCATTAGCTCTTCTCTTCAGGGAAGGACTCATGTCTTACGGTAAGAAGATCATCGATTTTTGTTTTGACGAATCCAAGATTCAGTCGCAGTTCTGATTATGCTTATCAAAAAAGGTCCCTTCGGGTATTTTGCAGTTGAGAGGTTCGATTCTTCAGAATGCATATTCAGTTATGCCGGTGAAGTAATTGAAAAGAATCGTTCCGGATGTTTACTGCCGTGCAGTATAGACGTCAGTGGTATCTCATCTTCAGCTTATTTCGATTTTTCAGGCCTGATATCCGTCAGGCAGTCAGGAAGCGCTGTATTGCACGGCTCACGACGTTCAAAAAAGCTCTCAAAGCTTTTGGACGAAAGAAGGAGATCCGCAGGTGACTTTTTTTGTTCTGTACCGGAACTGCTCGATAATCTGATCAGTCCGTCCGCAATTGTTCTTGATCCGGAATATGTTTTTACGGATGAAGACGGCTCATATATAAGATTCTGTCTTCTTCCATATAAAAGCTCTCCGGAATCGGTCTGTCTTTCTTCACTCGGCGCAGAGCGTCTCGAGATATTTCTGTCAGAACCATTCTTTGATGAAGTACTGACAAACGACGAGAAACAGGAACTCATATACAGCGTAAAAACCGGTGACGAAGCGCTGTTCCTGAAATGCGCACGTGTGATAAGAGATTCCGACACAAGTGCGGATATTTCTGATCCGGATACGATTAAGGCAAATGCCCCGAAGCATCTATCTGACAGACACAAAAAAGATAAAAGTATTAAACCCACGGGAACAGGAAAGATAAAGACACCGTCAGAACTGTGGTGGTCCTGGGCATGCGCCATTGCGGCAGGAGTTGCTTTAAAATTTTCAGGACTCCTGCCTTCCCTCCTTTTCATTCTTGTCTCAGGAGTATTCCTTATAAGGTTCTTCATGAACCGCAGGACGAAAAAGGACAAGAAAGGAAATGAGGAGAAAGAACTTTCCAATGTCAGACGGATGATACTGTTTTCCGATGCTGATGACAGTATCAAACCGCCGGCAGATAACGACGCACAGACAATATCAAACGGACATTCACGTGCGGTAACGCCTTTATTTACCGGCATGCTCACGTCATCAGTTATCAAAGACGGAAAGGCTTTGTCTTATTCTCTGATGATGGACAGGACAACGATAGGTTCGGATGTTTTTCTGTCGGATATAGTTTTGGACGATCCGTCAGTTGATGCGCTTCACGCGATCATCTATCTGAGCGGTAATACATTCTATATCAGTGACTGTTCTAAAAAAGGGACAACATACATAGACGACAGAAAAGTAGCCTTAGGACGGAGATGTGAGATAAAGAACGGTCAGAAGATCACTGTCGGAACAGTCGACTTCAAATTCGAAGTCCTTCTTCCTTCAGCTGAGCGAGCCTGGACTTCTGAGTCTCAGATCCGTAGCGCTCAATAAGACGGAGTCTGGCACGCGATCTGTCCACCATTCGCTTAACGTCTTCGGCATAGACCTGACCGATGCCTTCCTTATCCTGTCTTTCAAGCTCTGCCATACCTTCGCGGTAAGACTCGAATATCTGTTTTACCTTGATCTCCTCAGGCCATTCAGCGGAATTGCAGATGACGATGATCGTCCTCTGGTTGATCTCCGCATAGCCTTCAGAGATAACGCAGTGCTTGATCTCTTCATCGATCCTGATGGAGCATGTTCCCGGAAAGAGCGCAGCAACAAAAGGCGTGTGGCCTGCCATAACTCCGAATTCACCATCGATCGTGGGAAGGCTCGCAGATGAGACCATTCCCTCATAGAAAGTCTTTTTGGGAGTGATGATTATGAGATTAATTTTGTGAGTATTATCAGCCATTACGGAGTGAGATCCTTATATGCTTTGATAACATCGTCAAGACCGCCCTTCATGAAGAAGCACTGCTCGGGAATGTGATCCAATGAACCTGAAATGAGTTCGCCGAATGCCTTAATAGTCTCTTTAAGAGGCACATAACGGGGTGCGAAGCCTGTCGAGTCTGCAGTAACAAAGAACGGCTGTGAAAGATATCTCTGGACTTTACGCGCACGGGCAACAGTCTGCCTGTCAGCTTCAGAGAGCTCTTCCATACCAAGGATGGCAATGATGTCCTGGAGTTCCTTATAACGCTGGAGCATAGCCTGGATCTTACGGGCTACGTTGTAGTGCTCCAATCCGACTACGTCCTCTGTGAGGATCCTTGAAGACGATTCAAGCGGATCCACGGCCGGATAGATACCGAGCTCAACGACCGCACGTGAAAGAACGATGTTGGCGTCCAAATGCGAGAACGTTGTTGCCGGAGCAGGGTCCGTGATATCGTCCGCAGGAACGTAAACAGCCTGGATAGATGTGATGGAACCGTTACGGGTGGAAGTAATTCTTTCCTGAAGCTCGCCGACCTCTTCGGTAAGCGTCGGCTGATAACCGACTGCGGAAGGAATACGGCCCAGGAGAGCGGAAACCTCCGAACCTGCCTGAACGAATCTGTAAATGTTATCGATGAAAAGGAGAACGTCCTTATGCTTCTCATCCCTCAGATATTCTGCCATCGTAAGTCC
>OCVV011122171.1_pt1 | contig 10274 bp, 2 predicted proteins | sample 1539721 | NCBI WGS metagenome assembly OCVV01 (sample SAMN02144230, study PRJEB22623) | gut metagenome | biome: sheep rumen | host: Ovis aries | place: New Zealand
ATTAGGCATTTTCAATTGATACTTTTTCAATTCATCTTGCAAAGCAGTTTGTTGGTTCTCTAATTCTTGAATCTGACTTTTCAAAGCTTTTGCTCATTCATAATCCTGCTGGGATGCTAAAGTCTTTTGTTGAAATTTTAGATCATCAACCTTTTGCTGAATAGCTTTTCTTTCGTCATCTTTGGATAAAATCATATCTACATCACAATCGCTGTGCCTTTTAGCGAGAGCTTGCTTATATTCATCCAAATTTTCACGAACTTTCTTCAAATCTAGCATTATTCTAATGATTAATATAAAAACTAGACTTGAATATATTAATTTTTAGGTATAATGCAATGGGATAACGTTTATTAATATATAATTTTAATAGATTTTTTATAAAAAACTTTTAAATAAAAAATTTATTTACGTATATTAGTACATTTTAAAGATTTATAGATTCCTATGTATCTATGCAGCCATTCTAAGACTTTCTGACGTAACTGTTTTTTGCAGTCGCTCTCATCATTCTTTCCATACAACTTTATACTTTTTTGTCCTTGGATTATACGATTCTATTCTTGCCCTTGATTCTCATCATGCACTACGCTTAACGTACACTTCTTGTCATAGTTGATATTCTTGTGCTTGTACTTCTCTTAAACTTTCTGATTTAACTATTTTTTGTAATCTTTCTCATCATTCCTCCCATCTTACTGTATATTCCTTTGTTCTTGGGTTATATGATTCTACTCTCGCTCTTGATTCTCATCATGCACTACGTTTAACATATACTTCTTGTCATATTGAATATTGCTGAGTACCAACATTCCTTGTCTCAGCTCTATCTCTTTGTTCTCATCTCCTCTGTTTTCATTCTGAATACTCTCTTCCATCATTTTCATAAGATTTTTCTCATGATAATTTTTTATATTCTTTAATGATTGGGTTTCATTGATATAAATCTCTTATATCAATGTAGCCATCCGCTCTAAATCACATAAATCATCAATAATACTCTCAATTTCAAGTCCATCAAATTGGAACTTGGCTTTCATAATCGATAGGCTTTGCAATAAGTGGTCATGCATTTATTTGTTTATCATATACTCAAAAACTATTTATTTTAGCATCAGCATATACTATGTTTTCTATCCAAACTTTGTCGGGTGAATTTTTAGCTCTAGCAAAATATATGTAGATATCTTTTCACTTATATTTCATTTGTGTTGCTTCTACATTAACAGCACCTAAATAATTATGATTATATGAATATCATTTTTCTGGGATTGTTCTCATTTCCGTATAATTTAATCATTTAGGCACTAATTTATTATATCAATTAATAACTTCTTGTGGTGGTTTTTTTTCGTAAAAATATACAGCCCCACCTTTTGGCAAATCGGGGAACATTACCGATTCTACTTTTATATTTTTTTGCATCTCTTTTTTCAAAATTTCTTCACGAGTTCAACCTGATTCCTCCCATAAATTACCTTCAATAGCATTCCATCTTTTTGAGAAATTTTCTGATGGATTTAATTTATCAAACAATTCTCATAGCTTATAGTCAACCTTTGTTGTTGTTTCATATGATGAATTTTTAATAAACTCTCATTTTGAATATGCACCATCAACTTGTCTTGCTCCTCATGAAGATCTTCGGCATCATTCTGAGTTTGATCTATAAAATAATCTTATATTCATTTTTCAATTTTCAAGAGCATATCACACTATTTGTGGACGAGATCATCATTTAACAATTTTATCTGTAACATACAACTTTTCTCAACTTGGTAAATGTATTACATTTTTAGGCTCAAATCATTCATTAATATAAAATTCAGCCTTATCTGTCCTTTTTGCATTATTAAATTCTATTTTTTCTTGCTGAGACATCGTTTTCGAATATATGTCATCTTTTCATTCGTTAGATTCTCTCTGTCTTCTCTCCTGCTCTTCTCTCTGTCTTCTCTCTTGCTCTTCTCTCTGTCTTCTCTCCTGCTCTTCTCTCTGTCTCCTCTCTTGCTCTTCTCTCTGTCTTCTCTCCTGCTCTTCTCTCTGTCTTCTCTCCTGCTCTTCTCTCTCTCTTCTCTCCTGTGGTTTTTCTTGAGCTTTATTTTTTTCACCTTTAGATATTTCTTTAAATTTTTTAACAAAAGGATTTTCTTGATATAAATCTCTTATATCCATATAGTTTTCTCAATATCTTTTTCATTGTCGATCTTTTGGAACCTGTCGAGAATTATATGTTGCATAATCAATAGGTTTTCATGTTAACGGCGCGGCATTTATTTGTTTATCGTAAATTCAAAATGAAGTTATTTTAGCATCTGCATAATTTACTCATTCTATTCGCACTCTATTTTCTGGATCATTTTTAACTTTTGCAAAAGAAAAATCTAGATTCTTTCAATTATAATTTAATCTACAAATTTGGACTTCAATCGTTCATAAATATTGATGTTCATAGGTATATCATTTTCATTCAACCATTTTCATTTCACTCATATCAACGTTTTCTCATAATCTTCTGTACATATCTTTTACCTCAGCAGAAGTACGTCCGGCTATGTAATTTACTGTATCATTTTTAGGACCATTGAACAACTTATCTATTTTTATCGTTGATGCCATTTCAGGTTCGAGTATATTTGGTCATACTCTATTAAAATCGATTGGATTATAACGAGTTTTTTCTTGTGGTAGACTATCAAATTTATATTGTAATTCATTTATGACTCTGGTAGTAGTTTCATATGACGAATTCGGAATATTCTCCCCTTTTGAAAATCATCCTCATCATATTATTTCACCATCAGGAGATATTTTAAGTGCTCTTTTTCATGGGCACGATCTTCGAGCTCATTCAGATTTTGATCTGTAAAATAATCTTAATTTTAATTCTCATCATTTTTTGCTAAATCATACTACGAATTTTCTTTCTCCTACTGATAAGCAATTAGATACATATAAATTTTCTCAATTTCAAAGAGATATCACGTTTTTAGGTTCTCAAAATGTCTCTAAATACACCTGTTCATTTCTTCATTTATTTAAATTTCTAAGCATATTTAGTTCAGCTTGTTGGATTTCTGCGTATAAAACTTTAACGTCCGCATCTTGTCATTCTTCTCACTCTTCTCTCTGTCTTCTCTCCTGCTCTTCTCTCTGTCTTCTCTCTTGCTCTTCTCTCTGTCTTCTCTCTTGCTCTTCTCTCTGTATTCTCTGTTGTTCTTCTCTTTCTCTTCTCTGTTGTTCTTCTCTTTCTCTCCTCTGTTGTTCTTCTCTTTCTCTCCTCTGTTGTTCTTCTTGTTGTCTTCTCTGTTGCTCTTCTTGTTGTCTTCTCTGTTGTTCCTTGTAAGATTTTGTTGTCTTTCTATATTCATCTGCAAGTATATCTCATCTATCAAAAGATTCTTTTTCATATCATAGGTTCCTGTATTTGTTGTGATCCAATATTTTCCAGTTTTTATCAAAAATTGTTTTGTCTTTACCTGCTTCTGTATAATATTTTGCATATTTGATAGCTCTTTCTGATATTGGCTCGTTAAAGTCAATTTGGTTTATATATCTGTTTATCCATTCTTTATCAGATTCATTCATTATTCATTCTACAAATGTATTTATAGTTTCATTATCTTTTAGATAGTGCTTTATTATTTCAACTTCTTGAAGATAGTGATTTAATTCGTGTCATATTCATCAGAAGGTTTCAGCTTTATTTCATCCTTTTAAATATATTTGTCTTTCTCATCAAAAATTTCTGGAAAAATATACAGTATTTGTTGATCTATCATAATGATTATCTATTCATTCGGTTCATTCTAATATTTTAATTTTTAAATTAGGATCATCTATTCACATTTCTTCTTTTAAGAATTTGAATGATTCATTTATAAAAGAATCCATGTTTTCTATTTTCTCGAGATTTATGATTTTATTCTGATTATTTCTTATTATATCTGCAAATTCTTGATTATATTCTCAAAATGTTTTAGAACTTTTTTCTATTATATCTATTTCTTCTTTTTTAATTTCTACTTTTTCTCACTTTTCTGCTAACTTTCTCTCAATGTAACTATTATATTTATCAATTAATTTTCTATGATACTCGCCAAGTTTTTCTCACCATGTATTTTTCATATCTACTAATTTATCTCCCATTTTTTTCAAAAATTCCTTTGGTAATTTAATATTAGGTTTTAATGAAATGTTTTTGAATCGACGATGAACTCATTCGATAAAAACTCATGTTTCAAATTGGGCTTTTGTAATCCAATCTAATTTTACGTTTTCAAAATTTCATCAATTTCCTAATTCTTGATTTAGTCTTGATTCTATCAATTCTGGATTATTCTCTAAAGTTAAATCCACGTTTTCACTAGAGATACTTCTATCAACAATTGAATTACCAGATTTTTTTGAACGCACATATTCTTCTCTTAGCCTATTATACTCTGATCTAACCCGATTTCCATCCGCATTATCAGGTAAACTTCTTGTCTCAGCCTTTACACTTCTGATTACTTTTCAATTTTTAATCCAAACAAATTCTCACTTTCTATTTTTATTTTGTGTTGTATTTTCACGATATTCAAGTTTATATGTATCACCATTTATTGTTATTCCTTCATTTAATGCTTTTGCATCAAATTCGTCTGCCAATATTTCTTCTGTTGTTTCTCCTCTTGGAGCTCCTTCTACCTCTGGAGCTGGTTCCTCTCTAACAACTGGCTCTTCTACCGTATTTTCTCTAATCTCAGGCTCTTTCCCTCATCATTCTTGTGGAGCTGTTTCTCATGGTAATCTATCCAATTCTCCCTGATATTTATTTATCAACCTCTCTGCTTCCGATAAATCTCTATTTACTCACTCTAATTCGGTTTCTAATTTTCATAATTCTTTATTTATTTCCGCTCATTTTTTAGCTCTCGCATCAATTGCTTGTTGTCTCGCTTGTGATGCTGGAAGTTTATCCTGTAATCATTTTAATTCTTGCTGTGCTGTTTGCAGATCTGACCTTTTTTGTTTTATTGTTTCACTTAAATTTCTAGAATCTAAATATCATTTCTCTCAAGAAATTAAGTTTCTAATTAATTCATGGTTATCTAATTCAGATTTTGACATTTTTCTTCATTGTATTTTAGGTTTTCAGTTAGCATCAAGATAGTCAGAAAAACCATTAATATAATCTCACTTTTCTGCAAGTTGTTTAAATGAACTTACTGTAAAATTTCCTTTTCAATCAACCTCTTTAAACTGAATACTACCATCTGCGTTGACATGCTCTGCACTATATTTAACTCCATCAATTCGCACATTTTTACCAACAATTTCATTTTTATGTTGTTCAAAGTAATCGTTGTGCGCTGTTGTATTTCTTCATCTTTCTAATCTAGCAATTTCTTCTTCCAATGTTGAAATTTCTCATTGTTTATTCTTTATTTTATTCTGTAACCTATCTAAAGGTTCCACTTTATCATTAATTAATTCATTAAGTTTTTGATATCTTCCACTATTAGTTCCTTTCTTTCATGGTTCTAAATTAAAACGTGAATCAAGAAATTCTTCTAATGAAGAAACTTCCACTTTTTCCGAGAATGTTTTTCACGATTTTTCCGCTGATTTTTTTGCAGCCTTATCAATTATAAATTCTGCCTTGCCATTTTTTACACCTGTAAACTTATATTTCAATCCATCAATTGTGATAATATTTCATTGTTTCAAAATATCAGTTATTTTTCATACAGCGTTCTCTTGTCAATCAAGACTTCTTCGATTCTGTTCTCTTTGTCTTAGCAATTCATCTCTTCTTCTCTCCAATTCCGACTTTCTTTTTTCTAACTCTGATTTTCTTTTTTCATGAGATTCTTTCTTTTTTTGTAATTCTTCTCTCCTTCTCAACAATTCTTGATTATTTGTATTTTGAGTATCTCATGGTTTTTCTACTGATAATTTAGGTCAAGTTTTCTTTCCATCAACATATTCCTTTAATTTTGCTAAAGACTTGGAATCAAATATTCAATTAACTTCTTTTCATTTTAATCATATTTCTCTTTGAATCCTCTTTATATCATTTGGTGATAAATTGACAATATCTCAAGCTTCTAGTAGTTTCTTCATAGCTTCAGAGCGTAAATTTTCTGGCAGTTCTCAAATCTTTTCTTGTGCTTCCAAGATTTCTAATTCATATTTACTTTGTTTCTCTCGCCATTTATTATGATTACGTAATTGATATTGTTCTGGTGTCGGTTTATAATTATTATATTGACCATCTATCAAATTTTGAACATTTTCTACTTTTCATGTTTTTGGATCTCTAATTAAAACTTCTTTTTTCTTTACCGATCTACATATTTCCAACGTTCAATCATTTAATTTTTTCTCATACTTTTGCCACAATCACGGTTTTACTGCTTTAAATGCTAAAATCATTCAAACCATTTGAATCCATTCTTGACCTGTCGGTAATGTAGGCGCATGCGAAGTAACTACTTCTCATGTCTCTGGATCTATCACATCATGTCAAAATGTAAAATTAACGGCTTGTTCAGCAGCAAGCATCGATCACATTTCTGAAACAAGTCATGTAGTAAATTTTGCTGGTGCTGTTAAATGTGCTTTTTCGAGTCACTTCGAGAGATTTATAGTTAGTTTAGTTTTTCATCATAATTTCATTAATCATTGAGTGAGTCTTCCAGAAACAGACAAAGCTCACAAGAATGCAGCCGTTTGAATATTTTCTTTTGCAACAGGATTTAAATTCAAACTATCTAACGATGTTCAATTCATCGCCGAATGAATAACATTTGAGGCGGCATTAAATGTTGTACCTTCAATCAGTAAAGCTGTTCATTTTCATAAAATTTGTGTTGTCTTTCATGCAGCGTTTGCTACTTTCCATCATTTTGCTCAAGTATTTAATAACTTAACAGCTTTTGATATATTGTTTGCTAATTTTACCCATCTGGCTGATCTAGCTAACATACTGGCACCACGCAAAGCTCAAGCAACAATAAGAGTTCATGTTCACATAGTACATACAGCTACAACAACCGTTATTACTATTTCTGTTAAAATTTCTCACATTACTTTTGCAGTTTCATCACTAACATCCCAGAAACCGTATCACACAATATCATTATAGATATCAGCATTTTTTCATTTGGCTCATCATCATTTATCTACAAAAATTGATGCTAATGAATTACGTACTAAGTCATTAATCTCTCAATATCTGATTTCATCTTTCATCTTTTCTAACGAAGTTTGATGAATTTTATTAGCTTCTGTCGGATGTTCTTCTAAGTATTGTAACGCCTGTAATCTTTGTAAATCTTCTTCTGTTTTATTTGATTTCATTTCTAATTGTCTTTTTTCTTTCTGCTCATTTGCCTTTATATCATTTATAGACAAACTGTTAGCCGCTTTCTCTTTTTGCCTTAATGATTCTGCTATATTTTTGGCTTTTTCTTTTACATCTTTATCATATCTCCATTCTTCGGGAAGCATATTATTCTGTATCAGAACTCAAATTATTTGCTCTCCCGTAGTATCTCATGCCGCAGTGTATAAATCTTTAATAATTTTTATTTGTTTTTCAGATGAAGCAAGTTTATTATTACTGTTATACACTAAATCTGTGTATAATAATTTATTGATATTTTGAAATTTCTCATTTATAGCAGCATTTTCTACCTCTAATCATCATTGCATTGATGTTTCCAGTATTGGATTTCCTTCCTCATCTAACATTGGCTTTCATGTTTCGGGATCTATAATTACTTTATCTGTTTTGACAGCTTCTCAATTGGTACTGATTTTATCAGCCAAAAAACTACTTTCTGTTACATCTCAAAAAATTCTTTTTCATTCCGCCATTTTTCTGACTGCTTCATTTTGTTCTTCGTTTGTAGATCATAAAAGAGCTTTTCTTATTTTTTCTTTTTCTGGGGCTGGATTTATGCTCCGATACGCTCCCCAGAAACTGGCCAACTTATCAATAGATTTATTAATAACTGCTTTCATATCTTCTTTTTTTGTAGTTTCTCGACGAGATTGTATAGTGTATTCCAAATTGTCAAGTTCTTTCTTCATTGAAACTAAATATCTATCATCATTATCTGCTCGGGAATCTCATTCACTTTCTCTGTGATTTTCAATGAATTGCCTAAGTATTCATATTCAGTAATTAACAGTTCCTACTGTTTGTTCTGGAAGTCTCTCAGAATTTTGTAAGTTATAATTTGGTTTAACCTCTAATAAATCATCTTTTACTGTTAACTCATCAAATTTTCATCACCAAAGTTTTTTTACTCTAGCTGTTAAATAAGTTAGATAATCACTTTCATTTCCATCTAGCATATTGTAGAGTTTCTCTCACAATATATACTTTCATGCATTCTCTATTTTTGAGTCATTAGAGTTTTCCCAAACCTTTACATCTGGTTCTGTATCTCAATTGATAAAATGTATTTCCATAAGTCATGATGATACTTGCAATTTTGATACTGGATTTGTATGTAATTCATAACCATGCTGCTTACCATACCTTAATATTGCACCTAGTCTTTTTTCTGTCTCAATAATAAATCTTCTATAATCTTCGTTTCAAAGCTCTTCTAATTTTTTCTTTAATGAATCTGGTATGTCTCATACCATATCTTTTAATTTAGAATCCTTTTCTGGTGTTATTACACTTTTTGCAGAAGCTTCTACTTTTCATATATTTTCCTTCCTCTTTTCCTCTTCTTCATATGTATTCCATTGAATTAATTCATCTCTCTGCAATGTTACTCATTCCCATATTAATGCTCTGGCTTCTATTGGCTTTCAGTTCTTATCTCTAAGCAAATATGTTTTCGCAGATTCATCGTATGATATCCAACATTGTCATGTTCATGTAAACTGCATCATTTTACTTTTGATGTTTGGATTCGTACATCCTTTATAATTAATTTTATACTTATAGTTCTTTCCTCTTGGAAATAATCATTTTAAAGCTTCATGTATTTTAGGCTTATTACTTCTGTCGGTAAAAGTTAATGTTCACTTCTTGTCTTGGGTAAACATCGGTTTTTGTCTTACAACATCTGTTCAATTGTTTGCAATTTTTACATTTCAATTTCTATCTCTTACGACACTACTTTTTTCCATTGCATTTTTTTGTTCTTGCATAGGATTACACTTAAGCTTAATTTTCTTTAATGCATCGTTCTCTGCTTTATCTATATCATAAGCAATGTCATTAATTAGTTGTCTATTTTCAGCTGAACTTGTAATTTTAATTCATGATACAGCGTTATATTTTCTCACCAAATCATTCCTTGCCTTTTTAAAATAACTTAATGCCTCATTTTTGTATATATTCTCCGATGTCATAAGAGTTGCTTTTCAATCCTTTACTCAAAATTTTTCATTGTTAACCCGTAGTCATTTTGAATATTTTAATTGTAATATGTAGCGATCGATGGTATTCATTCAAGCTTCCCATATTTCTTGATCGTCCCTATATCTCCAGCTGTCAATTCTGTTAAACTCTTCTTTTACATCCTTTTTTATATCCCTTTCACGATCTTTGTCTTTGTATTCCATTTTACTATATAGGCTTTTTGCTCGACTTTCTGTAAAATTTAATCCCATTTTTATAAGTGTTTACTGAGTAAATAAATTATTTTTATAATGTAGCATCTAGATTTGAATCTAAATCCATATCCAGAGTTAATGAATTAATTTCATCGATACTATGGAATATAGTGTCATATTTTTCTTTATGATAATTAATATCTTCTACTTGCTCGAGAAAACTTTGATGAGCAGCTTTTTGTCTATCGTCCATTTCCTTCCAAATTTTATCTCTCTCTTCCTTATTTTCTGCTAAAAAAAGCCTTGATAAATACCACAATTCCTCTTGAGAAAAATCTTTAACCGAAAATCTTTTTTCAGCTGGAAGATGTTTATCAACGATTTTCTGAATTGTTTCTCTATACTCTTCTAACTCTTTTTCATCTACCATTTTATAATTGGGATATAATTTAAAATCACTTATCATAATAATACCCCAACCCTTAAAATTTTACAAAAAATTAGATAGATTTTTGCGCATTTCAACTGGACAAATTCATAAAATTATATATAATATAAGTTTATTATTAAAAATTTATTTAGAATAAAAAAGTCAGATTTAGAATCTGACTTTCATAATAATTTATAATCTAAGTCCTAAAAATCTTCGTTCATCTTTACGTAATATCCCTGATCATGTCCACATAATGGGCAAACCTTTGGAG
>OCVV011063072.1_pt1 | contig 10268 bp, 3 predicted proteins | sample 1539721 | NCBI WGS metagenome assembly OCVV01 (sample SAMN02144230, study PRJEB22623) | gut metagenome | biome: sheep rumen | host: Ovis aries | place: New Zealand
TTTGAAAAAGTAATAAAAGCGCGCAAATATTCATTTTCCACAATATGTACACTTGACAGACTTTTAAAGGAATATCATATAAGAGAAAACAGATGTATTAATATATATAATTCAATATTTCTTAATAATGGTAGCAAGTAGTGCCACATTTGTCACACTTGTCACGTGTTACGATAGTATGTGCTTTAAAAATATGGTGTTAGAGGGTACATTCTCATCTACAGAGGGTGCATTGTATCATCATTGCTTACCTTACACACCTTAGTTGGCCTATAAGTCTTTTTTAACTTATTGGAAATAATGGCTAAATCTGGCCAAGAATTGAAATATCACTGGTCTACGGATTGGTTATTTTTTCTATTATAATGACAAAAATAAGTATAATTGTGTTCAAATTAATGTTCTAAAAAATGAGAGTTCTCGGAATCGAACAAAATATATTTTAAAAATATAATGAAATAATAACAAGACTATTATAAAATAATAGCAACCTTGCTCTCTCTTACAATATCAAAATCTTGTGGGTGTAATAGAAGACTATTATATCTTCTTAGGTCAAGGTTAATCATTGCCCAGAATCTTTTTAATTGAAGGAGATATGTAGTTATGAAAAAGAGTTTAGGATTATTCTTCTTTGTATATTTTCTATCTTTGTGCTTATCACTCACAGCTTGTGGCAGTTCAACAAACAACAATAATAGCGGAAATACTGAACCAGGAACTAGTGGAGTTGGAGATGACAATCCATCAGTCGAAGTAGATTATGAAAATCTGCCAGTTTTAAATTATAATAACATTAATAATTTCTCAGAATCGCAACTCGCTTCTGCAACATCAGACGCATATTATTTTAAAAACAACCAATCATATCGCTCTTTAACATTAGAATATGGCGTTTCAGTTAAAAATGAATATCAACTTAGGGTAACGACAGTAATTTCTAATATAAAATATCGTGTTGCTAATAATGCGTATGAATTATTTTTCGAAGATTTTAACGACGATGATTACAATTCCAGCCCAACAAAGGTAGGCAATTATTCAATAGAAGTTGTGCCGTTTTTTAGTGAGATTGAATCGCCTAACAATCCTAAATTAACGGTGATTATTAATAGAGCAGAATTAAACGTTACTGCTTCTGTTGATGATTTCGCATACGGCGATTATACTAGCATTCCAACGATTACTGGCATTGATCAAAACCAAATTGCATCGAAAACTCTAAGTTATGCTCCTGCAACAGATAATGTTGTTGAAGAATATAAGACTTATAGATCAAACGAAAGAGATTATTTGATGAATGTCGGAGAATATTTTTTTAAAGCTGACATAGTGGATATCGATGGCATTGAATACCATACCGAACCAACAAGGTTCCATGTTATTAAAACTGCTTTGACATATTACAGTTATACTCAAAGCATTTACTATATGTTTGACGCTGATGCATCAACATTAAGTGATTATCCATATTCTGGAACTTTAGATGTCCAAGGAAGGTATTTTGAAGATTATACCTTTGAATGGAAATACCCAAATTTACCTGTTGATTATGATAGTATGAGTGTAAGCGATGGAGAAGCTACCTTTGAAACAACGATTGTCTTCAAACACAAAAATACAAATGATTTAGAATTACTTGTGACAATTACAATTGGCGTTTACTTAGGAACTCCATCAATTAGGAACTCAAGCGTTTATTACAATGCCGAAGAGCAAGGGGCTATTATCGATGGCTTTAGCGATAAATATATGGAAATAGTGAAATCTGATTCTGTTATTAAAGCCAAAAATGTTGGAACATATCCAGTCAAGATTAAAGTTAAAGATGAATGTGATTTATATTTCCGTGATCGTGATTATGGAGAAGTTAAAGAAGTGGTTTTAACTTGGACAATTAAGAAAGTTGATCCTGAAACTTTCTATCATTTAACTGACAAAATCAGAGGTTACGAGGTTGAAGTTAATGGTCATTTATTAGAAATGAATGATGTTAGCGAATTTATTTTGCCTTATGAATATTGTGGACATGATGGCAATTATGATATACCAATCTGCATTTATCGTGTTATTGATGAAAATAATAGAATGCTTTTAGATTTTGATACGGTGAGATATACAGATTACTCACCGGTCCGTGTTGCGATTACCGATTCACATCAAATGGTTATAGAAGCAACTGATGATGCTGACTATTCTTGGTTTAATATCACTTGCTCATTTGGCGGCGAAAACAGCAATTTCACTGATTATTCATTTAAATTAAATCACCCATTACGTTTCTTTGTTCCTGAAAGAATGAATCATTATCATGATTTTACAATGAACGTTTCTAATCGTACTGGTTCTAATTATGGGAGAAGCGCGGGAGTCATCGTTACTCAAAACGGAAGAGAAATTGAGCCACAATATCAAGATTCGCTTTATGGATATGATGGCAAAACCTTATTCAAATTATGGAAAGGCAACGAATATAGAATTATGATTCGTGCTCAATTCAGCGATATTGAGAGCATTAGAATCACGACTATCAACAATTCAAACGACTATGACAGTTTTACTATAAGGGTATCTGAAGAAGTTAATATTTTTAGCGACAGATCAGACGATTTCGTAAGTGGCCAAGAATTTTCTGACTACTGGACTAAATCTCATGATGTTGGTGGAAGAGGAAGAGTCGTTATATTAATTTTACAAAAACGAAACGACATAACCACTTATAATGATAGCGATTATAGATATATTGAATCAATTACCATAACTTATCGTAATGGTTATAGTGTTTGGTAAAACAAGCTCAGTGTCTTCTTTGTTAGCGTTTTCTATGTTAGCAAATGTAAGTTACCTGAATTAGAAAACTTTTTAGGCTAAATCTAAACTGACTAGAATCGAAACAGGACTTGAACAGTCCTTTTTCTTATGTGATTTATAGACATAAGAAGAACTTTATTTTTAGAAAAGATAGGCACGGATTTGATGGGAGCTTTCGAAAATTGAAAAATAAAATATAGAAAAATATAAATAGTATCGACTTATACTTGAGCATTGCATAATTATATTTAATTGTCACAATCTTAGTAATACAAAAGTCACAATCTTGGGAATTTAATTGTCACAATCTTGGGAATTTCAATTGACAAATGGAATTGTCACATGTTTTCTATCTAATATAATTCTCATTTTAAAAATTATATATAATAAAAAAATCGAGTGAAAATATCTTTATATAATTCTCATTCGATTTTTTGTGTTTATTTCAATATTATCATCAATTAATTATTTAATTCATCATATATACGCTTTGCAACTTCATACATTATATTTGTACCAATTTGATAATATTTTTCTTCAGTAGGAAAATAGTTTAAGAAATTTAATACTTCAAGGGTTATATCACCTTTATAGTTTATTTTCTTGAGCGTATCAATAACTTCATTCCAATTTATACTATCTGAAAATGGTATTTTATGGAAATCATGTTTTCTATCGTTATCATGAATATGAAGACATCCAACATGATCTCCTAATGTTTCAAGAATCATTTTAGCGTTTGATCCTTCCATCATTTCTGCATGTCCAATATCAACACAACAAGTAAACCATTTAGAGTTAAGAAGTTCTATATGTTTTTTGAAATCATCTTTATATGCACATGCTGCATTTGATGCTTTATCATGTCTACTATCCCAATTCCACATATTTTCTATACCTATAATAATATTATACTTCTCACAGTATGGTTCTAATTGTTTATAAAAAGCACAATTTTGTTCTGCAGTACCATTATTTTCAGGATGAACAACTATTATTTTTGCGCCAAGAATAGAAGCAATCTCCATACACTTGATAGTATCTTTTATTCCGTTTTTTGTCTTTTCTTCATTGCCTAAAAAGAACGAAGGAAAGATTGCGTGAGCTTGATTGCACAAGAGCCCTATTGAATCAGCGTATTCTTTTAATCTTTTTGCTTGTTCAATATAGTCATCCATTAAAAATATATTTGTGTATTTTTCACATTCTAAATAGTCAAGACACATTGTATAATCATATGCATCAAAACCTGCGTTTTTAATAATTCTAAGAATGAGTTTTAAATCTTTAAGTGGATATAACGGTGATATATTTTGTGATATTAACATTTTTATTACTCCAATCTTTATAGTGCTTTAATTATATCATTTTAATTAATTAATTGCTTAAAAATATCAAAAAAGCAATTTAAAAAACTAACTTTTTGTAAATGCATATAATAAAAGGGCGTTCAAGTTATGCTAATTTAATACATTTTTGTACAAGTAATAAACCTAAAAATCCATTCTATTTTATTACATCTATGATAAAATACTATTGGATATATAAATAATGTGATTATGCATTTTTAATGCATTAAAACGTAGAAGATGTAGAGGAATTTAAAATGAAAAATAAAATTACAATGGCTGTTGTTGGCCTTGGTCAAAGAGGTAGTGGCTTACTATCCTCAATATTAGTTAAACAAAACGATTTAGAAATAGTTGGAGTATCAGATACCTATTTAGATCGTACTTTAAAAGCAAAAGAAACTGTTATAAAAGAATGTGGTAACACTCCTTTTGCTAGTACAGATTATAAAGAAGTACTAGATAAAACTAAACCAGATTCAGTTCTAGTATCAACCGCATGGGAATACCATATAGAAGTTGCAATATATGCAATGGAAAAAGGTATTGCAGTTGCAATGGAAGTTGGTGGAGCATATAACGACAGAGAAATTGAAAAACTTGTTGAGACTTATGAAAGGACAAAAACTCCTTTTATGTTTATGGAAAATTGCTGTTTCAATAAAGAAGAATTACTCGCAACTAGCATGGCAAGAAAAGGCTTATTTGGTAAAATTGTCCATCTAGAAGGTGCATATGCTCATGATCTAAGAGAAGAAATAGCTGGAGGCAATATCAATCGTCATTATAGATTAAGAAATTATCTTAAGAGAAATTGCGAGAATTATCCAACTCATGAAATTGGCCCAATCGCTAAGATATTAGATATCAATAGAGGCAATAGGTTCGTGTCTTTAGTATCTATTGCATCTAAATCAGAAGGATTAAAAGAATATGTTAATGAACATAAAGATAAATATCCCGAACTAGTTGGTCTTGATTTTAAGCAAGGAGATATTGTTACAACAATCATTACATGTGCTAATGGTGAAACAGTTTTTATTAAATTAGATACTACACTTCCTAGATTCTATGCTCGTAATTTCACTGTTAGAGGAACTAAAGGATTCTACGAACAAAATACTAACTTAGTATTCTTTGATGGTGATAGCGAAGAATGGGATACAGCTAAGGCATATAAAGAAAGAATAAATAATGCATCTAAATATGAAGAAGAATATCTTCCAGCAATTTGGAAAAATATAACAAAAGAACAATTAGATGCTGGACATGGAGGCATGGATTATTTTGTTTTTAGAGCATTTATAGATTGCCTAAAAGAAGGTAGAGAAATGCCTATAGATGTATATGATGCAGCTACGTGGATGTCTATTACTGAACTTTCTGAAAAATCAATCGCTTTAGGTGGTGCTCCAGTATATTTTAAAGATTATACTGGTGGAAAATGGCATTTAAGAGAAAGAAAAGATGTTGTTGAATTTTAATAGAATAAAACCAAATTACATAATGGATTTGGTTTTTTTATTTATTTATATGCTTTAATTTTTTATCTATCATTTTTATAGTTTAAAGTAAAAACTGAATCCATAAATTAATTAAAACCTAATTCAAATTAATTACAATTATAGTTATTTAAATATGTTTATATAATGTATATGATTAATAGTATGCTTAATTTAAACATTAGCAGTTTTGTATATCAACAAGCAAATAAATCCATTAAAATAAAATTTGATATATTATATTAATATATTATAAAAATGATTTTTTAAGGTAGGAGCAAATATGAAAAAAGCTATTCTTTTTATATTCGTATTTATTATTTTTGTTTTGCTTATAGGATGTAAGAGGAAAGAGTCATCTATTACATCAAAAGATGAAATCATAACAACAAGTGATGCCATTACCACGAGTGATATTATAGATACCAAAAATGATGATGATGTTAACACTACCAGTTATACCGAAACTGGTATTACTAACATTGTATCAAGTGTTTTAAAGGTTCAAGATAATGATATCTTGGAGTTAACTAAAGATACGGCTTATGATATATATCAAGAAAAAGCAATCAGTGTTAAAAACCTATATGCATCTAATAGCGCTATACTATCTTCACAAACAGATTTAAAGAGATATACTCCTTTTTATTTCAAAGGAAAAACTAACATAATTATTAATGGTAATAATTCAGTAATTAATTTATCAGGTAACACCTCAGCATTTATTGTTGATTCAGTTGAAGGACTTACTATAAGAAATATTACATTTAGATTCAATACTCAATTCTACAAAGAATTAGAAGTTGTATCCTATAATGATGGAGAATTAGTATTAAAAGCTGATACTAGCGTATTTTTAGATGGAACAAACGTTAAATTTTTAAGCGATAAGAATGCAACAGGAGAAGCATATTACACATTTGATTTAAGCGAATCTATAAAATACATAAAAGACTCTACAACAAATGAAATGAAAGAACTATCTGAGTTTGCTTTATCAAATGCTTCTTTAGCAAATAATCTTTTAACACTTAGCGTATCTTTAAGTGAAAACATAAAGGCTAATGATAAAATTATTCTTAAGTTTAATCCTAATAATCAAGTTTCATCTTTAGTAACTAATTCTAAAAATATTACATTGGATAATGTAAGATTTGAAAACCTATCACCTTATGGCCTAGTATTCGAAAATACTGAGAATATTGTATTAAATAATGTATGCATATCTAATGAAACAGACTCACTAACTTCAGCATCAGATATGATTGAAATCTCTAACTGTAGAGGACAAATATCAATTAAAAATTCTATATTTAAAGAATCTCTTGGAAACTTTATCAACATACATTCTTCATTTCTAGAAGTTGCAAGTGTTAACGCAAATAAGATAGAAGTAGACTTTAAAAATGAATTAGTATTTGGTTTTGATCCGTTTAGAGTAGGCGATACTCTAAATATTTTAGATAAGTCTAATTATGAGTTACTTAGCACTTATAAGGTTATTCAGGTTGAAAAAAGATCTACAACAAAATATAGACTAACTTTAAATCAAGATGCGAATGTTGAAATTGGTGATTTAGCATATAACGAATCTAATGAACCAATGGTTGAGGTAATAAACAATAAAATATCTGATATTTATGGTATTTGTTTTAATATTTTAAATAAAAATACAATCATTAAACAAAATGAAATAACTAATATTGGATTAGAACTAATTAATAGCTCAAATGCTAATTATAATGGTTCAATGATTGAATCACTAGAATTTATAAATAATAGAGTATCTAATGCTGCATATAGAAATTCTAATATAATTAGTCTATGTAGTGATTCAGTAAGAAAATATGAGTATTCATACTTCAATAAAGTTGTAAAAATCATAAATAATAATTTTTTAAATATCAAAGATTCAAGCAGTACAATTAAACTTAAAAATTTAAGAAAATTAGCTGTATATAATAATAACGTTACGTTTAATATTAATAAGAATGACGTTAGAAGAGTAACTGATACTAAGAATTCATATGTTTATTATGCAATGGGTGATTCTATTACAGAAGGCAAGTATTATGACAATAATACTGGTTGGTTTGTAATGGATAATCCATACGCTAAAATAATCGCTGAAAGATTAGGAGTATCTGAATTCTATAATATCGCTGTATCTGGAACTTGTATTTCTTGTCATGGAATTGAAGATGAATATCTACAAGACTTATCATTGTCTAATAGAACAAATGAAGTGTTCGATGCTGATTTAATAACTATTGCTTATGGAACTAATGATATGGGCTGTAAGGTTCCTATGGGAAGAGAAGGAGATACAACGGATGTATCTTTCTATGGTGCTGTAGATTATTCATTTAGAGAAATAAGAAAAAATAATCCAGATGCTGATATTTATGTTATATCACCAATTAGAAGATCTGATATTGAAGTAAACGCTATAGGATATACTTTAGATGCTTATAGAGATGTAATTGAAAAGACCGCTTTAAAATATGGATTATATGTGATAAGTGGTGATGATTTTGAACTAGATCCTCACGATGCATCTACAAAAGCAACCTATATGAATGATGGCGTGCATGTGAGCCCTGAAGGTCATATCCTTTATGCTGATTTTGTATATGACAACTTAATAAATAAAGATATCTATGGTGAAAAAGCAACTATTACTTTTGATTATTCAATAGATTCAATATTATTTACAAAAACTATTGAAGTTAGAAAAGGCGACATAGTAAACGCTCCAGAAATTATATCGCCATCATTAAATAAAAATATTTCATCATGGCTTTTAGATAGTGAAGAATTTAAATTCCCTCATTTAATTACTGATGATATTGTTTTAAAAGCTAATTATGAAGAAATAAATAAAACAAATAATGAAGTAATTGATAAGATGATTTCAAAAGATAATTTACTATTATCTGGTAGAAATATAATGAGTTCACTTAATAATTCATCTAATTATTATTTAATTAAATTCAAATCTAATGCTGATTTTAATAGTGATAGTGGACTTTTAATAGAACTTGCTCAAAGATATATTTTTATAAACTTAAATGGCGCAACAATCTATGATGAAACATCTATAGATAATATACCTTTAGATTTCATTAGAATTTATAATGGAACAATTCTATCAAGCGATATGCTTAAGTTAGATGATGGAACCATAATAACAAATAATGCTTCATCAAGCATTTTAAAGGATACTGAATATTCATTATTAATCAATCTAAAAGGAAAGAAGTTAACTGATTCAGAAATGGAAACAGCTTATACTTCAAGCTATGGAACAAAGATTGAAGATTTACCGACATCCTCATTAAATGTCCATTCAGTTGGAGATATTGATATTATATTAACTTATATGTCACCACTAGATATTTCTAATATAACTATAGAAAGCACAAACATTAAAGTTGATGTAAATCAAGAAAAAACTATTCCAATTATATATTCTGATTATTTGAGAGATAGATCGGTTATTCTTGAATCGAGCGACTCAAGAATATTATCAGTTGAAGGCAGCACTATAAAAGGAATAAGTGATGGCAACGCAACTATTACTATTACATCTATTTATGGAGATAAAGTTACACTTGAAGTTCAAGTAGGTAAGGGTGATTATAAACCATTAAATCAGGAATTATACCTTGCGTTATCTAAAACTTTAGGCGATGAAACATCAAGCATTCTATATACGTTTGATGGCGGACCATTTAGGTGTGATTATATGTATGTTCCAAATGAATCTTTAAGAACCGGTTATAACGCAATTGAATTTGAAATCACATTCAAGAAAGAAAGTGGATATTTATTTATTGTGGATGGTACATCTACTGATATAGCCAATGCTTGGGGTGATAGTGCAGGATATCAAATAGCTGCTGTTATTGGAAAGGATATCAATTCATCATTCCATCCATACCAAAATGCGAATTTATACACTTACGCTGATGAATCAATTTTAAGGATTTATGATGCTCAAACAAAAGAAGAATTAACTGGAATGAATATCAATTTCCAAAAAGGAAAGAAATACACATTCTCATATAGACTTGCTAATGGTCATGCTTTATCATTCTTCTATGGTAAGAATGTTTATGATAATGATAGAGCTATTTGTTGGGGAACATGGAATAGTGACTCTTATCTATATGATGTTATGAATTCTTTAACATTCAGTGATTTTAGAGCGATCAATATGGAAGGAAAAGCTCATATCGCTATCAGTGAAACGTTTACTGTTGATGGATATAACGCAACAGTATTAATTCCTGAGAATTTTAATGGTAAATGGCTATATAAAACAGAATTCTTCTATGCCTTTGATGCATTAGAACAATCACTATATCAAGATGGCTATGCAAGAGTATATTTTGAAATATCTGATATGTATGGTTCTGATAGATCTGTATCTTTAATGTATGATTTCTATAAGGAACTAATGAAGAGATATGATATGAATCCAAAAGGAATCTTACTTGGATTCTCTCGCGGTGGACTATATGCATTCAATTTTGCACTTGCTCACCCTGAATGTGTTGAAAAAGTATATCTAGATGCTCCAGTATTAGATCTAAGAAGCTGG
>OCVV011217812.1_pt1 | contig 10267 bp, 9 predicted proteins | sample 1539721 | NCBI WGS metagenome assembly OCVV01 (sample SAMN02144230, study PRJEB22623) | gut metagenome | biome: sheep rumen | host: Ovis aries | place: New Zealand
ACACCAAAAATATGCTATAATAGAGCTATGGCAAAAGGTAATGCGAACGTAGATTATAAAAAGCTATGGAAGTTATTAATTGATAAAGATATGAAGAAAACGGACTTGATTACTGTAGCCGGGATTTCCTCTAATGTATTGGCAAAACTGAACAAAGGCGAATATGTCTCTATGGAGAGCATACATAAGGTTTGTCGAGCTTTGGGGTGTGATGTGGGGGATATTGCTTCTTTTGAAGAAAAATAAAGGCGGATGTCGTTATTTGGCACTGTAGTGTGATAGAATAGTTTGTAAGAATATTATGAGAGTTTGAAATAGGAGTTTGTAAATTTAAATTATGCTTCATACAATGATTCAAAAATCATGCAAAAAATGGTTCTCTTCTAGTGATTGCAAAATAAAAAACTTGATTTCCTATATGATTTCTACAGGGGAACTTCGCGACACGCAGATAGAAGCAATAAAGACATATTTTTTTTTGAAAATAGCCTGTGACAATAAACCTCTTTATAACGCAGACAGTTCTTTTGAACAGAAATTTCTTGACGAAGTTTCAAAAGAAGAGGGTGTATCAAAATTCAATCTTGAAGTTTATTATAACGGAGACCGCACGCTGACTGATTTTAGGATTCATTGCTACAAAAAGAATAGCGGTAAAAAGTCCTGGGCTAATGTCGGTGAATATACACCTGATTTTATCATCTTGCAAAGGAAATCAGAAAACGAAGTCGGAAAAGTTTTAATTGTTGAAACAAAAGGCAGCTTATATGCAAATGACCCGAATTTCATTGCCCGCAGGGAATTTGTTGAGCAGTATTTTATAAAGATGAACAATGAAAAAACAGGTGCTGAAAAATTCTCATATCTTTATCTGCAAGATAATGAGTCGGACGAAGAAAGAATTAAAAAGACAATCATCCATGTTAATGCATTTTTTGGGGAGGAAAAGTAAATGGCAAAGAAGCAAAAAAAAGAAGTTACAATTCGAAGTTCCGCAGCTGAATATCTTACTTACATTGCAGCAACAGGTGATTCTCCTGAAAGTTATGAAATGAGATATGAAGACGAGAATATCTGGCTGACCCAAAAAATGATGGCAGCTTTATATGATGTTGATGTTGCAAATATAAATTATCATCTTAAAAAAATCTATGACGATGGAGAATTAACAAAAGAGGCAACTATTAAAAATTTTTTAATAGTTCAAAATGAAGGAAAACGAACTGTTTCTCGTGAGGTTGTGCACTATAATCTTCAGATGATTATTGCTGTTGGTTTTAAAGTAAATAATGAGCGTGCCGTTAGGTTTAGAAAGTGGGCTGGTCAAATTGTCAAGGATTATACAATTCAAGGCTGGACAATGGACAAAGAGCGACTGAAAAAAGGACACATGTTTACAGATGAATATTTTGAGCGCCAGCTTCAGCAAATCAGGGAAATAAGGCTTTCAGAAAGAAAGTTTTATCAAAAGGTTACTGACTTATATGCAACGGCCTTTGATTATGACAAGGATGCTACTACAACAAAAGAATTCTTTAAGATGGTGCAGAATAAAATGCATTATGCTGTACATAGGCATACGGCAGCAGAACTTATTGTGGAGCGCGCTGATGCAAAAAAGGAACACATGGGTCTTACAACTTGGGAAAATGCACCTTCTGGAAAAATCATAAAAGCAGACGTAACTATTGCAAAAAACTATTTATCAGAAAAAGAAATGAGTTTTATGGAGAGGCTTGTATCTTTGTACCTGGATTATGCAGAGTTGCAAGCAGAACGTCACATTCCTATGAGTATGGAAGATTGGGCAAAGCGTCTGGATGGTTTTTTGGAATTCAACGGAAATGAAATTTTAACAGGACCAGGAAAAATAAGCGCAGAACAGGCAAAGCTTCATGCGGAAAGCGAATTTGAAAAATACAGAATTGTACAGGATAGATTGTTTAAGAGCGATTATGATTTATTCTTAGAGGAGCTTGAAAAATGATTTTTGAACTATTCTCTCAACGAAATGCAGAAAAAAAAGATATTGATGTATATGAATATGAAAATTTTCCTCAGGAATTTCGAAATCAAGTATTTTTTATAATTTCTGATTTTTTTGATTTATATGAAGAAAATTATCAATTCAGAACAGATAAAATCTGGGAACGCATTTATAATATTTATATCAGACAAAAAGGTATAAAAAGGATAACTAATGCCGAGCGATTTTTCAATATAAAGAGAGATGTTGAACTATTTTTTTATGAAGCAAAAACAGTTGACTTGTTAGATTTTATAGACCTAGTTTTTCAAAGCATTGATAAGGTGCTACGGAGTCAGAGTTTTAATGGATATGATTATGTTAATAATGGAGAAAGTAAACAAGCTGATGAAGCAATCAAAGAATTAAATTACCGTTTTCGTCAGCATAGACTTGGATATGAATTTCTGGATGGGCAAATAATAAAAAAATCAAATGAACTTATTCATCAAGAAATTGTAAAACCTGCTTTGTCATTGCTGCATAATAAAAAATTCAAAGGTGCAGAGGATGAGTTCTTAAAAGCATTTGACTCCTATAAAGCAGGAAATAATAAAGATGCTTTAATGAATGCACAAAGGGCCTTTGAAAGTACAATGAAATGCATTTGTAAAGAGAAAAAGATTTTTTATAAGGAAGAGGATACTTCAAGAGCATTGGTAAAGCATCTTATCGAAAATGGATTTTTACCGGCATACCAAGATAGTTTTATGAATAATCTCGAACAAGTTTTAAGTGGTGGTCTACCAACAGTTAGAAATAAAGAAGCTGGACATGGGCAGGGAGATGAAGTTAAAACGGTAGATAATACGCTTGTTGAATATGCAATTCATTTAGCCGCAACAAATATAGTTTATCTAGTATCATTATTAAAAAAATAAAACAGGAGACCAAAAATGCCAATTAAATACATTCCATACACCCCGGAGCCGATAGAAGGGCAGGCTCTTCTTGATAATTTTACTCGAACACTCCGTTATAAAGGAAACTACGACATAAAAGGTAAGCTTGTGCGCGGAATGCCGTTGTATGAAATGCAGACTCTTGAAACTGTAGGAGAAGCTGAAAAAGCAAAGCAAAATCTTGTGATCCGTGGGGAATGTGTCTCTGCGTGCGCTTATCTAAAAGAAAAAGGCATTCTTGTTGATTTAGTTTACATTGACCCGCCCTTTGCAAGCGGAGCTGATTATTCAAAGACCGTTTACATCCGCCTACAATCAAAAATGCGAGCTCAACTCAAAAGGTAAAAAGTTCAATCCAATCATCATTTCAGAAGAAGGTTTGGAACTCATTGAATGGCTTTCTGTTGACTGTACAAAGACAGACGGAGAATGGAAAAGCGATTCAGAAATCAAAATAGACAAACTCGGTTTTGTCATCAAGAACGGCACAAAAACAAAGGATTTCTGGGACGGCACAATCAAAAGCGAAACAAAACCGCTGCGTCTGAAAATCAGGAATATCTGTGGCGATGAGACTGTGTGGAAGGTGGAGTAAAAGGAATTAAATGATAGAAAAATATTTTAACCTTGGCGATAAAGTTATTTCTTGGAAAGTTGGTAAAGAATTCATATACTATGTTGGTATTGTTGCAGGAAATAAAATAAAAGAACAAGGATATGAAAATACAATCATAATCGATATTAAAGAAAATGCTGTTACACCAGAAGTTTCTGTTTCTCCATATACTGTTTTGGCCGATGGAAATCTTAAGCTTGTTCAAAAATCAAATACTGTATTATTTTCAAAAAAAGTTCTTTGCTATATTAAAAAAGTTGCATTTTTGTGTAATGGTTCTATAAAATGGAAAATAGCTGAAAAATTGTTGAACGGTTTGCAAAACAGCAGTTTTTATTTTGTAAAAATAAATGTTTATGTTATCAGATTTTGCATATATAAATTTTTTTCAAAAATAAAGAATATTCTTCTCTCGCTCCTCGATTTATTTTTTTCTGATTTTAAATTCTTTTTGAATATACGAGCAGAACTTACATCAGCAGATGATAGGTTGAAAATATTGCCCGCACTTAGTGCTTTTGAAAAAGCATTTAGATATTCTACAGAGAAAGAGACTGAAGCTGAAAAAGAGATTAAATCCTTGAATGAGCGAAAATTTGATCTTCAGAAGACTAAAAACGAATCGTCACGTGGTTTTGTAACATTTATTGTCTCAATTCTTTCCCTGTTATTAGTATTTTTCCAATATAAATTAACAAAAAATCAAACATTGATTATGTCGCAACAGACAACCTTGATGAATCAGCAAACAGAAATACAAAATAATCAATTAAAACTTGAAAATGAACAAACTCTTCCTCATTTTACGGTCTCGCACCAGTATATTCGCAATGAAAACAACGAGATTATTGGTGATGGTTTGTATATAAAAAAAGATGAAAACTATGCGCAGGATATTGGTTATGATACTTTTGCCTTAGTAAGCACAAAGCCGCTAGTTCCAGATTCTGAGCCATGTGTATATTTTGGACTATTCAATTATTATTCAAATCTGCAATATACTGATGATTTTGCTTTTTATTCATCTCATGAAAATCTGGAATTAATAAACAATGCAAACAATATAATTGCCGGAAAAATTTATAAGAATGAAAGGCTGGAAGCTTTAAGTGTCGAAAACTATATAAAAATTGATTGTTCAGATATGTATGGAATTCAACATACGTATTATTTTAAATCAGACACCATATCATCACAGCACATTTCCGAAAACACTTATAAAAGAGCTGAAGAAATATTCTTAAAGAACAACATAGGCGGCATATATAATCTAGAAGAGTGTGTATTGAAATGGGTAAGGAGAAATTGCAAGGAAAAATAGAACTTTTGAGGCTGTGCAATTTACAGCAGACAGCCTGTCCCAATATTTCAATTTGCCTCCAGCCATTTCCTTACGCTTGCTTCTGCGCTTTGGCAGCGGGAGCCGCTGACGGCAAGCCCTTTTGCTACAATCGCTTTTGGGCAGAGTTTTTTGATGTCGCTTTCGCTCCGGCCCATGCCGCTTCCTTCGTGGGTGCAGAAGGGGAGGATTTTTTTGCCGGAAAAGTCTGCACTCTCCAAAAAGGTGAAGACGGCCTGGGGCATGGTTCCCCACCAGCAGGGATAGCCCAAAATGATTGTGTCGTAGCCGGCAATGTCGGGAAGGCTTCCTTTGAGTGCGGGGCGTTCCTTTGCCCTGCCTTCGGCGGCGGCAACTTCGGTGTATTCCTTGTAGTTTACGGGATATTCCTTTACGGTCTGGATTTGAAAGAGGTCTCCGCCAGTTGCTTTCTGGGCGAATTTTGCTACAACTGCGGTATTTCCTTCGCTTATATTACGGATTTGTCCGCCGAAGTAGTTTTCCCTAATGTTTCCGATATAATGTAATAATCACATAACATAATTTTCAAAGCCGACAAACCGGTTTGCGGTTTAAAATATTGTTATATGGCGCCCGCTACTTGTGGTGCTTTTGACGGATATTTACAGTTCTATTGTTTCAAAATCATCAGGAATCCACAGTTTTCCTGTGTAATACTGTTGCCCTTCTTGCATATACAATTTTTTACGATTTGCAAGGTTCTTGTCCTCTGTGTGGTACAAAAGAAGATTCTTAATGCCAAGAGCCTCAGCTTTTTCGCAGGCGTCTTTTACTGTAGAGTGATGTTTTTCGTCTGGATCAAAAATATTTGATTCAGAATGAAGGCAGAAAGCCTCGTGCAAAAGCCACTCACTCTCTGCAGCATATTGTTCACAAAAAGGGGAGAGTGGTTCATCTCCACAGCAGGTAAGTTTTCTTTTACTGCCTATGTTCATACAAAAACCAAACTGTTTTGCTTTTAATGAATGAATATCAAAGAAAAGAGTTTCACAGCCGATTAAATCCATTTTTCTTCCATCTGATATTTCAACAAAATGCAGTCTGTCATCTATATATCGAGAATCTTTTTCTGGCAAAAGCTTTTTTGCCATTTCCCGAAGTAAATCTAACACTTCAACATGAGAATAAATATAAGCTTCACCCTTGTATTCTCCATGATTCATAAACTGGCAAATCATTCTTACCATCCAAAGAACACCAATAATATGATCAAGATGTTTATGAGTTACAAAAATATGGCGGATATCCATCCAGTTGAATCCTGCAACTTTTAACTGATGTAAAATTGTGTTTCCGTCTCCGCCATCTACCAAAAGCATTTGTCCGTTATTTTCGAGTATAAAACAGGTATTGTAACATTCAGTAACAAGGGCATTTCCAGTGCCAAGCATTGTAATATTCATAAATCAGACCTCTTTGAATTGTGCAGTAGCTTTACAACCAGGAAAAAAAATATGCCATAATATGCATCATAAAAAAGATAATGAATTACACCCTCAATATATCACAAAAAAACGTGTGCTTCAAAGAGGATGTTTAGCAAGTGTCAAGCGATGTGACAGATTAAAGGAAGAATATGAAAAGAATCTCCACATAATTATGGTTTTATGCTATAATTTGCGATTGGCTGGATGTTTTATGTCTCTTTTGAATCGTATTTTTGGAAATAGTAGTGACTCTGCAAAGAAAAATAAAAATAGCTCTCATTCTGATAATCCAAAGATAAATGAGATTCTTTCATTTAATAATTTTATAGATGATTTACTTTCAAAAGATTCTTATATTGCAAAATCAGATTACCTGAAAAAGATAGAAGCAACGAAAGATGTAATTTCATATTTTCAACAGTTACAAAATGATGATTTGCTGCCAGATTTTTGTAAGAAAAATTCTGTTGCAGAAGATTTTATAGTTTCTGTTTTTACAAAATACTCTGATATAAAAAATCTTGTTGCAGAACATAATAAAAACTTTATTTCACAAAAACTTAAATCAGAAAAAAATTATCTTGACAGGATTCTGTCTGATGTTGACCCGAATATTATGCTGGATGATGACCAGCGTCGCGTTATTCTTACGGATGAAGATTATTGTCTTGTAATTGCGGGGGCAGGGGCTGGAAAAACGACAACAGTTGCAGCAAAAGTAAAATATCTTGTGGAAAAGAAAAATATCAATCCAAAAGAAATACTTGTAGTTTCTTTTACAAACAAAGCCGTTGGCGAACTAAAAGAAAAAATCAATCAGCAGCTGAAAATAGATTGCCCCATTACAACTTTCCATTCAACAGGAAATGCAATCTTACATAAAGAAAACGATGAGAAACTGAATATTGTACAGAATGAAAAACTCTATTTTGTTCTGGAAGACTATTTTAGAGATACAGTTTTGCAGAATCAAAAACTTATTGATGATTTGATAAAATTCTTTGCAACTTATTTTGACGCTCCAATCGAAGTAAAAGATAAAAATCAATTTTTTAACAATTTATCAAATTCAAATCTTTCTACGATGAAAGGTGAACTGGGAGAAGTTGATTATCAGGTAGAAATTAAAAATTCCAGGACAAAAAAATATGAAACCATACAGAATGAAATTCTGCGTTCTCAAGAAGAAGTTCAAATTGCAAACTTCCTTTATTTGAATAACATTGATTACGAGTATGAACCCTGCTATAAATATAATATTGAAGGAGCAAAAAAGCCTTACACACCAGATTTTAGAATAACTCAAAATGGAAATGAAGCCTATATTGAACATTTCGGCGTAACAGAAGACGGCTACAGTAACAGATACTCTGCAGAAGAATTGAAAAAATACAACAAGGCAATGCGGGATAAGGTTGCAATTCACCGTAAGCATGGAACAAACCTCATCTGCACTTGCTCCCAGTATAATGACGGAAGGGAATTGCTTGAACATTTGCGGGAAAAATTGGAATCATTCGGCTTTGTATTGAATCCCCGTGATAATAAGGAAGTAATGCAAAAGATTTCCAATCAGGATTCCAGCCGTTATATTAGAAAACTTATAAATCTTGTAGATAGATTCATTTCAAATTTTAAGACAAACGGTTATCCAGTTGAAAAATTTGATGAGTGGGGAACGCAGACAAAAAATGTAAGGACAAAACTGTTTTTAGGTATTTGCAAAGAGTGTTATTTAGAATATGAGCGATATCTTCACAAAAATAATGCGATTGATTTTTCTGACATGATAAATAAATCGGCAAGGCTCTTGAAAGAATCAAAAGCTGTGAGCGACCAGATTGATTTTAAATATATCATTGTTGATGAATATCAGGATATTTCCCGCCAGCGTTTTGATTTAGTGGGAGCATTGCATGATGTGACAAGTGCAAAAATCATTGCCGTCGGGGATGACTGGCAGTCAATTTATGCGTTCAGCGGTTCAGACATAACTCTTTTTACGAAGTTTTCAGAAATCATGGGATATGCAGAGCTTTTGAAAATTACAAAAACATACCGTAATTCACAGGAAGTTATCGACATTGCAGGAAATTTCATTCAGAAAAATACTGAACAAATCAGAAAAACTCTTAAGTCTTCAAAGACAATTACAGACCCTGTAATTATTTATACTTATGATTCAAAACAAAAGAGATTTGGTGGAAATTCAAATTATAATCTGGCAAAGTCTGTTGAAACCGCTATAGAACAAATTCTAGAATTCAATAAAGCAGAAGGAAAAGATTCTAAAAAGCAGGAAATTCTCTTGCTTGGCAGATTTGGTTTTGATGGGAAAAATTTGGAACGTTCAAGTCTTTTTGAATATAAAGATTACGGAAATAAAATCAAGTGCCTGAAGCATCCAGAATTAAAAATTACTTTTATTACAGCTCATGCTTCAAAAGGCTTAGGATATGATAATGTAATTGTCATAAATGGAAAGAATGAAACTTACGGCTTTCCTTCAAAAATTGAAAATGATCCAGTGTTAAATTATGTTGTAAAGCGAGACGATTCTATTGAAGCTGCCGAAGAACGACGTCTTTTCTATGTTGCCATGACGCGGACAAAAAACAGAGTTTATTTTATTGCCCCAGAAGAGAACCCTTCTGAATTTCTGCTGGAAATAAAACACGATTATAAAAATGTTGTTTTAAAAGGAGAATGGAGCGAAGAAGTAAAAAATGGCAGTGCATTCAAAAAATCCTGCCCAATGTGCGGTTATCCGCTTCAGCATAAAGTGAAAACTGCTTATGGCTTGAATCTTTGGATTTGTATGAACGATCCAGAAATATGCGATTTTATGACCAATAAAATTGAGGCGGGAAAACTTTCAATTCAAAAATGTGATAAGTGTGATGGCTATTTAATTGCACGACAACAAAAGGATGGGCGATACATGCTTGGATGTACAAACTATAAAACAAACGGAACAGGATGTGATAATAAAATTTTTCATGATTTGTATTATCGAATGAATAATCTGACTCCAGAGCCTGCAATTAAAAAGGAAATCCCTAAGGGGTATTAATTGCTAAATTTTTGCCATCAGTAAAAACTGCATTTTTCAATGAAAGTTTTCAAAAAATATGATATAATGTTCAAGAAGTTCATGAAATGGAGGTTTTTATGGAATACGCAACAATACAGCTAAAAGTTCCAAAAGAAATGCAGGTTTATTTTACTGATGATTATGCATTTGAGTCAAATGAAGAACTGAAGCGAAACGCTCTCCTCCTATATCCATATATTCATAATAATACAATATCTCATGGCAGAGCCGCTGAAATTTTAGGAATAAAAAAGCTGGATTTAATTGATTTATATGATGACATGGGATTTCCTTATTTTGATATGGATATAACAGATGTAATTTCAGACATTCAAACTTTCCGTGCTGTAAAAAAGGAAATGGCATGATAGTTATTTCTGATACAACACCATTAATTTCACTTCTAAAAATTAATCGTCTCGATTTGCTGGAAAAATTGTTTGGTCAAGTTCAGATTCCTCAGGGTGTTTTTTCAGAACTTACGGAAAATCCACGATTTCGAAATGAAGCAAATATAGTAAAAGAAAGTCACTTTATAAATGTTATAAACGAAATTGACGAAAACTATGTCTCTCTTCTCCGGCGTTCCACAGGGCTTGATTTAGGTGAAAGCGAAGCAATATATCTTTCCGACAGCAAGAAAGCTGATATTCTGCTGATGGATGAAGTTCGCGGCCGTGAAGTCGCTGCAAGAATGGGAATAAAAATCATGGGAACAATCGGAGTTTTAGGAACTGCTTTTGAAGAAAAAATTATTTCTAAATCCGAAATCAAAAACGCAATCGAGATATTACGAAATTCCGGACGACATATTAGTGATCGTCTCTATGAACAATTATTAA
>OCVV011359828.1_pt1 | contig 10267 bp, 9 predicted proteins | sample 1539721 | NCBI WGS metagenome assembly OCVV01 (sample SAMN02144230, study PRJEB22623) | gut metagenome | biome: sheep rumen | host: Ovis aries | place: New Zealand
ACATAACAATTCTCCTTTAGAAACGATTTCTATTAGATGAAACAATTGCTACCACTATGTTAGGAAATCACATGTTCTAAAAAATGGACGTACATCTAAAAACAGGCAACTTAAAACTCTTTATTTCGCCAAACTTGGGATTTGAAACTAGCCAAACTTGGGATTTGAAATTAGCCATTTTTTGGATTGGAATGCAAAAGTGCCCATTTTATGGGAAAATCCTATCATGAAAGGGTGGTGTATTTTTTTTGCCAAATGCAAGTCCCGATAAAAAATAGTCGCTATGAAGGGAAGCGTCCAATCTAAAAATCCTAAATTGGTTTGTTAATCTGTAATATGAAGTACAAACAGCAACGAGACCTTGAATATACCACTGAGATTTTAAACAAATTTATAAACGATATTAAGAGCACAAAAAACCAATCCTAGATGCATTATTTTATTACGATACATGGTGCATAATAAACCTCTCGAAAGGGAATAATTTTTATTGTTTAAATTTAGCATTGCTCGCTTTTATGCCATAGTATTACGTTTTGGTAATATTGTGGTTCAAATAATAAGCTTCATATAGGTTTATGCGTTAATTGTTTGTCTATGGTGTATATCATGCGATAAAATAGATAAAGATATGGCAAACGAAAGAAACTTATTTGGAATGATGGATGAGATCTCGGCAAATCAAGCCGAGATTTTAAACGAGATTACTGGTGTTAAGACGCATATCTCTGATGCAGATATTAAGATTGCTGAATTAGAGCAAGAGATATCAAGACTTAAAAGTAAACCAATCTCACAGCCAAGGGTGAACAAAACCACTCCACAAAAGAGTAATCAAGAAATTTTTCAAATGTTTTTGAAAGAATCCAAAAAAAGTTGGAGATGGTTTGGAAAAAAAGGTGAATTCGCTAAGCAAAAAAAACTCACAATTTTATCATTAGTAATACTATTAATGGTAGGACTTATAACATCGATTGTCTCAACCATTTGTTTTAAAATATATAGCACATTCACGCTCTTTGAAAATGTGTGGATGGTGTTTGGAATCATTTACTTAGCTTATGCTTCAAAGACTCAGCTAACATACGAGGTAAACACTTTTGCGGCTAATTCATCAACAAGATTTGAAACCGATAAATTAGGAATGAAATTCCCCAACAAAGAAAAAACTGTATTTAGAGTCTTTAAATGGCTTGCCATTATATCTGTGCTATGTAATATCATTTGTATTTGGGGCGGCATGGGTAAAAGTAATCAAATTCTAGCAACAATCATGGAAATTTTATTCCTTGCCGCAATTATCTTTGCTTTTTTTATGAATGTTAATTTATATGCTCAGTATGCAATTATTTGGGTTGAAGGTCATAACCTAACAACAAAAGAGAAGGTGGTGCTTGTCTTACCTCCTGGTGAAAAGCACTTAATTCCTGAAGCAGAGTTTAAAAAGCAAATGCCGTACTTCTATGAATAGGGAAAAAGTGTATGTATCTAACTCATTTAAATATTAAGAATCATCCCATACTTAAGGATCTCAAATTGAATTTAACAAATCCTAACACGAATCAGCCATATGCTGTTATAGCTTTTGTTGGCGAAAATGGTTGTGGCAAAACAACTATTTTAAACGAGATTTTTAACTATGATAAATCAGAGTTTATCTATGATAAACAAATTCCATACACGTTAGCTCCAAAACCATTTGACGCTCTTTATCTTCGACAAGGCAGTCTACATAGAAATGCTATGAAAGAAGTTAGAAAACTTATTGATGGTCAAGATATGTATCCAACTAATAGCGCAACTTATACTGGTGGAGCAAATCTATTTGGTTTAAGAAGCAATAATGCTGTTAACCGCATAAATGAAGGTATTAAGCTCTTAGAAAGACTTGGCGATGATGAAATAGTAACTATATTTAAAGATAACCATATTGATGAAGTGTGGTGTAGTGGAGAAGTTACTAAAAAGATTGATGGTCAAGAACACGGTTATAACATTACTAACTATTCATCTGGGCAACAAGAGATTTTGCTAAAAATAAAAGATATAAGAAAAATGGCTTCAGGGACAGATTGTGTACTTTTGGATGAACCTGAAACATCTTTACATCCTAGATGGCAAAAGGAAATAGTTAATCTCATTACATTGATGCTGACTGATGTTGATGGGAATGTCCCACAAATTTTCTTGGCAACTCATTCGGAAAAAGTGCTTGAGTCATTAATTTCTAAAGAGGATGTGTTGATTGTTAGATTATCAAAGCAAAACGGAAATATAATAACCGAAACAATTGATGAAATGGATTTGCGTTTGCCAACCCCAACATTTTCAGAATTAGATTATGTAGTGTTTCATATACCATCACTCGAATATCATGATGAACTTTTTAATAGATTCGCTTATCAAATAGGCAAAAATAGCAATATTGCCATAGACGAAAGAATTCAAAAATTTGTTAAAAAATTATATAAAAATGATATCAATCAATTTGAAAGAAATAGGGTATATAGTGTTCATGGGCAACTATATTCAACAAACACTTTACCTACTTATATTAGAGACTTTTTCCATCACCCTAATGAAATGAAAGCCCCGACAGAAGAAGAGTTAGTTAAATCAATCAAATTAATGCGTGAGCTTGTTAAGTTCATGGATGAAAAGCTGAACAGAGAAGTAGAAGAAACAAAATAGTTCCATGATATAATATGTGAGCCAGTGGGTATTTCCTTTGTTTAGAAATAAACGAGTGGAGGAGGTACTGCTATATGAGCTTCAATACTGGCACACACTCTTCCACTAAATTGTTGGAAGAAATCAAGGAACTCATCAAAGATGAAAATTTGACTCAAGAACAGTTTGCTGATGAAATCGGTTATAGCCGTAAGGCATTTAACAGATTCATCAATGGCAGAAATGCCAAAACTGATTTTGATCTAATCGTTCTTCTTTGTAAGCGACTTGGAATTAAGGCAATCGTCATCGAGTAACATCGGTGGGGGTTGCCCCTTTTTTTGTTACCAATTTTGGGACATTTTCGTTGCTCTACATTTTTTTGTTTACTATATAGGAGCGTTAGAGAGAAAGTAGAAAACAAAATGAAACAAATTGAAGCAAATGAAGTAATTAAAACATTGAATTGGATTGCTCAAACCGATGAAGATGGCCAATCTGTTCTAGAACCTAAATTGAATAAAAAAGGGATTTATGAGTGTGAAATATGTTTGCCCCTAATTGAAAAGACGGTAATTGGTTTAGGTGATAGCAAGATAGAGTCGATTGATAACGCAACCCAAAAAGCCTCAAGTTTAATTGATGGATATTTAGAAGCATATCCAAATACGAAAGTAAAAAACATTTTTGAAGATCAGAAATATGTATTAGAAGAAGATGATAACGGATTTTTATGCATTCATTTGATGTAAGAATGAGCAGGTTCACCTATATATTTATGAATCATTATCATAGTCAATAAGCTGTTTATTCATTTTTCCTTATTTAGTCTTAATTCTCCTTTCTTTTTATACCTTGGCATTCCACCCTAAATAGGCATTAGGGTGGGTGCCATACTGTATCACTTAACGAGATACATCAGTTGATGTAAAATAAAATTGGAAGATTAATAATTGATTTAAACGATTAGATACGTTATTTGTCTCGGTACCGTATCTATCGGCCATAAGGTTATCGAATTATTAATCTCCAGAAAGGGACTCTTTTATGAATAAAAAGATTTTCGTGTCACTTTTAGTAGCACTAACCTCAATTGGAGCTATTACAGGTTGCTCTAACCAAGGCGAAAAACAAGAACAAATATCTGTAACCGATATGGTCGGTACAACCATAACCATCAATAAGAATCCTAAAAAGGTGGCTTGTATTTCAAGAACGACATATGACTTATTAGTGGCGTATGGACTTGGAGACAAGATTGATGGTGCTTACAAAGGCACATTAAATAATGATTGGGTACCACTTATTTATCCAGAAAGCAAAAATCATTATGTATATGAATATAACAATAGCGCTGAGCTCTTCTTATCAAGAGGAGTAGATTTAGTATTCGCTCCTGAAAAGTATATGGCTGATGATCTAAACACACATGGTGTGCCCGCTTTATGTGTTTCCTTATATGGAAACCCTACATTTGATAACTATGTCACTTACTTATCCCAATTAGTAACAAAGATTTGGGATGGTGATTATATTAAAGCAAAAGCAGCAAAATGGGAAAATAAAGTCACGACTGCTATTAGTGATGTAACCACAGAATTAGCTAAGCACGATGTTACCAAGAAGAAAGTTTTCTATGTTCGTGGCGACAAAGACAATGGTATTGGCTATACAGATACCAAAGCATCTTTTACCGAATACGCTTATAGATCTTTGGGCTTTGATTTTGTTGGGGCATCTTTAACTACAAATAAACCTTCAAAAGAAGAGATTATAGATCAAAATCCAGATATCTTTGTTTGCGGTGGTCAATATCAAAACAAAAATATCAATATTCTTAAAACAGAAGAACCATATGTCAATTTAGATGCGGTTAAAAGTAATAAAGTCTATAACATTCCTATTGGATTTACTGCTTTCGAACAACTATCCGCGATGACACCAATATTCTTTTATGACCAGGCAAATAAGATTTATCCAGAGTATTTCTCATACGATATTTCAACTATGGTTAAGACAACCGTTAAAGAATATTTCGGGACGGATGTAACTAGTGATCAAGTCTCTTATATGCTTAATGGACTTAATCCACAAGGTGGCTCGTTATACTAATGAATCAAAAAGCGTTAAAAAGAAGAACAATAATATCGTTTATCATCTCAATAGTTGTATTTATTGTTATCTTCGCCCTGGCATTGATGCTTGGTAAATATAGAATCGGAATAGAAGATTTCTTTAAAGCAATCTTTTCCAATGATTCATCATTAGATACGCAAAGAAGTATTATTGTGAATCTTAGATTCCCTAGAACAGTAATGGCCGCCTTTGTTGGTGTAGGCTTATCTCTATCTGGTTTGCTCTATCAAGAAACATTTAGAAATAAATTAGTTTCTCCAGATTTGCTTGGCGTTAGCACTGGTGCATCAGTAGGGGCTGCCCTTGCTATAGTCCTTGGCTTATCCTCTGCCTTGATAAGTGTGTTTGCCTTTGTTGTTGGTCTATTAACTGTATTTGCTACAGTGATGATTTCAAAGTTGTTTAAAAATGGTTCGTCAACTATTTTGCTTTTATCTGGCATCATAGTTGGTGGATTCATGTCAGCAATCTTATCCATGATCAAATACTTCTCAATCGATATTACTACATTAGCCAGTATTACGTATTGGCTTATGGGTTCATTTGAAAGTGCAGACATGAATCGCAATTATATCCTCATGGGAGTGGTGGTTGTGTGTGTTATTGTTTTGCTTCTAATCTCTCATCCCATCAATTTGATTAACCAAGGGAGAGCAGAAGCTCAAACAAAAGGCATCAACTATAATTTCTATCGTGGATTGATTATTGTATTGTCTACTGTTCTAACAGCTATATCCGTATGCTTTTGTGGAACAATATCGTGGGTTGGTTTAGTCATTCCGCATATTGTACGATTGCTTGCGGGAAGAGATGCTAAAAGAACAATACCCTTGTGTGTCACATTTGGTGGAACATTTATGATTCTGGTTGACATTCTTTCAAGGACGTTTACCGATTCAGAGATTCCGCTTAGTGCAGTAACAGGTTTAATAGGCACACTTATTTTTGTGACAATCTTAATTATTAAAAGGAGAATGTTAAATGAGCATAAAGACATCTAATTTATCCTTTAAATATGATAAAAGAGCAGAAAAACCCGTGTTAAATTCAATAAGCCTCAATATTAAAGAAGGAACAATAAATGTTTTGCTTGGCTTAAATGGTTGTGGTAAAACAACACTAATTAAGCTACTTGCTGGGCTAGAAAAACCTTTAGAAGGAATGATTGAGTATGGCCCTTCAGATCTTCAGAAGATGAAAATTAGAGAGAGGGCAAGAATATTTTCATATGTTCCCCAACAAGCAAGTGTTACCAACGATGTACCTGTTAGGCAATACTTATCATATGGTACTACGAACACACTCGCTTTTTATGAACATCCAGGCAAAGAAGAAATGGAATTAGTTGAAGCTATATCCGAGAAGCTCCATATCACAAATCTATTAGATAAGAATCTTGGGGAAATAAGTGGTGGCGAACTTCAAATTGTCTTAATTGCGTGTGCTTTAATCCAAAGGACACCGGTTATGCTCTTGGATGAACCAACATCTGCTCTTGATTTGAAAAATCAAAATTTGGTTTTATCTCTCTTAAAAGATATTTCTAAAGAGGAAAATAAAACGATTGTTCTATCATCGCATAATCCGAACCATGCATTGTTTTTAGATGCCAATGTCGTTCTTATCAATAATGGCGTTGTTTGTGATGAAGGACCCGCAAGAGATCTAATTAAAGTAGAAAAACTTGTTCCAATCTACGGAAACCATGTATGCGTTTCTAAAGATTTGGGATACGAAGAAATATCATTTAAATAAAGTTTGTTACCCGTTTTGGGACAAAAATGTTTTGTTATCTATTTTTGTTATACATTATTGATGTTGAAAAGAAGTCGGCATAAAAGTGAGATAACCGAAATGGGGGAAGTGGCATTTATCGACATCAGAAAGGAATAGAATATGGGAAAACTTTTTAATTTTAATAACCTTGACGATCAACTTCAGTTTTTGAATTTGCACTTTGATGAATTGTTTCGTTATAAACACCATATTGCAACAGTACCAAGTACAGCAATTTCAATGTTGAAATGTGATTTTCAAATTTGTTTGACTGACATTGAAAGGTGTTTTCGTGGTTCTTTTATGTGTGATCTCTTTTGCAAATATGGTAATCCTGAAAAGTTGAAACAAATGTATCCAAATGTTTGTGCAAACATATTTGATGTTGATAATAATTTGAAAATGATGGGTAGATATCTTGAATGGCTTAGGAATATTTGCTCGCATCCTGTTTTGTGTCGTCGTGATTTCAAATTATTCAATAGTGATTTTTCTTTTTTGGAGAGCCATCCAAAAATGAATCCGAATTTAAAATATTATGATAATGGTATTACCATTGCTGGTGTCATTTATATTGTTGGGAATTTTTTAAATGAAAAATCATTGAAGCAAATTATGACAACGAACTATTTGTTTTCTTTAGTTTATTGTGGAGAAGCAAGATATGATGACGGAGTTGAGTTCGTAAAAAAAGTCAGTCATGTAAATTTAAATGTACCTATTCGAAGTGAGATTGGTGAAGACATTTTGACATCTGTCGTTGGTGAACTTAGACAAATTTATACGATGTCTGATAATGGTTGGAACATTTATGGAGGCGACGAAAATCCTGTTTTAAAAATCGTTTGTCGCTTTGACGATAATCAATTGACAATAGCTAAAGGATCTCGTGGGCGCATTGTTTATGATAGCAATTATAATTTGGCAATCAAAGAGAAAGAATTGTTTATTGAATTATCCAATAAACTCCCACCATTTGCCTTAGTGGATTATCTCTATATTGCAAAGGTATATGTGTTTACAAAAGATGTTTATCAGGTCATCATGGCCAAATTCAACAAATTGGTTTACAAGCTCAATTTCTCCAAGTTTTACATTGACAAAAATATTTATACGTTATTCTTAGATGAAACCATCTCTGATTTTACCTACATTTCTATTTTATTAATGGATTCTTTAGAACGAGTGTTGTTTAGTTTTGAAGATTCTTTATATTCTCTTGAACAAAAAAAGGCTGGCTTCTCATTACCTTCAAAATTTTCCACTTCCTTGAAAATAATGGGGTTGAATAAGGATTTGATCACCAAAGTTTCAAATTTAAGAGCGGGAGTAGCTCATGGGGTATTAATCAATGAAATTCCTTATAATTCGGAATATAGATTAACATTGCCCTTTATTTTGAACACTCTTTGTGAGTTGGTCTCTGAGGTGCAAAAAACAGATGAAAATCAAAGCAGCTATCTAAAACACTTAATTAACATATATTTAATTAAAAGGATTCTTTCTTTCAAATTTAATTCGATCAGTACTATTTCTTTTAGGCTGTTACTAGACTATCCAAATTGCAACTACAAAGAGTTGATAGCTAAAAATTTGTTTAATGAACGTTCTTGCTTTAGTCTTGAATTATTAAAACCATTATTTGAAATTGTAGAAAGCAAAGACAAGATTCTTGAACTAGAACTTCCAGGCGCTACAACATCATTATTCTTTCTCAAAAAGTTCCAAAGAAGAGCATTATTTATAATGAAGAAACGTCAATTCAAATACTCTACTATAAAAGAAGGTATCATTGAGAAAATGAGAGTTTTGGAATAAGCTCCATTATGATTGTTTCGAACCAAGCTTCCATCTAAAAGCATTTATGTGCTTGTTAGTTTTGTTTGAAAATTAAAAAGGACAATATCAAAGGATATTGGTAATATTGGGTATAAGAATGAAAAATTTATTTTTTGATTTAGAATTCGCCTCTTCAAAAGGCGATAGAGAACACATTTGTGAATTTGGGTTTGTGGTAACAAATGAGCAATTCGATATTTTGGATAGAGGAAATTTTATTATTAATCCTAATTTAGACCGTTCTGATTGGGATTGGAGAGTCGTTAAAAAGATTCTTACTAGAAGAATTTCTGAATATGAAAAAGAAGAAACGTTTCCACGCTATTACAATGAGATTAAATATTTAATCAAAGAGGCAGATTTTGTTTTTGGACATTCTACTTCAGGAGATGCAAAAGCTTTAAATTGCGATTGTGAAAGATATAACCTTCCAAGCTTAGATTTTGTTTTTTACGACATTAAAGAATTCTATAAGTGCTTAACTAACACAACCAAATCGACCTCCGTTAAAGATATTTTGGAAAGCTTACACATCCAAGGGGACGAAAAGGAACATGATGCAGAAGCAGATGCATATAATACAATGTTGGAATTACAAGAGATGCTTGAAAAATACAAACTCAATCTTGGAAAACTGATTGAATTATGTCCTAACGCAAAAGATAGGACTGAAAATTTTGTTGTTCTATCTGTAGAAGAAAACCATAAAAGAAAGGCTGAAGAAGCTAACACGGATATTTATGGTTATGGAAGCAATGAATTAACCGCTGTTAGATCTAGTATTTTAAGACTCTTTAAAAAACAAGTCCGTCCTCAAGAAGAACTTGAAAAGAAATTTGAGGACTTGAAAGTATGCTTCTCACTCAATTATGAGAAAACACATTATCGCCAAATGTTAAACCTTGTGCAGCTTCTTTGTAATCATGGGGCCTGCGTTTTGACGAAAGCGTCTGAATCAAATATATTTGTTGATTATGTTTTAGAAGACGAAGAAGGGCAATCTAAACCATGTGAACGAGCTCTTATGGCAAAAGATTGCGTAGAGAGTGGACAGAATTTGGAAATAATTTCTTTAGATGAACTGTTGAAGAGAATGGGTTTAACGGAAAAAGAATTGGATGATATGCCACTTCCTTCTCTTGATTGGCTATTTGATGAGAATATAAAAATCCCTAATCCGAGACTAAAACAATATGTGAAGTTTTTATCCAGCAAGGAAGAAACAAATGTTAAAAAGAAATCTAATCAAGAAAAAAGCACTGTCACTTTAGGCGATATATTCGGAGATGCACTAGATGCCTTAGCAAAGGATTTGGAAGACTGAAGCTATAATTTAAAGCTAAAAGAATTGCCATCAAAGTCAAATTCGATCCTATAAACATCCCTCAAGAAAAAGATTTGTCATTTGATTCATTAGGATCAAATGACTTTTCTTTGTGTAAAGATATTAAATAATGTGATGACATATAAAAACAGGCAACTTAAAACTTTTTGTTTTGCCAAACTTGGGATTACAAATTAGCCAAACTTGGGATTACAAACTAGCCAAATTTGGGATTTGAGATTAGCCATTTTTGGGATTTGGGTTTGTTTTTCCTTTTAAAAGTGGTATTTTAAACAAGAGGTCAACGATATGGAAGAGAAAAAATATATTGATAGATTGTTCGATAAAACACTAGAATTCGCCCTAAAATCAAAAGGAGCTGTTTTAGTTGTTGGTCCTAAATCTTGTGGCAAATCCACAACAGCAAGAAGACAAGCAAAAACCATAGTAGATTTAACGGATAATAACATTCGCAATCAACAAGTGACTTTGGCTAAAGCTTCTGCAGAAAGATTCCTCAAT
>OCVV010877789.1_pt1 | contig 10265 bp, 7 predicted proteins | sample 1539721 | NCBI WGS metagenome assembly OCVV01 (sample SAMN02144230, study PRJEB22623) | gut metagenome | biome: sheep rumen | host: Ovis aries | place: New Zealand
ATGCCTTTATTATCATAATATCCCTCACCTTCTAATTAAACGCTACTATAAATCAAATAGTGACTGTTGTTTATAAATATTACCATGCAAATTATAGTAATAATCAAACAATTTTCTATATGTAGTAATTCCAACTCCATCTATATCTTTTATCTCAAAGAATCTTTTTATATCCTTATTATTAGCAAGACATTTACAAATTTTATTTTTAATATTTAAAAGAGAGCAAATCACTTTCAAATCACTATTATTATAATTATTTACCATCTCTTTTTCTTTTCCTTCTGCTATTCCTGGATCAATACATATTTTTACTAAAATATCTATATTCGCAAGTTTCTTTTCGATTAATGGCTTAACCTCTCGTTCAAAATCTAAACCACCATTATTACATCCTAAAGGCGGTATAGCTATAGAAGTTATATTCCACTCCTTGTAATGATTAACTAGATAATCTAATCCTTTCTCAATCCACAAAATATTAGAAGGATACTTCCAATGTACTTTCGTAGGAAAATTAATGATTAAGCAATCTGGCACATCATAGGTAAGAATTTCGCCAATCTTAACTTTATTGTTTTTACAATCAGCCTCATATTGCTTAAGCATTTCTGGATATCGAAGCGAAAACTCTAAGGCTATACCTGCTCCCATAACTCCATCACAATTAATCGTATTTACTAATCCTTCGCATCCAGAATTAAATACTGTCTTATTAATATACTCTATCATTTTATCCTCACATAAAATAATTAGGATTTATAACCATTTTCTTGCCAAATTTTAAAAGTATTGAATCGTCGTCTTTCAATAATTGTTTAAAATTTTCAAAAGACTCTTGAGACCTGAATATTATTTTTTTAATAAATTTTGTAGATATTTCTCCTTTAACATCTACTTCAGCATTTCTTTCTCTCTTCTTTTCATAATCTTCTCCCAAAAAAGATGCTCTACTAAAAATATGATCCCAATCCATAATTGAAGAATTATACCATTTATAAAAATCTCTTAAGTACATCCTCTTAGTTTTTTCGCTTGCATTATTTCCATTAGATATTACAATACGATCTCTATATTCATATAATAGATCCCAATCAAATACAATATATACCATATCACTATTCTTTTCATTAAAACGATAATTTGTTGGTGTTCCATATTTGAAATATAATCTACAATAATTACTCGCTTTTTTTGAAGTAGGTGTATTTAAAACATTTTGATCAGCACTATCATAAAATTTAATATTTCTGTCAATAAGGGTTTTTCTAGATAGTAATGACCCTGATTCTAAAATACTTTTTAAATTTTCTATATGGGTTTCATGAAAAAATCCTTCAAATCTATAATTATCCTTTAGATACATGAATATTTCATTTCCTTTATCCTTATAATACTTGATCATCATATATTCGTCTTGCAAATCAGAATCCTCAAATACTAAAAAACCTTTAATAATAGCATCTTTCTGAAATAATTTTTTTTTATCACTTTTTGCCATTTTTAATTCGATATTTTTATTATCATCAGAACATTCTCCCTTTTCACCTGTCTTTGTAACAATAAATGTTTTTCCAATCAAATCCACTAATATCAACTCCTTCATTTATGAAAATAAGCGACAACAAGCAAGTTGTCGCCTTGTAAATTCAGATTATTAAAATAAATATGCATTTTTATTTCAATTAACATATCGCGACCACAGAGTTAAAAAATCTTATTATTTTTATCAAAGGTAATACTTAACATTCAATACTTTTATTTTTTATCTTATGCACCACTTTGTATTTGAATACCATTTTCATCTAGTTTTTTTAATATTTTCATTATTTCTTTTGCTTGTTTATCAGAGCATCCTGAGCCAGTCATACAGAATTTGATAGCAACATTGATCATTTGCTCATCAAAGAATGAAAGAATCTTTTGATCTTTTCCCTTCTTTAATAATTGTTCCCACGTTTCAATTCCTAAATTAAATATGTAAATAGTGCTATCAATAATACTATTAAATCTTTGATCTTTTTTTGCTGACTGTTGTTCAGCAACTTTTTGTGTCTCTGATATCATCAAATCAAGCAATTCAGAACTCAAATCATGTTTGATTTCCTTGACTGCAGACCACGCTTCTTTCTTCTTACAATATGTACTAACATTTGAAATAGAAGAATCATAAAATAGATTAAAGCATTTATGAGCAATTTCAACTATATCAATTGAAAAAGCATCTGGAACCCTTTGATTATTCCATATAGACAAGTAATCAATATATTTTTTAGATTTACTTCCCTCATAGACTAGCTTACTAAATGTATATGTTACTAATTGTGCTCTATAACCATTTCTTTCTTTATACCATTCTGTTGAAGAAATTAATTTTTCAATGTGTTTAAATAATATTGCTTTACCTATAAGTTCTTTATAAAATAATTCATTAAATTTAGCCTCATTTTTGTCCCATTCATCTTCCATAATTGCATAAAACTTTGTAGCATTAACATCTGAGCCCCAGGAAACATCATATGGTCGCATAGCGTCAGAGTTTAAATATTTTGCTATATCAGTCTTTGTAATTCTTTGCTCAGGAGGATTTTGCTTCTTAAAATTCTCGATTTGAGCTTTAGTCAATTGTAACATCTCTTGGTCATATTGTCCCCTAGATCTTTCAAAATACCATCTAGTTTGTATTGAAACATTTCTTCCCTTAGGGGTATACATTTTTCTACTAAAATCTTGCATTCTAATATAGAATTGGTGATTTGAATTTAAATCTGCAGCAGTTACTTTATTTTGACTATTTGCATACTTAGCAATATTTGTTACAAATGCATCATCCCTATCCTTTACAATTGTCAGTTTCATCTGGACAAATATACCATTCAAATCAGCTTTATCCTTTATTGATGTAGCAGCTAACGAAGCAGTAGTTTGACCACCATTAATTATTTGTAAATTCTCAATATTAGTTATCAAGAAGCCTTTTTCATTATCAAAAATAACATCAATTTTTGTAGAAGTCGCAGAAATACCATTATTGTAAGCAAAAAAATTAGATTTTTCATTTAATATAGTACCTCTTATGCCCTTATTAATTCCGCCTCGAAAATTCAAAAAGGATCTTACGTTATCTTCTAATAATCTAGAATTATATTTTTTATAAATATCTGATAAAAATGATCCTGGAACAATAACAAGATATGCCTCATAGTTAACATTATCTAATTCTGCTCTAATGCATGGTAATCCTTTCAATCCAAAATCAGTTGTAGAAATATTGATTGGATCTTTTTTGAATCCAACTTGTTTTGTTTTATATATAGCCTCAATATCTAAAGACGTAATATCTATTTCGATAGTTTTTTCACCAATAGTCAATGAAGGAAGTGACGAAACGAGTTTAGCTCCAGCCGAAAACCTATTAGTTGATGCAATAATCAAATTAATCTTATATATTTCGTTCGCATTAAACTTTTCTATTATGCTATAAGAAAATTGAACTGCTGGATCGCTTTTCTCACCATTTTTAAAATATCCGGTTACTACAGCTTCAAAATAATTTCTAAGATATGCAATCTTCCTATCGAAAACATCTTTTGTCAGCGTTTCAATTGAATCATTGTTATAATCTAGTGTGATCAAATGTAAAGTACTAGCGGACTCTTCAAAATATCCACCATTAATATGAATTCCTTTTCTATTAGTAGTTTTATCGTATGGTAGATCGAAATAACAATCATCTAATTGGCTTACGATACTATAATCATAAACCAATATATCTGCAACATAATCTAAAAACCTTTTTTCTGCATATTCAGTATAAGTTAATGATTCACTTTCAATATTATTTATCAGCTCAAGTCTGAATTCATCTAACGTTAACATACTTTAAACCTTTCTAATGATGAAATTCTTAAACTATATTTTGCATCCTCGATTTCTTCATATTTAATATCATCTTTTTTTAATCGCGGAAATTCATCGTTGACTAAATATTTGTTCATATCAACAAATCTAAATTTATATATATCCTTATTAATGAATGGTGAATATCCCTTATTAAGTAATTTTTCTAGTAAAACATCTCTCAGGTCAATACTATCCAATTTATAAAAAATATCATTTATTAAATCCCAAAGTGATGATAATCCATCCGAGTACTCTTCAGACATCGATTCAACTCTTATAATAGTTAAGAACCCATCATTAGATGAATCTAATTGGCCTATCGAATTAATTTTAATACTATTAGAGTTTATAGATGTTGTTTTTATTTCATACCATGTATTATTAATTGAAAAATCTTTTGGATATCCTTCTGGGCCAACCCACGATTTTATCGCCTGTTCGTTTCCATACTTATCAATAAGATATTTATCTAAAAAATATAACTCTCCGAATAATCCTTTTATTATATCTATAGATAATTCATTATTTACTGGTCTAGTTAACACTTTTTTCCATAAATCAAAGCGGTTCTTTATTTTGTTTAAAGCTTGCTTTTCATCATATTCATCAGTTATCGATAATATTAAATCATCACATATATGATAAAAGATTGATGATGCTTTAATGTCTACTAAATCAAAACATGTCCAAAACAAATCAGTGCCTTCACTAATTTGATAAATGGTAATCATTCTAGTCGATGAAATAACAGGAGGGACAACATTTGATAAAAAAGATAGACGTAATTTATTATCTATTGTTTTACCATAATAAACATTAATCACAGAGTTTACTTGAATTTTCTTTTGACTACTAAGTGAGTCAATAGTTATATTCTCAAATAATTGCTTACAATTAATCATTATCGTCCTCCCAGTCATATTCTTCATCTTCATCAACGTGTATACTTTCCATCTCTTTAATCTTTATCTTATTAGCTCTAAATTTAACTCTAATACCACCTGATACTTTTGGAAAACCAATAGCAAAGCCAAAAATTACATTATTTACTTTAGATTCATCAAAAGAAGATAATATTTGTTTTTCCTTTTTTAATTTTACAGGATAAATTACTAGCAAAGGCCTTCTTTCAGGAAAAGCTAAATAATCCGCTGCAATTGGCAAATCATGCTCACTTTTTATCCTATCAATGATTTCTTTGTCCAAACCACTAGCAAAGATAGAAGGCTCATACAGCCTGTTTTTTGAGCCAGAAATACGATAGAAATTTTCTGATGCGCCATTATCAACATATGTTCTTTGAACAGGATCTAAACTAAATCCTTTAAAATTGAACTTATCTTCAACCGATCCTTTTGTTCCTGTTGCAATAACAACATCCCACTTAGGTAAAGTTTTTTCTTCTTCTAAATATTTGCAAAGACTAAATTGATCAAATTTAATATTCTCTAAAGGGATAACTAATTCATTTAATAAATTTTTAACATATTCTTTTTCAATATTTATAATCAGTGGTTTCTTAGATTGACTATCAAAAACATAGCCTTCAGATAACAATTTTGTGTAAAACTTATTTATAGCATCATAATTCTTCTGGTTCTTTTCTTTTGATTTATATATTTTAGAAGTATCAACAGCATAGCCAGAAAAATCTGTAGTAACAATTATCTGCTTAGCATTGTACATTTTATTTCTTGCGGTTATCATTAAAGCAGTTTCTAATGTATCCGGTCTTTCTTTGACCATTAAACCAAATTCTTTAGGTGTCTTATGAGCAACAGACATTCTTCTAAATTGGGCTTTCAAATCTTCAACTGCTTCATTTATAGCCTCAAATGATGCTGCATTTTCTTCAGTCATATACATTTTACAAATGTCATCATAGTTATATCTATAACCAAACCATCTTGACATTTGAAGCATAGAATCATATGCTCCACCATTTCTATTGAAATAACTTGTTATCAACCCTTCTATAGTAAGACCTCTTGATAAAACAAATCCACCAATGACAATCACTCTTGCTCCAACATCTTTATAGTCATCATAATTAAATCTTTCATTATTTTTTACTTTATTATTAATTACTGTTATATTAATTTTCCTAACTTCACTCAATAATAAAGAACAAATGTCTTTCCAGATAAATTGTTCTCTAGCTTTTTTAAATGTCTTATCAGTAGTATATAAACTATATATATCTTCAACTTCCTCACATATTTGAGGGTTTTTAGAAATTTTGTTATTCACTTCCTCTAGTAAATCTAGAAAACTATTATGAAATTTTTCTACAACATCGCGTATTTCGTAATGTATATCATTAAATCTTGAAATATTTATTAACATACTTCTATGTTTAGTCAAATCCCCACGTAGTGATCTAACCACATTTGAAAGATAAAAATGATAAATCGCTTCTTTTAAGTCATCTGATAATGCAACGAAAGCATCATCTCTCTTATGCTTTGTTGGTAAATAATAAACATCATCTTCATCTATAAATTGTATATGTTCATATTCTAATCCCTCTGTTTTTGCAAAGGCTTTATCAAATCCAAAATAATTTGAAGGGGCTTCTAATAGTTCAATAAAATTTGCTGGAAACAAATCCTGATTTTCCAAAGACGATTCAAATGGATTGATAAAAATATTAGCAAATGGAGTTGCAGTATATCCAACATAAGAGGCGATCGGAAAATTGTTATAAATATTTCTAATTCCCTTATTAATTGCAGTTATTTCATCAACATCCTTTTTTGTATTTATTGAAGCATTATCCGCTTCATCATCAATAATTAATACATTCTGAGTTTCAATATTATTTTTACCTGGTTTTAGCCAATCTGCAACTGAACTTAAAACAGATTTGTTCTTTTTTACAACAAGCACGATTGGTTTATTATAATCTTGTGCACCCGCATTTTGATTTTCTTTCACAAATTTTACAAAGTCATTCTTTCGATTTGTTAAAGGAATTCCAAAATAATTTTTAGACTCAAAGCCAACACCAAGAAATATTGGAGTACTCGATAGTGTATCACTTTTCGCACCAATAAAACCACCATCTATACGATCCTGTGTTTGTTGTCTTAAAATACTAGTCATGCCAGCTAATAAAACAATTATATTATAACCAACATCACAAGCCATATTTATTAGTGCAATATAATTAGCTGTCTTTCCAGATTGAACATCTCCAACAACAAGCCCTCTCTTTTTATGATCTTTTAATTCAGTTCTTCCATGTGGATCCGCACAAAAACTTAATATTTTCTCTGTAGATAATTGAATTGAATCAATGGAACTATCAGAAAATTTCATATCATCCTTTAAATAATAACAGTACCTTTTAAAAAACTTAAAGTCGTTTTTCTCCTTTTCGTGCACAAACCATTCTCCTGGTTCACCATCATACAGAAATATTGGATCCGGTTGTGTTACACCTATTATTTGCTCATATTCATTTACAACAGAATTAATAACTTTTTCCTTATCCTCTTGGCCAAGTTCTATTCCGTCACTATTTTCAATAAATTTTAATAATGATTTACAATTCTTTATTATTTCACTATGTTGAGCACTTTTTCCTTTTAGTGCAACTCTTAAAAATGATAATAATTTATTTCTAACATTTTCCATAGTTAAATCAATTCCTTCTTTATATCTTCTATTCTATGTATTAAACTCTTATATCTTTCTTGATTCAATAAAGTTAATAATAATTCTTCTCTATTGGAACAACTAATCTCATTAACAATGGATATAAGTTCATTTTTTAAGTCGTCTTCAGTTTCTGCTACTTTATTTTGAAACACATAATTTGCTTCAACATCATCTTTAATTTTAAACTTAGGCAAGTTTTTCTCTATTTGAAGCAAGTAAGCTTCAAAGTATGGCAATAATTCCGAATTAATTTCTTCATATAATTTTGTATATAAAGTATTTTCCTTACTTAATTCATATGAAACACCATCAGCACCAAATTCTTTTCTTAACCATATCTTATTAGGCGAGCTTTCTTCAACCTTTCCAGGCCTTACTATAACCCTTTTACTTTTAATCATTGAATCTAATACATTAGTTTTTAAACTTTCTTTTAAAAATTCAGGGATTTTAACAATTGATTTTTTTACATCCAATTCCCAAATTGAATCAAGAGCCGACGTTAAATCAACTTGAATTCGAGCAAGCTTATTAAATTCATTACGAGAATTCATCCTTAACCACCTACCCCAAATTATCAATCTCTTATTACGATAAATATAAAAACCCTGATCGTCGTAAATGGACATTCCACTTCTTAAGCCAAGTAGCTCCCTTTCTTCGCTAGTCAATGTGTTTGCATTAGGCAATATATGAGAAGTAACAACTATCTCATTATCATAAACCGGTATTTTTTTAGGTATACCTGATGTTTGTCTTGGTTTCGAACCTAATAAGAAAGGATCTCTTTTAGGTATCTTATTATCATTAAACGTAATTCTAACATTTTCTATTCTATGAAAAACTAGTGCAACATGATCTCTTGCTTCTGTAATACATTTTCTTAGATTTTCTTTAAAATTTTCTGGTTTTGATTCTGCTCTTAAAAGATCAAAATCTCTCCACATAACTATAGTTCCAGATTTATAATTCTTTAACAAATCAATATTTGGGATATTTTCTATTTCTTTTTCATCATAAACTATTACATCCCAATTATTTGTTTTTTCAATCAAATTCAATGAATACGATAAACAAAAAATACTACTATTTCTTTTAGAGCATACGACTAATTCTCTACATTGTGCTAATGAAGCCACCTTTAATCCAAGCCCATATCGCCCATATTCATATTCCCCATATTCTCTGTCCGAACCAAATATTAAAGCTTGTTTTAGCTCATCAAACGACATACCACATCCATTATCAATAATCTCTAAATATGGATTTTCTATTAAAGTTTCATATTTTACTAAAACTTCAGAAGCATTTGCTGAAATACTATTATCTATAATATCAGCTAAGCTTGTTGAAAAATTATACCCCATGCATCGCATACTATTGATTAATTTTTTTGCCGGTGGAAATAATTGAATTGTTGTTGCCATAATGCACCTCTTATTTTAAAACAATTGTCGAAACTGTTTTGTTTAATTCATTTAAATCAGAGAAATCTAATTTGTTTATTTTGCAACCATTATATATATTTGTTATATTGTAGATTTCAACATAATCCTTAAACGCATTAATAAACGAATATTGTCTCATACTAATATTGAAATACATTTCTTTTGTTGTTGAAAAGAAAACTATTATATATTTTTTAATACCTTTATCATAAAAAGACATATCATAAAAAGAATAAGGATAACATAATGATAAAAACGTAGCATTAATATGCAAATAATTTCTAATTATGCCTAAGGCATTAATTCTAGTTTTCAAATAATAATCGAAGTAATTATCTGTTGTTATTATTTCATCCTTATAATTATCACGTAAGCCTAAAATTTCAAAATCATAATTCTCATAAATATCAATATAATTCGCTGTATGTTTATTACCAACTCCCTTATTATTTATAAATACTTTTGAATAAGGGATATCTTTATATCCAATTATATCAACATCAAAATTTAGTACATCAGTATCAATAATATATTCAAATCCTCTTACAATAAAAGCAAAACTATAAAGCATAGAAGATACCTTTGAAATAACTTTTTTATTATCAAATGAATAATAGCCATCATACTTAGCTGATATAGGATAATGTAATTTTGTTCTTCCAAATTGATACTTATTAGGATCAATTTCCTCCTTAATAAACATGCAGTAATTGCTATCACAATCAAATCTAATGCCATTCACTGAGAACTTGTCAAATAAAAAAACTGATTTAATAATTGTTGTTGATTTTGAAGATTTATTCAAGTAATCATTTATCTCAGGATCTTTATCTAAATTAATTTCCTTTTTAGTTTTATAAACTTGCATCAATTCTTCGTTAGTGCTTGACCCTTGTCTTATTGGTGTTGCAACAGTACAAGTATGACCAGTTTTATTATCATTGAAAATATTGTAATATAATGATTTAGTGTCAATAGGTAAGTATATGCTGCTCATATTATTCACCATATTCATCCTTAAATAGGAATTCAAATATCTTTTCTAGAACATTAACAACAATAGAGTTTCCTATAAGCTTGTTCATTTTCCTGTAGCTTAAATCACATTTCAATGAATTTTCATATTCCTCTTCTGTAAAACCCATAAGAAGAAAAGCCTCTCTAATTGTTAATAATCTATATGTGTCCCCTTTAGGTCCATCATATTTAAACATAGCTGCAGTATTACTCCTATCCATATTACAAGTTATC
>OCVV011329926.1_pt1 | contig 10265 bp, 7 predicted proteins | sample 1539721 | NCBI WGS metagenome assembly OCVV01 (sample SAMN02144230, study PRJEB22623) | gut metagenome | biome: sheep rumen | host: Ovis aries | place: New Zealand
GAAACGACGCCTCTTTCAGCCAGTCTTCTGACGGCTCTGGCCGTACGGGTCGCGATGACGATGGATTCCAGTGTCACGCCCTGGAGCTCATCCATGGCCTCCTGGAAAGTCAGGCCTCTGCCCAGCAGGGTGCCGATCTTGCGGGTACGTCCGCCGAATACAGTGACATAGAGGTCACCGGCGCCGTGAATGATATTCTCGGGGCCGCCGCCGATCAGCGCCAGCAGCTGCATCATTTCCTTGACACCCTGGCCGAAAAGGGCCGCCTGGGAGTTGTAATGGACCGCGCCGATCTTACCATCCTTTTTCTCAGCCATACCGACCGCCAGGGAAACGCCCAGGGCATAGGCATTCTTCATGGCGACGGCGCACTCGACACCGGTCACGTCCGTGGACAGGCTGATGTGATAATAGTCTGTGGCCAGAAGGGATTTGATATATTCCAGCGTCTTCATGTCTTTGCCGCAGAAGGCCACATGGCTGTTGTCATGGTCTGCCAGCTCATAGCTGGTGCAGGGACCGCCGATGGCGTTGAAGTTGATATTTTTACCTGCGGGCTGACGCTGGGCGAAAATGGTCGGATAGGGGACCAGGGTGCCGTCTTCCAGATCGACCATACCCTTGGTGACAGTCAGAAGCGGGACAGTCTCCGGAAGGACCGGCAGGATCTCATCACAGAACCAGTCCAGGCCGAAGCTGGATACGCCGCCCAGAATCAGGTCCGCGCCCTGCAGAGCCTCTTCCAGCTCTTCAATCTGATAATATTTGATGCCGTCATGGAGGGTCCGCTTCAGTGTGATATGAAAGTTGTCCTCTCTGAGATGATCAATGATCTCCCTGTCCAGAGGCGATCCGACCAGGCGGACTTCATGTCCGTTCTCAAAAGCCGGAAATGTGATTGCTGAGTTCATCTGACCTGCGCATACAAAAGTGATAACTGCCATTTCATTTTTCCTTTCCGCATCGGACTCTGCCGCTGCTGCCGTCGACTGCAGGGGGCCCCTCCTGTGTCTTCGCTGCTGTGTTTTCTGTTCTTGTCTTGTACTATTTTTACTATATTTTTTCGTATCCGTCAAATCAGAAAACCGCGTAAATATGCGGTTTTCCGACATTTTTTAATTAATCACAACAATTGATTAACGCCCTCCGGAGGCGGCCGGTAAGCGGGAATCAGATTCTGTTTTCAGGGGTATTCCGACGCAAACCGCGGTAAATCAGGAATTCTGCCGCCGTCCCCCGGATCCGGCTTGCGCAAGTTGTTGATCAACGCTATAATGATTAATAATCAATTAAAATTCTGATTAGTAATCGGTCGTTAATCAAAATAAATCAAAACGGTCAAAAGGTGAAAACGAGCGGCAGAACATTCCGGAAAGCGTCCCGGAAAGTGTTCCAAAGAAAGGCTGAAAGCCCCGGCAGACGTCCGCAGACAGCGGGACCGGCAGGCCGGACAGGAGGAAAAAGATGGGTAAAAGAAATAAGGTCACCACAAGAGATCTGGCGGAATATACGGGTATCTCCCAGTCCGCCGTTTCCATGATCCTGAGCGGCAGGCCGGGCGTATCCTTCACGGAAGATACCGTCCGTAAAGTGAAAGAAGCCGCGGCGGAGCTGGGCTATCAGAAGCCCCGCAAAAAAGAGGCGCCCAAAGAAAAGGTCCTCAGGAACGTGATCGTAGTCCTGGGGCCTTCCCTGTCCAACGGCTATTATTCCATGATGGTCCATTCCATCACCAAACATGCCGCGGAGTATGGTTATCAGGTCCTGACCGCCATTACTTTCCGGTCCGCGGAAGCGGAGGACCGGTATTTCGAGCTCCTGAACCGGGCGGAGCTGGCCGGGATCATCGCCCTGTATCCTCTCAGCAACACCTCTCCCGCCAACCGCCTGGCCAAAGAGATCCCGGTCATCTCCATTGGTGAGAAGCAGGAAGGGATCCGCTACGATTCCGTGGAACTGGACAGCCGCAAGACCGGCTTTCTGGTGGGGGAATACCTGCTGTCTCTGGGCCACCGGAAAGTCCTTTACCTGTCGCCCCCGGTCCTGAAAAAAGAGATCAGCCGGATCAACCGCCTGGAGGGGGTCCGGGACGCCTTCCGGGAGCAGGGTCTGGATCCGTCCATGGTCCGCCTGGTAAGTCCCACCAGCACCGCCTACGCCCTGTATCCGGCGGACGAAGCGGAATACAGGAACGGATATGACCTGACTGTCAAAACCATTCAGGACAAAACGGAGGCAACTGCCCTGATCGGCCATAATGATATGTCCGCCCTGGGCATTCTGGCAGCCCTGGCCGATCTAAAATGCCGGGTCCCCAGAGACTATTCGGTGGTAGGCTTTGACAACATCCTGCACGCCTCCATGCCCCAGATCGGCCTGACGACCGTGGAGCATTCCTCTGTCCTGAAAGGACAGGCAGCCGTGGAGATGATCTACCGCAAGAACCAGCGCAGGGAAAAGCAGACCTCCGGCAAATATACCATGCGGGCGGAATATGAGCCTCACCTGATCGTCCGCGGCAGCAGCGGCCCGGCCCCGGTCTGAAAAACGGCGGACACGGACACAGGAAAACACAGGAAATAATTCATAAAACAGGAAAACACAAAAAACGCCCTTCCCGTACAGAACATCACGCGGTCATTACCGCGGATCTTCCTGTATACGGGAAGGGCTGTTTTCATTTGGTCTGTTCTATCTGTCCGGACAGATCATCTGTTTTTGGACATTTCGTCCGCCAGGGTCTCGCCGTGGATCATCTCGAAGCTGACACCGGTCCGGTTGGGCTCGTCCTCTTCGAACTTGTAATCCTTGCCGGGCAGGATGGCGTTGAGGATGATACCTACCAGGGAACCTGTGGCCAGTCCTGAGAAAGTGATGGTAATGCTGCCCATGGGGATCACGATGGCGCCTGCTTCGGAGTAGTTAATACCGATGGACAGGACCAGGATCAGAGCGGCGATCAGGACGTTCCGGCTCTTGGAGAAGTCTACATTGGTCTCTACGATATTACGGACACCGACCGCGGAAATCATTCCGTAGAGGATCAGGGAAATACCGCCGACCGTAGCGCTGGGCATGACCTCGATCACAGCCGCGAACTTGGGGAAGAAGGAAAATACGATCGCCAGGACCGCTGCCAGGCGGATGACCATGGGATCATAAACTCTGGTCAGGGTCAGGACGCCGGTATTCTCACCATAGGTCGTATTGGCAGGCGCGCCGAACAGGGAAGCGATGGTTGTTGCCAGACCGTCGCCTGTCAGCGTGCGGTGCAGGCCGGGATCCTTGATATAGTTGCGGTTGACCGTAGAGGAGATGGCGGAAATATCTCCGATATGCTCCATCATGGTCGCGAAGGCGATGGGGACGATGGTGATCACGGAGGTGATCAGCAGGGATGTATCCAGGTTTCCGCCGGTAAAAATGGAGAATACGGTATGACGGTACACGATCGGGCTGCCGATGACAGGTGCTGTCAGAACAGGCGTCCAGTCTATGATGCCCAGGATCGCCGCGAACAGGTAGGAACCTACCACGCCCAGCAGGATGGGGATGATCTTGATCATGCCCCTGCCCCAGATATTGCAGATAATAACGATGGCAATGGCGACCAGGGCGACCGGCCAGTTGCTGGAGCAGCTGCTGATGGCCGTTACGGACAGGTTCAGGCCGATGGCAATGATGATCGGTCCGGTCACGACCGGCGGGAAGAACTGCATGACCTTACGGGCACCGAAGGTCCTGAACAGAAGGGCCAGGATCAGATAGACCAGGCCGGCTACCGCTACGCCGAAGCAGGCATAGGGAAGCAGCTCTTCCTCTCCGTTAGGCGCGATGGTGAAATAGCCTGCCAGAAAGGCGAAGGAGGAACCCAGAAATGCCGGTACCTTCCTTTTGGTCAGCAGGTGGAAAAGCAGTGTTCCGAGGCCGGCGAACAGCAGGGTCGTAGATACACTCAGTCCGGTCAGCAGGGGAACAAGTACTGTCGCGCCGAACATGGCGAACATATGCTGCAGTCCCAGGACCAGGACGCGTCCCGCGCCCAGCTGTTTCGCGTCATAGATGCCTCTTTCTCCGATGTTGATTCTTTCGTTTTTCACTCTCTACCTCCCATAGAAAAAATAGATTACCGCAGAACGCAGGTCAAAAGAAAAGCACGCCTGCGGAAAAAACTATCCCCAAACGTGCTCCTGAAATTTTATGTGTATTTCGAAATTACAAGTAAGCGCATTACCATGCTATCCTTTCGAACCTGTTCCTGTCAGTTGTCTAATGAGCATTATAGTCTCTCATTTATGATTCATCAAGGAAAAAATCCACAGAAAATATGGCGGCTTACTCTTCGTCCAGCAGATCCACGACTTCGTCAGCCTTTTTCTCGAAGGCTTCCTTTGCGGCGCTGACAGCTTCCGCGGCGTCCGCGGCAGCCTCTTCCGCTGCTTCTTTCGCCTCAGCGGCAGCCTCTTCCACCGCTTCCTTCGTGTCGGCGGCCTTGTCTTCCGCAGCCTCAGCAGCTTCTTCTGCAGCTGCTTTCGCGGCCCCGGCAGCATCTTCCGCAGCCTCTTTTACTTCTTCCGCAGCCTCCAGAGCTTCTTCCGCGGTCTCCTCCTCGGGCTCTTCCTCGGGATCGAACTCATCTTCTTCGTCCCTGTCCAGGTAATCCATTACCTTTTCCGCGGAATCCGCAATGAAGCTGACGATGGTCGTGTAGGTCCTTGTCGCCTTGTTAATGAAGTTCTCTTTTTCTTCTGTTTTTGCTTCCGCTTCGGGAGCTTCATCATCTATATCCGCCTCCGGGATCTCGGACGCGGCGCTGCGCTCCATAAAATAATAAGCGGTCGCTGCCGCGACACCGATTGCCGTACATCCGATAAATAACTTAGTCAGTTTACCCATTTTTTTCCTCCATTCTTATATACAGTATTGTAACTGCACTAAAATCCATAATACCTTATTTCTTTGAAAATGAAAAGATGCAGACTGCCTACATTCTCAATCTTTTCCCGGTTTTTGTCATGTTCTTTGACGTATTTTCCACCGGAGGACACTCCCTGCGGCCGGGAGCAAATCCTCACGTCCTTTATTGAAAAGTCAGTCGCCGCATGCTATATTGATTGGTATGAATGAGAAATTTTTTGATCTGAAAAAATCCAAACAGGACCGCATGATCAACGGTTCTCTCAAAATATTTACGGAAAACGGCTACCGCCACGCCAGCACGGACGAGATCGTCAGTGAGGCCGGCATCAGCAAGGGCCTGCTCTTCCACTATTTCATCAATAAGATCGGCCTCTTCTCTTTTCTGTATGAATATTCCACCCGTTTCGTCCTGCTGGAACTCCATGAGGAATTCCGGCGTCCGGAAACGGATTATTTTGAGCTGCAGAAAAGGCTGACGGACGCGGAAGCCAGTGTGATCCGTCTCTACCCCCATATGCTGCTCTTCCTGGAAAAAGCGGACCGGGAGATCATCCCGGAAGTGGCGGAAGCAGTACGGGCCTGCCCGGCCCATGTCAGCGACCGTTATGAAGCCCTGTTCGAAGAAGTCAATTATCCGGCTTTCCTGTCCGCCGCGGACGCCCGCCGGATCACCGATATGCTGCAGATGACCCGGTCCGGAATCCTGCAGCGGTCCATTCCCGGCGCCCTGCCGGACCCGGACGCCTATCGGGAGGAGGTCAGGGCCTGTCTGAATACCCTCCGCCGTATGACTCTCTGACATCTGCCTGTCCCGGAGTCTTTCATCCGGGCATCTCATTTGACCGGCATTGCAGGAAACGGTTCTCTTTCGAGAACCGTTTCTTTTTATGCTTTATTTTATTCTGTATTTTTATTTCTTAGGCAGCTTGAAAGAACTCTTGAGGCCTACGATCCTGTTGAAAACAGGGGCGCCTTCTCTGGAATCCTTGTAATCTACGCAGAAATAGCCGTTGCGGACGAACTGGAAACGCTCGAAGGGCTTCACGTCCTGCAGAGCCGGCTCTGCCCATGCCCGGCATACCGTCAGGGAATGGGGGTTGAGGTTGAGGCTGCCGTCCGCGTTGTAAACGCCCTTTTCCTCATCGATGATGTTCTCATACAGACGGGCTTCCACGGGGACTGCCTGCCCGGCATAGACCCAGTGGATGGTACCCTTGACCTTACGGCCGGTAAAACCGCTGCCGCTCTTCGTTTCAGGATCATATGTGGCATGAACGGCGGTGATATTGCCGTCCTCATCCTTGTCAAAACCGGTGCACCTGACAAAATAGCCGTACATCAGGCGGACTTCATTGCCGGGGAACAGTCTGTAGTATTTCCGGGGCGGCACTTCCATAAAGTCATTGCGCTCAATCCAGAGCTCTCTGCCGAAGGGGATCTTACGCTTGCCCAGCTCGGGATTCTCCAGATTGTTGTCGGCATCCAGATACTCGACCTGGTCCTCGGGATAATTGTCGATGATCAGTTTGATGGGATCCAGAACTGCCAGCATACGCTTGCAGCCGATCTTCAGATCGTCGCGGATGCAGTATTCCAGCATGGCGTAATCCACAGAGGAGTTGCTCTTGGAGACACCGCACAGGTCGACGAACTTGCGGATGGACTCGGGCGTGAAGCCTCTGCGGCGCAGGCCGGAAATAGAGACCAGCCTGGGATCATCCCAGCCGTCCACGATCCCGTCCAGGACCAGCTTCTTGATATAACGCTTGCCGGTAACGACATTGGTCAGGAACATCTTGGCAAATTCGATCTGTCTGGGGGGATGGGGATACTCCGCCTCCCGGACGACCCAGTCATAAAGAGGCCTGTGATCTTCGAATTCCAGGGTACAGATGGAATGGGTAATGCCTTCGATGGCGTCCTCGATCGGATGGGCGAAATCGTACATGGGATAGATGCACCACTTGTCGCCCGTATTGTGATGGGTCATATGAGCCACGCGGTAGATGATCGGATCACGCATATTGATATTGCCGCTGGACATATCGATCCTGGCCCGCAGGGTGCGCTCACCGTCCGCGAACTCACCGTTCTTCATGCGTTCGAACAGGTCCAGGTTCTCCTCGACGGGACGGTCCCGGTTAGGGTCGTTCCGGCCCGGCTCGGTCAGGGTGCCGCGGTATTCACGCATCTGCTCCGCCGTCAGCTCAGAGACATAGGCCTTACCCTTTTTGATCAGTTTGACGGCGACCTCATACATTTCCTGGAAATAGTCGGAGGCGAAAAAGATCCTGTCTTCATAATCCGCGCCCAGCCATGTCACATCCTCACGGATGGACTCTACGAATTCCGTATCCTCCTTGGTGGGATTGGTATCATCATAGCGCAGGTTGAACTTGCCGCCGTATTCCTGGGCCAGTCCGTAGTTGAGCAGTATGCTCTTGGCATGGCCTATATGCAGATAGCCATTGGGTTCGGGAGGGAATCTGGTATGTACCGTGGTGTAAACGCCTTCCGCCAGGTCCTTATCGATCTCCTGCTCGATAAAGTTCCTGCTTTCTCTGGTCTCTTCTTCAGCGGCCGCGTCCGCGCCGTTCCTGATCTCTTCGTTGCTCATGAAATGCTGTCTCCTTCTACTTATTACTGCCACTGGCCGGTGCGGTCCGGAAAACGGACACCGCAGCGCGGCCGGTCCGGACAGGGCATGCCCGCGGACCGGGCGTGGATTATTGTATCATTATTTTCCGCTCCTGTCACCGTCCGGCGGATATTCCGGACCGGACCAGCCGCGCGAAGGGACGCTCAGTCCCGGAAGATCTTGCGGGGCATATAGGTACGCAGGCTCCGGAAGATCTCCTCCGCGTACTCACCTTCCAGATCCAGCACCAGAATCTTGTCCGGGAAGCAGACACGGTAACGGATTCCGGGACGGGCCGGCTCCGTATGGCTGGAATAGTCGGTCACCGGCAGGTTCCTGTTGTTATAACTGTCCAGATGATGGGATTTTTCCGGCGCCATGACCTCCATCTCATTCAGATCATAGACTGCCACTTCCTTCCGTTTGGATTTATTGATGATCTTTGCCACCCGCAGTTCCCTGTCCACATAGGCGTATTCATAGTCGATATTGAGATCCTGGCTCAGATACCAGGCAAGGGCGGCGAACAGGACCGTACCGATCAGGGAAAACGCGCCGAAAACCAGCAGCCCCAGGGCACACACCACAGCCAGGGCAGCCGCCACGATCTGCAGGATCTTCTTCAGGGGATTATTCGCTCTTTTCACAACAATTTCAAGACAGCCAGTATCCATAACAGCAGTCCTCCTTACCATATTCCGGACAGGCGTGCCCGTCCGTTCGTCCTTTTCATTATGTCAGAAACAAAACAAAATGCAAGCGCCGGAGCGCCTGCATTCAAACAGACTTCTGTCAGACCGCGGCCGCCCGGGACCGGTCAGATCTGCGTCAGAACAAAAATATCATAAATAGCACGGATGGCCGTCTCAAAGTCTTCATTCTCCACACCGATGATGATATTGAGCTCGCTGGAGCCCTGATCGATCATCCTGACATTGACATGGGCGTGGGCCAGGGCGGAAAAGATCCGGCCGGCGGTACCCCGCGTGGACTTCATACCGCGGCCGACCACCGCAATCAGAGCCAGGTCGGACTCGATCTCGACGGAATCCGGACCTGCCAGCCTGTGGATGGCGGAAACGACCCGCTGCTCCTTGTCCATGAACTCGTCTTCATGGACCACAATGGTCATGGTGTCAATGCCGGAAGGCATATGCTCGAAGGAAATCTGGTTCTCTTCAAAGGCCTGAAGGACCTTGCGGCCGAAGCCGATCTCCGAGTTCATCATGGCCTTGGAGATCAGGACCGTGCAGAAGCCTTTCTTGCCGGCGATACCGGTCACGACATAACCGGATTTCTGGCAGGTGGACTCCACGATCCAGGTGCCGTCCTCATCAGGGGCGTTGGTATTGCGGATGTTGATCGGAATGCCTTCATGGCGGACCGGGAAGATGGCCTCCTCATGCAGGACGGAAGCGCCCATGTAGGAAAGCTCACGCAGCTCCCGGTAGGTGATGGTCTCGATCCGGACCGGATTGGACACGATCCTGGGATCCGCCACCATAAAACCGGAAACATCGGTCCAGTTCTCATAGACATCGGCCTTGCAGGCGCCCGCCACAATGGACCCGGTGATATCCGAGCCGCCCCGGGAGAAGGTCTTGACCTTCATGTTATAGCCCTGGCCATAGAAACCGGGAATGACCGCCCTGGGCACCTTTTCCAGGCGCCTGCGCAGGGTAAAGGTGGTCTTTTCCAGATTCAGGGAGCCGTCCTCATGGAAGAAGATCACTTCCTGAGCGTCGATAAATTCATATTTGAGATACCTGGCCATGATACGGCCGTTCAGGTATTCTCCTCTGGAAGCTGTATAGTCCTCGTCCGGATCGTCCAGCAGCTCATGCTCGATGATATCGAATTCCTTGTCCAGAGAAAAATTCTTCAGGCCCAGGCCCCGGATGATCTGGTCATAACGGTCCTTAATGGTCTGCAGGGTCTTGCTGAAGTCCTTCTTTGCCTTCGCTTCTTCATACATATGATAAAGCAGATCCGTGACCTTGGTATCACCGTCGAAGCGTTTGCCGGGCGCGGAGGGAATGACATAGACTCTGGATTCATCCGCGTGGATGATCTCGGCGACTTTTTGGAACTGGACGGCATCTGCCAGGGAGCTGCCGCCGAACTTTACAACTTTTTTCATATTTACGTATTGCTTCAGATCCGGTCCTCCGACCTGTGACCGGGTCTTCCTTTCTCCGGGCCTCCCCGGTCTGTCCTGTAACATCCTGAGACCTTCCGGTCTCAATACATTTCCCGGCGCCAGACGGCCCCGGGAAAGTAGTCCGAAAATTTACTATACTATTAATGCGGCCGTCTTGCAAGACCCGCTTACCTGTATTTGACAAATCCATGCTTACGAAGAGAGTGAACCGGGCGTCAGACTCCCGGTTCATTCGCAGGACCCGCGCGCCCGCATCTGGTGAGATCTTCCCTTCAGAATAAACGGATCCAGGTCCGGATTCCGGAAATTCCGGCGGCCGCTTCATCAAATGCCGCTTCCGACATGGCAGCGGTCACAAAGGCACATTCATCCGCCGCGGGGGTATCCGAGGATACTTCTTCCAGATCTGATCCGAAGGCAGAAAGGAGGCTGTCCCTGGCGTCCGCTGCCGCGCGGATAAAGAATCTGCGGACCTCTTTGGAGGAATCCGCCAGCGGGAGCACTTCATCAGACCAGGCCACATCCACATTGCGTCCCAGATTCACG
>OCVV011358676.1_pt1 | contig 10264 bp, 8 predicted proteins | sample 1539721 | NCBI WGS metagenome assembly OCVV01 (sample SAMN02144230, study PRJEB22623) | gut metagenome | biome: sheep rumen | host: Ovis aries | place: New Zealand
AATTTGAGGCTCGACCCAACAGGGAGCCTTTGACAGGCGAACTTTTGAAGATGATCCTCGGTCTGAGGTTCGACGTGCGAAACGCTGACAAGCACCCGAGGTTGACGCCCGGGCATGAACGGACGGTAACGATTCGAAACGCGCAAAGCCTTGACGTTTTGCAAGTCCACGTCGTCCAATGCCGTAGAGAACGCCTTTCCACAGTAACCGTAGAAGAGTTCGTTCAAGGCGGGGACGGCGACGATTCCAAGAGAAACCCTCCCCTTTTCCACGAGGGCAATGTTTACCGTAAATTCTTTTCGACCCGAAATAAAGTCGCTGGTCCCGTCAAGCGGGTCTACAAGGAAGAATCGCTCCTTTAGGGATTCTGCGCGAGGTTTGTCAAATTCCTCCGAAACGACCGGGATTTCGGGATAGAGCTTTTGCAAAGCTTCCACGAGAATCTTGTTCGCGGTAATATCGGCGGACGTGACCGGAGTCTCGTCTTTTTTTATCTGGACGTCATAGCCTTGACTATGATAATACTGCATTTCTACAGTACTCGCTTCACGGACCGCAGGGAAGAGATCTCCATAAGGAATCGAATTTTGCATAGCACTTAAGATAGATTTTGTAACTTTAAGCCATGACTCCCTTCGTGAACTTGAGCGCCCAATATAAAGCCTATAAAGAAGAAATCGATTTAGCCATCATTTCCGTCCTGGAAAGCGGCAATCTGATTGGCGGGACCGAAGTTCAAGAGTTTGAAAGAAATCTAGCGGAAGATACGGGGGTTTCTTTTGCGCATTCTTGCGCAAGCGGAACAAGCGCCCTTTGCCTTGCTCTTTGCGCTCTCGGGTTAAAACCCGGAGACGAAGTGATCGTTCCTGATTTTACTTTTGTCGCAACTGCAGATGCAGTCGTTTTGCAGGGAGGAATCCCCCGCTTTGCCGATATCGGCGACGATTTTTTGATTTCTCCGTCATCCGTGGAAAGTCGCATTTCTCCGAAAACGGTCGGAATCATTGCCGTGGACCTTTTTGGGCAGTGCGCCCATTACGAAGAACTAAAAAGAATTGCAGACAAGCATGGGCTTTGGATTTTAGAAGATGCCGCACAAAGCATTGGCGCAAGCCAGAACGGAAAGCCAGCCGGGTCCCTTGCCACAATCGCCGCAACCAGTTTTTACCCGACAAAGCCTTTCGGTGCGTACGGAGACGCAGGGGCCGTCCTCACAAGCGAAAAAGATCTGGCCGAAAGAGTGCAATCGTTTGCAAGTCACGGACGCGGTCGTAATGGACTTTACACCTCTGTCGGAACGAACAGCCGTTTAGACGCCATTCAAGCGGCCATTTTGAATGCAAAGCGGAAACACTTTGCGGCCGAACGTTCTATTCGGCAAAAGAACGCCTCGATTTACAACGAACTTTTTAGCGCATTTCCGGACGTCCATACGCCTTCCATTTTAAGCGGAAATTCGAGCATTTATGCGCAATACGCGGTCACCGCGAAAAATCGGGAAATCTTGCTTCAAAAGCTTTCCCAAGCAGAAGTCCCCACCCGCATTTATTACAGCCGTCCGCTGTCCGCAGAGCCTTGCTTTGCCCACTTTGAGCATACTCCAGAAGACGCCCGTTCAAACGTCAACGCCTACCGGATTTCTCAAGAAATTTTTTGTTTGCCGATTGACGCCTTTAGCGATGTTAGCGTCTTGGCGCAAAAAATCAAAAGCGTTTTGTGACCATAAAACCACCCGAGCCTTCAAAGAAGGTGTCGTTGATTTCTCCGTCGTTTTCATTTAACAGCAACACCGATACATAGAACGGAAAAGTCACAGACCAGGTATCGCTATGGTATCCTGCGGCAAATTTCGGGAAAACCTGATAGAACTGCATCCATTCTTTACGGGTCATGTTCATGCCCAAGGATACGGTTCCAACAATCATCACATTTAAAAAGAAGCCGTTCTTCCAAGCCCAAATCCGTGAGACACCCACATTCGGACCCGCATGCAAAAATCCCTGATAATCCTTGTAAAAAGCAAATGCGGAATCTTGCGAAACGATGCCGTGGTAATAAACGCCAAAGCCGCAGATAAAGCTTCCATTGTGCTTCCATTGCCGACGGTCTAAAGAATAAACCGCCCGAAGAGAATGTTCCTTGTTCCACAGATAATTGGCATCCAATCCGATTTCGATAATGCGTAATTTATAGGAGACGAATTCATCGAGGGAATCGTTGCGATAGTAGAATCCATCGTTCACCTTTAAGTATAAATCCCCAAAAAAGCGATCCCCGAAATAATTGAATTGCAAATTCGTCGCCTGGGTACGAGGCTTCGAGTTATCCGAGCCAAACGAGAACGTGAACAGGGTACTCCAAGTAAAATCCCCATAACCGCCGCCTAAACCGAGATCGATCGGGCGGTTCGTTTGCAAAGTTTCATCGTCCGTACTCGCTCCGCTGAAAGAGGCGTAATTGTAGCGGGCCAAAAACTGCACCGAAATTTTATCCGGAAAAGACGTAATAACGGAATCGGGCAAAGAATCCGCTTCGGCAAAAGCGAACCCCACAAAAAAAAGAATGGCTCCTATCCAGCGAATCATCCCGTTTCACCCAAGAGTTTTAAAAAAGCCCCTATAGAAAAATAAGCATTCTCCCGAAATTCGGTTTCAAGAATTTCCATATTTTGTTCGGAATATTCCAACTGCTTGGATAAAAGCTTTACAGCGCAAATGGCGGGCGAAGGTTTTGCTAGGGGCAAAGAAAGTTCCTTGCCGAAGCTTCTCAGAACGAGCCAAAAATAAATGGCAAACTTGACTTTAGAAAGCATATCGCCATCGTAAAGGCTCTTGAGGAAATAGCGGAAGATTTGGTAAGCGACTATTTTTTCGCCATCGGAATCGGAAAATAGGCTTTGGATTTTTTTAACCGGGCCTTTTTTAAGGGATTGCTGAATTTGCATTTTGGCGAAATCCCATTCTGCGCCCAGGCTTTCTCCCTGCAAAAGGATTTCGGTCTGATGCGTTTCGATTTCAAATGGATCTTCAAAGAAAGGTTCCGGAGATTCTTCCGAAAAGGAAGCCGTCAACCGTAAAATGTCGGCCAGACGCTCGGAAAGTGGAATTTGCCGATTCGACAAGCGTTCAAGCAGTTCGGCACGCATGGCAAAAGCGGAATTTCGGGCGTCTAAAGATTCTTCATCCAAAGCTTCGGGTTCTTCGGAGTCTAGAAATTCTTCGCAAGAAAATGCCCCTTCGGATTCCAAAAGAAGCCGCACACTTTCTTCGCAGCAAAGCCCGACTCCCAGCTCCTTCCAATCTCCAAAAACATCGATAAAACGAGGATGTTCCCGGCAAATATCGCACAGGGAATCCTTTCCTAGATGCAGATAGATCTCACAAAGATTTTGACTATTTAAAAAAGGGCAGCGCTCCTTTTCCGCCAAAACAAAATGGCCATCCTCAATGCTAGAACGAAGCTTTTGGCCAAAATTCCCCGGAACACTTGCATAGCGCGTCTGCGAAGCTTCATCGACGTCGACTTCCCAGCCAGCACAGCATGTATCGGTGCACGCGCTCGCAATGCAATGGAATGTTTTGTAGAAAGATGGAACCCGAACTTTCATTTAGGAATTTACCAAAAACTTTTTAACTTCCGCAACATCCGAATGTTTTTCGGAAGCACTTCCTTGTGCCATCGGATCCACTGTTCATAATAAATATAGCGGCGTTCCCGCTGGCGAAAATTTCTTCCGTGGACAACGCGCCTTCCATTTACCACAACCGGCGGGATTACAATATGCAAGCATTCGTGGTAAACAACGCCTGCCACAGCATACAGCGGACAATTTTCAAAATCGTAGCCACGGCTGATGCTGATGAGGTTCACTTCTTCGCCTGTCAGCGGATCCTTGCGTTTCGAATGAAAGCTCAAACCTCCCACCCGATTGCTCCACGTAATGCGCGCCTGCAATTCACCCTGAAAGTAGGTTTCATTGATAGCGGCAAAAACTTTATCCAGATCGTGGACCTTTCCAACGGGCCGAATCGGCGGAAACTTGGTACTTCCGATAATGGGTTGTTTTCCCATATCGGCAAGGATCTGGTCAGTCGCTTTCCAAATGCGGGAGAGCAAGTCTCGGGACTTTTCTTTGTTCCCTGCCGTTTTACGCCTAAACGTAATGCGAGCCCATTCTGCGGCAAGTTCCCGAACAGGATAAAACTCGTCGGCCTTCATGTAACCCGGCAGTTCGAGTTCATAAAGGTTCTCAAAGAATTTTTTCCGGCAGCGGATGCTCTTTTTCAGGCGTTCCGCATAGCGGAAAAGAACCGTCCCATCTCCCGAAATTTGCCGAGGGGCCGATTCTTCCTTTTGGGGCGTCTGAGGCTTCCAAAGCGAATTGGCCAAGCTCCCAAAAAGATCTGTCTGGAAAATATCACCGATCATTTGAAATCACCCGAAGCTTTTTCTGCATTTGCAAAAGAAGATTCGAAAGCGTTCAGAGCGAGAACCCCTTCATAAAGTCCTTCCGGCAAAGACAAGTCGGCATAATGCGCAGACACATCGGCAATCTGCTCTTCGATTTCATCGGGCAAATACACGATAAAGCTTCGATTCCGCTCCGTGAGCAAATGCTCAGGAACGCAAAATTCACCCGGAGTTTCGCTAAAATACATCCGGCATGTCACCGGACGCGTCGGATAAACTCCGCAACTTCCTGACGGCAAAACGAACGGGCATGCAAGGCTCTTGTTGAAGTAGTTCACCAAGGCATAATCTTCCGGATCTTCGGCACCCATGTCGACGCCTTTTTGCAGAAGCGCGTAATAGGTCTTTGTGCGAAAATGGCAATCTTCCAGTAGCGAAAGCAGGTCCGGGCTTTTGCGGATGGTTTCGTAAAATTCAACAAGTTCAAACGGTTCGACAGACATCGGAAAGTGATGGCAGCAATTTCCGCAACCCGCTTTGCACTGGACTCCCGCCGTATGCTGCGGAAGTACCGCCGCGAGATACTTCATGAACGCATTCTGGTATGCGGCGCAAAATTCCAGAATATGAGGCAATTCACTCTCAAGATTATCTTCACCCAGAGCGCAAGAACGTCCTTTTTTTTCGGCAATGGCATCCAATCGCGCCTTTTCGTTGGAAAGGACGGAACGAATCACAAGAATCGAGCGTTTATAGGCAGGGGTCGGAAAATATTCCATATTAGCATCCACAAAGCCAAATATATGAAGTGAAATTCCTTTTTGTTTTTGCTTTTTTCGAAGATGAAACTATTTTTTTGTGTAGGCAGACTCCATTTGGACTGTTTTGGGAGACTTGGAATGAAAATTGCGCATTTAGGTTTAGGGGCCGCGTTACTTCTAGCTGGATGTAACATTTTTAATCCTTCGGACGACGTTTCGGTGGATACAAGCGACGCGTCCATGCTGACTTATGAAGGACAAAACCGTTTCCGCGACGGTGAATACCAAAACGCGGCAAACTATTTCAAAAACGCGATTAAGGACGATTCGACGAAATCCGAAGCGTGGTTCGGGCTTTCCAAGGCAAACCTTTACCTTTATTGCGAAAGTCCTTTCAATCTGATCGACAATATGGATACCGATGCCGACATCCCGCTGATGAATCTCGATTCAGCCGAAGTCGCGATGTACTTCAAGGCAGTCAACAGTTCCCTGATTCCTTTGCGTGAGCTCGTTCGCCGCGATTCCTTGACCGAACAAGATCCTTCGCTCAAGCTGTCGGACCGAGCCGTCACTTATTCCAATTTTTCGGCAAGCCATGCGATTCTGGAATTCGCCTACACGATTTTAAGATTCCGTTACACGAACGCTTCGAACGTCCAGATCTCATTAAATCAAGATGGCACCATCAATCTGGACATCGAGGACCTGTACAACCGAGCCTTGACGGATGAATCCTTAGCGATTCAACTCAATACAAGCATCGACACTCTCCAAAGCGATCTTTCTACCACCCTTAATGCAGTATTGCCCAGAGCCTCCCAATATATCGACGGATCGAACGCATCCCAATTGATTGGCGAACAAGTCGAAGCCAACGCCGAAACCATTCAAAATTCAATTGACTATTACAAGCTAGGCGACAAAATCGACAACGACGCGGACGGTTGCGTCGATGAAGAAATTCTCGACGGAAAGGATAACGATGCAGACGGACTTATCGACGAAGATTTACGCCTCGTTCCATTGACTTCCGAAGATTCCCTCATCAACATTGGAGTCGGCAAAGACAGTCTGGATCACGATATGAACGGAATCAAAGAAGACATTGAGGAACGCATTCTCCTCCCGAACAACCGTTTGCTCTTTGCCATGGATTTCGAACATCTGTACAAAATGGATTCTTCGACAGTCAAAATCCGAGAGGCCATTGCCCGAGACACGGATTCCACAGAGATTCGTTATCCTTTGGCCAAGAGGCAAAAACTGATTGGCAGATGTTGGAATAATTACTCCGAAGAAACCTTTAAAACCTGGTTCAGGAATCGATAGGAGGGCTAAACGATGAAATGGATTTCTCGCCTTCTTATTTTTGCCTGCGCAACTTCCCTTTTTGCAGCCCAGGGACCTCGCCATAAATCCTTGCGTGCCTACGCGATGGGTAACGCTCATGTTGCAATCGTAGACGGCAAAGAAGCAATTTATTACAACTACGCGGGATTGAACCAGATGGGAAAGCTTGGCCACTACGACAAGTATCCAGAGACCGGCTATTACCCGAGCAACGATTTTGATTTTCGGATCAACGTCGGCGGAGCCGCCCCGTTTAACGACACCCGCGACATCTACCACTTAGCAGAAGACATTCAAGACCTTTACGACGAAGCCGAAAAAGCAGCCAAGTCTTCTAACGACGTGACAGCGGAACGCGCTTTTGCCGATTCCCTCGCCAACCATCCGGAACTCACCAAAAAGATCAACCAATACGATCATTTGCTGTTCAACATTCTCGCCAAAGCAGATATTGAATTTGCCATGCACAATGTGGGAGTTGCCGTTTGGGTCGACGGAAACGCTGCCCCCTATTTTGACGGCGGGCTCATTATCCCCTATTTTGGCATGGACACTTTTTATGTGGACGCAGTTGTCCAGGCTGGCGGCGCTTATGGCATTACAGACAAGTTCGCCGTGGGCGGTGGTCTTAAAATTGCCAAACGGCAACATGTCGATATGATTCGCGTCGATGCTTCGAATTTTAAGTCCGTCTCGGATACTCTTGACGAACGCATGAGCGATGCGACTTCCGATTTTTTTGAATTCGAAAACATCGGAGTCGGCATGGACCTGGGCGTTCTTTATCAAGCGACAAGAGAAATTCGTCTGGGTGCAGCCTGCAATAACATTTTCTTTACCGAACTTGCTGGAGAGCGAATTGTTCCGGATTTGACGTTGGGCGTTGCCTATAGCCCTCGTTTCTTAAACCGCAATTCTGCATTTTCACGCAAGGTGAACTTTGCCGTTGACTACGAAAACGCCGTATCGACGAACCGAAATTATAAGACTCTGAGCCATCTCAATTTCGGCATGGAAATCGAGCAGGTTCTGCTTGCGATTCCGGGAGATAACGACAATTTGCGAGCTCTCAAATTGCGCCTTTCGGGAGGGTTCCACGGAGGCTATCCATCGGCAGGCGTTGCACTTGAAGCCCTGCGCTTTATCGAAGTCCAGTTCGCTACCTGGGGTGAAGAACGCGGTTATTATACGGGTCAGGACGAAAACCGCATTTACATGGCCGAAATCAGTTTAGGCTTTTAAATGCCGCTTTAAGGCGGCAATGTACGCCTCTGCATAACGGGAAAGGGCTACGCCTTTTCGCGTTACGTAGCCGACAGTCATTTTATCGTTCACATCCAAACGTTTTGCGATGATCGTTTTGCCATTCAGCTTATGGCTGATGACTCCCGAGCAAATGGTGTAGCCATTCAGGCCGATGAGCAAGTTGAAAAGTGTCGCGCGGTCGCGAACCTTGATGTTGCGCGGACAATCGAAATCGATGGCCGTCAACGGTTCTTCGGCAAAGTAGAACGAGTTGAAATCGCCTTGTTCATAGGTCAGGTATGGGTACGGTTTTAAATCTTCCAATGTGATTTTTTCTTTTTTGGCAAGCGGATTACGCGATGACATAAAAACGTGTAGAGGGGTCGCAAAGAGCGGTTCAAAGACCAAATTGTTCTTTTGAATCATTTTTTGAATCACCTTTTCATTTTTATCGCTCAGGTAAAGCACTCCGATTTCGCTTTTCATTTTGGAGATATCGTCCAAGATTTCATTTGTCTGCGTTTCGCGAAGGGTGAAGTCGTAGCTTTGTCCGCCAAATTTCCGAATGACATCCACAAAAGCGTTTACTGCAAAAGAATAGTGTTGGCAACTGACCGAAAAGATCGTATTGCCATTTTTATTCCCTTTATAGCGGTCTTCCAAAAGATTCGCCTGTTCTAAAACCTGCCGTGCATAAGAAAGGAATTCGTCGCCTTCATTTGTAATGGTAACGCCTTTATTAGATCGATTGAAAATCGTGACGCCCATTTCTTCTTCGAGTTCATGGACTGCCGCAGTAAGGCTCGGCTGCGAGATGAATACACGCTTCGATGCTTCGGTGATATTGCGTGTGTCTGCAACGGCAATAGCGTATTTAAGTTGTTGTAAGGTCATAGAACTCCTTACCATAGGATAAATCTATGGTGAACGTATAAAAAATAGTATTTTACCGATGATAAAAAGGGAGGTATATTCGGAGCGTTCAAAAAACAAAGTAAAAAGGTAGGTAAATCACCATGAGCATTAAAACATCAGTAATCGGTTTCCCGCGCATCGGCAAGAATCGTGAACTCAAGTTTGCAAGCGAAAAGTTCTTCAAGGGCGAAATCTCTGAAGCCGAACTCCAGAACGTCGCAGCCGAAATCCGTCAGTACGGTTGGGCAAAGCAGAAGGCCGCAGGTATCGACTTTATCCCTTCGAACGATTTCTCGTTCTACGATAACGTTCTCGATACGGCATTCTTGTTCGGCATTGTTCCGGAACGCTACAAGAAACTCGAACTAAGCAATCTCGAAAAGTATTTCGCCGCGGCCCACGGTTACCAGGGCGAAAAGGGCGACGTGAAGGCCCTCCCCATGAAAAAGTGGTTCAATACGAACTACCACTACATTGTTCCGGAAATTGACGACGCCTCTGAATTCAAAGTGGACGGATCCAAGCCGGTGCAGGAATTCAACGAAGCGAAGGTGGCTGGAATTCAGACTGTGCCGACTTTGATTGGCGCTTATACGTTCCTCCGCTTGGCCCGCTACAACGGCAAAAAACAGGCAAAGGATTTTGCCGCCTCTGCTGTGGAGGCATACGCGAAGGTTGCCGAACTGCTCGCCGCTGCCGGTGCCGAATGGATCAGTTTCGCCGAACCCGCTTTGGTGTTCGACGTGACCGCCGAAGAACGCGAACTTTTCAAATCTATTTATGTGGAGCTCGTCAAGAAGGTGCGTGCCGCAGGCCTCAAGATAGCCTTGCAGACTTACTTTGGAGATATTCGCGATGTGTACCAGGATGTGGTTGCCCTCGGTTTCGATGCCATCGGTCTTGATTTTGTGGAAGGCCTCAAGTCGTTGGAACTGGTCAAGTCCGGTTTCCCGAAGAACACTCTCTTGCTCGCCGGCATTGTGAACGGCAAGAATATCTGGCGTGCCGATTACGCGCAGAAGAATGCTCTGCTCGCCGAAATCGTGAGTGCTGTCGGTGCCGAAAACGTAGTGGTCGGAACTTCTTGCTCGCTGTTGCATGTGCCTTACACGGTCGCCGCAGAACAGAAGCTTTCGGCGGACATTCTTAAGCACTTTGCATTCGCCGAAGAAAAGCTTGTGGAGCTTGCCGAAATTGCAAGCGGTGATGCTGCCGCTCTCGAAAAGAATAAGGCCTTGTTTGCTACTCCGCGTGTGCAGGCGAACGCCAAGGTGCAGGCGGAACTTGCCGCCCTCACCGCCGCTGATTTCGAACGCAAACCGAGCCGCCTCAAGCGCCGCGAAGTGCAGAAGGCTGAATTCAAGCTGCCCGCATTCCCCACGACTACCATCGGATCTTTCCCGCAGACCGCTGAAGTTCGCGCGAACCGCGCCGCATTCCGCAAGGGCGAAATTTCCAAGGAACAGTACGTGGAATTCAACCGCAAGAAGATTGCCGAATGCATCAAGCTGCAAGAAGAAATCGGCCTCGACGTGATTGTGCACGGCGAATTCGAACGCAACGACATGGTGGAATATTTC
>OCVV010710985.1_pt1 | contig 10263 bp, 1 predicted proteins | sample 1539721 | NCBI WGS metagenome assembly OCVV01 (sample SAMN02144230, study PRJEB22623) | gut metagenome | biome: sheep rumen | host: Ovis aries | place: New Zealand
AATTTTTAAATTTTTATTAAAAACCTTATCTTTAATATAATCACATATACAAGATATAACATCAATAGTAAAATTATTAATTAATTTATCATGTAATATTTTATCAATAATACCGGAGTTTTCATTCTTAAATTCATCATCAATAATTTTATAAGTTATTTCCATAATTTTTGATTTTATTATTTTTGAATCTTCCATGAAACTTTCCATTTCATCAATAAATTTTGTATCACCATCAAAATTCATACCTTTATCACTTAATTCTCTTTTCATAAAATTTCTTAATGTTTTATTAAATTCTTTATCGAGTTGAAGATTATCTTTATTTGCAATGAAAAAGTTTTGAATGTTATTTGACAATATATCTGTAATTTTAATTTCACTATTATTATTTAAATTATCTATAAATATTTGATTAATTTTTGAATTAATATCGGGTAATGAATAAATTCTATCTTTCACTTTTTTATTAAAGTTTCTATTGATATGTATTATTAATATATAATTAAAATCATCATCTTCAAATTTTTGAAATATAAAATTTGATATAAATTTAATATTTTTTGAATTGGATTGTTCAAAATGTATACAAATATATTTTTTTTCTTCATTTTTATATTTATCTTTTATTTCTTCGATTAAACTTAAAAAATTATTTTCACTTCTTATTTCAGAAATAACAAAACTTTTACCAGTTGTAATCCCATCTACTCTATTGGTAAAGGTATATATGATAGATATCTTATATTTTTTATATTCTTCTTTCATATAATCATTAAAATTATCAATATTTTTACTAGCTATATATTTATTTCTAAGAATATTATTTTTTGGTAGAATAATAGCTATATCTTGAGGCAAAACTTTATAAATTCTATCAATTACTCTTTCTCTTATTTGTTCTTCATCAATATTCTCTTCGTTAGTATCTTCATTATCTGATTCATTTCCATCTTTATTTGCTTTTATACTAAAATGATATATTAATCCTTGTATTTCATTATCTTCGCAATTTATTAATAAATCTTCAAGAGAATAATTTAATGTTTGATCATATCTAGCAATATATTTTGTGATGTTAAGATCAGTTATTAATCTTTGAGATATTTTTTTTAAATTATCATCTAATAATTCACGAAAAGACAAAATAATTTTTTCAAGTCTATTCAAAAATGCTAAATCACATCTATTAACATATCTTTTCTCAACTAATATTATAATTCTAAATCCATCATTTACTTCAGTTAATTGTTCATCAAAATTATCTAAGCTTATTCTTGCAAATTTTTTCCCATTCACAACTTGGAAATTCCTATTATATAAATCAAATAAAAATGGATGAATTTGATTCAAATTTTCTATTATAATTAATCTATCTTGTTTAGCATCTTCTTGAATTTCATTTAATTTATTAAATCTATATACTTTATTATTATCGTCCACAAATGGACTACCATCATATAATTTTATTGGCTCTTTAAGTATATTTTGAAGCTTTATATTTTGGTAAATTAATGTAGTTAAATTTTGTTCTATCTCCAATAATAAATATCTACTATTATTATCCCATATATTCTCATTTATACAATAATTCAAATTATAATCATTTATTTTTTTTGGGTCAATCATTAAAACTCTATTAGGATCTTTTTCTTTGAATTGTAAATTATATAATGCCTTAAATAAATAAACAGATTTTAGATAAACTACATTTTTTTCTTTATATGAAAAATAATTTTGCAATATTGCTTGTAAAGATTTGACATCCTTATCAATGTCTTCTAAAATATAAGAAAAATCAATATCAATTTTATAGTCAATTCCTCCAAAATTTCTTTCTATATATTTTACTATTATTCTTACTTTTTCTTCATCAGTAGATTCATTTGACTTACCAAGTTCAAGTGCAGTTCCTTTTATTAAATGATAAAAATCACGATTGCCATGAAAATCTTTTCTAATTCTATTTTCTTTTTTCATTAGAACTTTAAATTGCTTTTCTTCCTTTATATCTCTAAATGGTTTTAATTTGATTAAATTCCAATTCTTTTTTATTTTTTCATCTTCTTCATTTTTATTTTCTTCTTCTTTTATCTGTTCAACGGATTCAGATGTTACTGTTTTATCAATATTTTTATTTTGAGATGGGTTAATATTATTTTGCATTCCTAATTCAAGTGTATTAAGTGCTAGATTTCCTTTAATATTATCATTGTCTTTGGTTTTATTATTATTAACATTTTCTTTTGGTGCAACATAATTATGTACATATTTTTTAAATACCACCAATTCTTTAATTGTTTGTAATTGTTGTTTATATGCAAAATAAGTATTTGAAAGAATAACAAATATGCCATCATCTTTTATATTAGGAGAAATACTTTGAACAATATTTTTAGCTGTTTCTGTTATTTCATTTATATTTTTATCTAAATCTGGAACTGATAAAACTAAAGCTCTATTTACTTTAGCAGCGTCTAAAGTATAATTACTTATTCCTACAAAACTAACTCCATCCTCTTTTCCAGCATAATCAAGTCTAGAATGTAATACTTTAAGGGGATTACTTTCAGATCTTTCTGCCAAGCCTAATTCATCAAATAAAACCATTGATATAGGTAATTCAGTATCTTTATCATTAATTTTCTTCTTTTTATAATATTCTAATTTTTTTCCTGCCCTTTCAAATAAGCATTCAACATCGTCAGGTTGAGTAGATTGAGAACCTTGGAAATATGTCTGTATTATTCTTGGAAACAATTGGAAAAATTTATTATTTGAATATTTGCCTTTCATTGATTTTTTTATTAATTGTGCACTTAAGCTTTTTCCACATCCAGGTTTACCTATAATAATAAGAGGTATATTTGTTATTAAAGATATAAATAATAAAAATATATTTTCCTTTAATAAAGTATTTTTACCTATACCATCATCCAATTCTATTTGTTCAATGAAAAAATCCTGTTCAATTTTAATGAAATCACTAAATGCATTTATATTTATTATTTCATTATATCTTTTGATTTCATTCCTTAATTCTTTATTTTTAAAATTTTGGACTAAATCTCCCTCTTTTTCCTCAACGTTTTCATAAAATTTCATATATTTCATTTTAACTTCCTTATAATATCTTAATTTTTTATCGTTCACTTTCTGCTTTTCTTGAGGATTTAAATTTTGCACATCTCCTTTTAATTCTTGTAAAGCTATTTTTTCTTCTTCTTCAGATAATTTAATTATTATTTCTTCATTACCTTTTTCAGACTGGCTTAAATCTTTTTCTAATCTTGTTTTTTGTTTTTCTTCCTCAGTTAGAGTAGTGTCGAGTATTTTTTCGATATAATCATTAAATTTTTTATTTTTTTCTTTAGTTTCTTCTTCTTTTCTTATTATTTTATTAAGTTCATCAAGTTTAGATTTTTCATCTTTTGAATTCACTAATTTTAATAATAATGCTCTTATTTTACTTTCAAATGTTGTTCTTTGTTGTATTTTACTATCATTAATTAGCCGTATATAATAACATATATAAATAGAGCATATAATACTTCTAATTTTATTATTTTTTATGTTATTAGCTCTTCCTAGATAAAATATTTTTCTTTTTAAAATATTCTTGGAAAAAATAAACACATTTTGTAAATCTTGCAATTTCTCTCAATGATACTACTGAATCATCGAATTCATTTCTTAAATATTTATGACATTCTAAAATTGTATCAGTTGTATATTTATGCAAATCTTTTTCATCATCTGTAAATAAATTTTTTATTATACTACTAATATATTCTCTTTCATCCTTTTCATTTATTGAACCAAAACTAAATACATAATACAATAAGGATTGAGGAAGTGGCTGAACTATGTAAACTAATTCATCATCATTATCTTGAGACATGCTTAATCCACATTTTTCTTTATTTCCCTTTCTTGTTCTATAAGGATTACATGCTCCTATTAAACGGATATTATCACTTATTTTTTTACCTTCATATGTCCTGTTAATAAATATTTCTGTTATTAATGATAAAGATAAACAAGTATTTATTTCATCAAAAAATAACCACAATTCTTTATCTTTCTTTTTTTTAGCAATTTCATCTTTTTCTTTCATTATATCACATAATTTTTCATCATTAATACCTGGATGTATATTTATTGTTTCGACATTTTTTTCTCCATTATTTAATAGCTTATTTAATTTTGTTATAAGCATTGTTTTACCACATCCAGTATCTCCCATTATAATAACTGGAACATTAGCTTTTATTCTATAAATTATTAAAATCATTTTCCTTAAATTATCATTTGTTATAACATAATTTTCATCTTTTTCTTCAAGTATCGATTTTAAAGATTTGAGTTTACCTAAATCTTTATCATCTATTTCTTTGTTAACTTCATTAGGTATGCCTATATTTAATTTTAGTTCTTTTAAATAATCTTTAGATGTTTTATATTTTACTGTATTATTGTCAGGTAACTTGAATTTATGAACATTCATTGTTCTTTCATCGAAAAAGGTTAATGGAGTATCAAATACTACATTAATTAAGTCATCATCATATGCCTTAGACAATTGTTTTAATATAAACTTCTCTAATTCTTCATCATCATTTGTATCTATAACACTATTATTAGAGGTTATTAATTTTGCAAACCCTCCATTAATAAAATATTTTGTACTTTTTGCAAAATCTTCCATATTTTTTCTAGTTAAATCTGTCTCTGTTCCATCTTTATTACGAGTTATTGTTTTGAGCCCACCTTTAAATTTCCTATATTGCGATATAAAAAGTTTAATAAATATATTAATTTGATGGAAAGAATAGTTTTGAATACCAATATTGTCGCAAACAAACTTTTTTATTCCGGGATTTGAATCAATATTTAAATTTCTTTCAAATATTTTGATAATTTCATCAGAATAATTAAAATCTGGAATTTTATCTATATTATTTGGCTCAAATATATTTAAAATGCTAAAGTTTGACATATAATTTCCAAAACAATTTGGAATTTCCACATAAATAGAAATATCTTTTGGAATGAAAATAATATTTTCGTTGTTAGAATAAAACTTAGAAATAAGAAATGAAAATAAAAATTCATTTATTATAGATTTTTCTTTTGATTCAGTTAAATCTAAATGGATAGCAACGTTATTATAACTATAATTTTTTATATTTTCTAAAAGTTTTTCTAATTTATTATAAATAATATCCTTAGTTATAATTCCTCCTAAAGGAAAATGAAAATACTCTTTATTTTTTGATAAATTTCTTATTTTTTCAGATTTTCCTAAACCACATATATTTGAAGTTATGATATTAACATTTCCTAACTTTGGTAATATTTTATCTGTGTATGTCTTTTTATCAATATTAATATCTTCAAAAGTTTGAATATCAAGCTTTTGTATTTCTTTTAAAAATGTATTAATTTTTTTATTTTCTTTTTCATAAATAAAAGCTATACAAGGATATAAATAATTCTGAGTTGATTTTTTTCCAATATTTTGTTTTTCTTCCTCATAATATTTTTGGTTTTTATATGTTAGCAATTGATCTATATAAGAATTCATTATACTTTGTTGATAATCAGAAAATGAATCATTTATTTCAACTACAAATAAAGTATTAAAATTACATAATATTGCTCTATGTAAAAAAGCTTGAATTTCTTCATTTGATGTTTCTTTACTTGTAATTAATAAATTTTGTGCTATAGGTAATTCTGTTAATTTATTCCAAAATAAATCTATTATATATTTTTCCATGGTATTTTTTTCACAACTATGCAAATATATACCTTTATATGACCCTTTATTTATTAATATTTTATTATAATGATCTGAGATAGTTTTTATGTTATTGTTTTCAAATAAACTTCTAATATACATTGAAATGCTTTCAAATGAATTTTGATTATATAATTCATATTGACTAATATAATCTGTTGCCTCTTTTATAATTGCTTTCTTTCCTTCAGTAATCTCTTTTCTATTATCAGTTATATTTAAAATATATCTTAAAAAAGAATCTAAATGAAAAGTTTTTTCTAAATGTTTCATAACACTTCTAAATTGTTTTCCATATAAAAATCTTATATTCATCTCTTTTTTATAAATTGAGTTTAATTGAGAAATATGTTTATTTTTCACATTTAATAAAAAATTTTTAATTTCTAAAAAAGTTAATTTTTGGTTTCCTAAATAATAATCTACTTTATGCATTTGAACTTTAATGAAAATTCTAATTGGTAAAGTGCTCCCTTTTAGTCGAAGAATTCTCATATATTTGTTTATAATTTCTACATTATTTATTAATTCTTTAAAAAATTGCAAAGTTTTTATTTTAGATTTAATTTTATCATTTTCTTTTTCTTCATTATTATTGTCTTTATTTTTATCTTTCTTTTCACTATCACCATGTATTTTATTTTTTAAATGTATTAATTCTTCCATTGATATATTTTCAGAATCATTCTGTTCTTTTGTGCAATAGGAATACTCTTCATAATCTTGATCTATTTTAAGAGTAAAATCGATTTTTATAATTTTAAGAACTTGTTCATACACATTGTCTGAAGCATCGTCAATTCTATCTAATTCTATAATATATGAAAATATTTGAGAATATTTTACAAAATGATTTATTTCTGATGGAGGCAATTTTTTAATATATTCAATTCTTTCAAAATTATTATTTTGGTCTTTCATCTTACTCATATGAAAAATACATCTTTCTGTAGCTAAAACATCATCTAAATCTATTGTTCTATTTGTAGGTTGTATTTTTTCTTCTAGATACTCAATGTTTTTATTTTGATTAATTTTTTCAAATATAAAATCAATTGCTTCCTTCTTTTTATATAAACATCTTAATAAGTTAGTATAATGATTATTTTTATCTTTATAATCATATATTTCTTTTAATTCATTTAATTTTCTTTTGATTTCTTGAGGTGTTTTTTGAGTTAAACTTTTGTCTCCTTTTGATAATTTAAGATTCCACTTATCATCATCTTTTTGAAAATATTCAAAAAAGAAAATTATACTATTTATTTCTAAATCATATTTTTTAGTATTAAATAATATAGTTATTTCATCAATATAATTATTATCATTTATCATATAAAGTTTTTTTAATTTTTCTATAAAATTATTAGCTTCTGTTTCACTATTACACAATATATCTCTTATCTTATTAATAATAACTTTATTTTCTTCATCTTCATATAATTTATTAACATCACCTTTTTTAGTTAAAAATTTTCCAATATTTTCATATTTTTTATAAGCATCTTTAAAATTATTTTCTTCATCTTTCAATGATTTCATTTCATCATATATAACATTAAAGAGTAAAAAATCTTTTACTTTTTCTATTTTTTTTGCTTTTTCTTTTAAATTTTTTTCATTACATATTCTTATTAATTCTCCTATTTTTCCTCTTTTATATTGGTCTATATTCATTTTTTCATTCATTTTTATATTTTCTATTAAATCCTTTATTATATCTTTGTAAGTATCTTTATAGTATTTTCTAATATTTTCTTTTATATATATTAAATCTTCTATATTAGTAGACATTTCTTTAAATTCTTTTTTCAAATCTATAAATTTTTGTCTAGGATTAAATCCTAATCCAGGTAATATTATATCTATTAAACTTAATCTTTCTATTATGAAAGTTTCATCATTCTTCAAAAATTCTTCAAGTTTTCTTTTTTTTATATTTCCATCTAAATCTTTTTTTATATTTGTTAATAAATCTTCTATTTTTTGATAATAATCCTCCTTGGTTCTTTTAATTATACCTTTTTTAAATAATTCATATAATAAATTTATTTTGAGATTTATAGTATTTGAAAAAAATTCATCTTTTGTAAATAAATTATTTTCCAGTAATTTTTTCAAAAATTCATTTACATTTTTTTCTTTTTCTTTTTTTAATTTTTCTAAATTATCAATATTTTCATCTTTTTTTTTATCTTCTTTTTCTTTTTCCTCATTTTTAAATTTTTCTTCTAAACAACAAATTAAATTTATAATATTATTTATATCTTGTTGATTTGAAACTTTGTTTGAAAATTGTTGGAATATAAATGTTTTCATTTCATTTATTTTTTCAATTTCTTCTTTTGAAATTAAATTATTTTTATCTTTTTCATTTATACATATTTTAATTATCTCAATATAAATTAAAGGTTGTATGTTTTCAGATATTTCTGAAATTTTATCAGTTATGAAATCAAATCTTTCGTTTTTTTCTTTATAAATAAAATTTATAAAAGCAAGATGGGCTACAACTTTAACTGCTTCATTTAATCGTCTACCACTTAAATTATCAATTCCTTTACCTAAAATGTTATCATATCTTTTAACTAAAGAATCTAGAATAATATTTTTATTTTTAATAAGATTAAAATTTATTAGTTTTATTATGCTTTCAAAATCTGCAATTTTTTGGATTTTTGAAACTATTTTGGTTATATATTTATGTAAATTTTCTTTAAATACTAATTCAAATTTAATTTCTCTAAAATTATCAATAAAAGTATCATCAATATTGCCCAAACTAAATGAATCAAATATATCTGTATCAACTTTATTTGAATATTTTGTTTCGTTATAATCATAATATGGATTATAATTAGTTATAATAATCAATTTATCTATATCGCTTATATTTCTTTCTTTTATAAAATATCCTTTAATGATTTGATCTATTAAGAAAGCAAACTCATCAATTTCGTCATAATTTTTAATATCTAAAAAAATTTTAGATTTTTTATCAAATAATTTTGTAACCAATGTTCTATATATAATGAATACTTTTCTTAAATCTGCACAAATATATATATTATCCGATATTGGCTCTTTATAGCAATTTAATATATTATTCCAAAAGTCACTACTAAATTGAATTAATAATGTTTCATTATTTTTAGAAAAAGTTAATAATGAACTAATATAATCCATTATTATAGGATATTTAATGCCATTTTTGTTTATTACTCCTTTATTAAATGCTAAATCGTTTTCTAATTTAATAATATATTTTTCTTTATCTTTTGAATCTTGATTTGAATTAAAAAATTTTGTATATATTTTATCTTTGTTTGTATCAATAACTTTCAAAAAAATTTCAATATCCTTAATATAACTTATTGCCCTTTTAAATATAGAAAAATCATTTTTATTAATGGAATACTCTATGAATTTATCAAAGAAATCATAATTTTGAGAAATTGGATTAATAAAATGAGCATTGTAAATAAGTAATATATCAAAAATATCGTTATTATTTTTAGCTGATAATTTATCTACAAGTGATACAAAAGATTTTGGAGCATAAAAATTTAAATAACATAGAACAATGCCATAAAAATTTATGGTATCATATTTATTTTCTGCTATGATTTGCTCAGCTTTTAAATTTATTTCTTCAAATTTAGAAGAAAAATTATTCAAATATGATTTTCTATCCATATTGATTTTACTATCTTTTGAATTAGTATTCATTTCCCTAAATTTTTCTAATAATGTTGCGCATAAATCTTTATTTTGATATATTCTGATAAATAAAGATATTAAAAACCCGAAACCTTTTTCTTTTGTATATAAGCTAACTGTATCTTTGTACAATAAATCAATTTTCTCACTTTCTTGATTATCTTCTAGGGCTATAACAAAATCATCTATTTTTTCATTGTATTCAATTATATTTTGATCAATTTTTCTTCTGATATGAATGATTGTTTTTCCAACTTCTAAATTTACATCATAAACGAAAGTGCATCCTTTGCTATCAAAAGTAATTACATATTTATCATCACCAATTTGAAATTCGAAATGGTATTTATTTTCATCTTTTCCTTTTTTGGTTGATTTAGCAGTCCTATATATCTTCTTATAGCTATAAATTTTTTTATTATCTTTTCCATCATAATTTTCCTTTGAATAAATACATTCAGGAAATTCACTTTTTTTTTCAGGTTTGATGAAGCTGATATCACTTTCTACCTCTTTAAGACTCCTGGTATAATAGATAAAGAAGTAAATGTTTGAACTCATATATAAATGCAATTTTATCCAGGCTTATATTCAGAGTCAAAAATAGTTAAGATGCTATGTAAACAAAGCAGGAAATTTTACCTCAAAATGTTAACTATTTTAAGTTTAATAATAATTTAATAAATTATACAAAAATAAAATTTAATATTTTTTATTAAATTCAAAAAAAATTTATCCGG